>Ga0315542_1000878_pt1 | contig 18987 bp, 17 predicted proteins | sample SalMarSW160120MG_FD_202541 | JGI IMG/M metagenome (GOLD analysis project Ga0315542, IMG submission 202541) | Salt marsh sediment microbial communities from the Plum Island Ecosystem LTER, Massachusetts, United States - Salt Marsh Sediment SW1601-20 ...
CCAGTACCTGAGTGGGACCTGCTGGGACTTCTCCACAACCTCGTTCATGGAGTCGGAGATCAAGCGTCTCACCGGCCAGGAGATCAAGCTGTCGGAGATGTGGACCACGTACTGGGAGTACGTCAACAAGGCGAAGGGCTACATCGAAACGCGCGGACAGTCGCTGTTCGACGAGGGCTCCGAGACCAACGCGTTGATGCGGGTGTACGCGGAGCACGGCGTCGTCCCCGAGGCGGCATACAAGGGCGTGCTGGCAGAGGATGGACGAATCGATCACGCCGACATGACCAGCCACATGAGGAAGCTCCTGGAGTGGTGCAAGGACAACAACTACTGGGACGAGGACTTCATCGTCGCCAGCATTCGCCAGATCATGGACCTGACCATGGGCCGGCCCCCGGAGAGCGTGAGCTGGCAGGGCGCGACGTACTCCCCGCAGGAGTTCCTGAGCAAGGTGTGTCAGCTCAATCCGGATGACTATGTGAGCCTGATGTCGACGCTGTCGGTGCCGTTCTGGACCCACGGCGAGTACAGGGTCCCCGACAACTGGTGGCATGACAAGAGCTACGTCAACGTGCCACTCGATGTCTGGTACGCGACGATCATCAATGCGATCAAGGAGGGCGAGAGCGTCGTCATCGGCGGCGACGTCTCCGAGCCGGGCTACTACGGCCAAGAGGACATCGCGGTGGTGCCGTCCTTCGATATCCCGGGGCAGTTCATCGATCAGGACTCCCGCGAGCTGCGCTTTTACAACCACACCAGCACGGATGACCACGGCATCCACCTCGTCGGCTACAGAAGGTTCAACGGCGAGGACTGGTTTCTGATCAAGGACTCCGCCCGCTCCTCACGCTGGGGGAAGTACAAGGGCTACTACATGTACCGCGGCGACTACGTCAAGCTGAAGATGCTGACGTTCACGGTCCACAAGGACTTCGTCAAGGACATCCTGCAGACAGTGGAAGCCAACGAGAAGAAGGCCGCGGAGGAGGAGTCGGCGAAGGCCGCGCAGCCCGAGCCATCGAGCTGACAGGAAATACCCACCGTTCGCGGTGGTGCGTGGTACAGGGAAGGCGGGGGCCGGCGCCCCCGTCTCTCTCTTTTCATCAGCCCGTGCGGCCAACCGAGGGCGGGAGATCCGCGGTAGAATCTCCCTCCCCATACCGGGGATGGGAGCTGCCATGATGCCGATCCGTGTCGCACACTCGCCCGACTCCGACGACGCCTTCATGTTCTATGCCCTCGCGAAGGGCAAGCTCGATACCGGAGACCTCGAGTTCGAGCACGTGCTTTCCGACATCGAAACCCTCAACCGCGAGGCGTTCCAGGGTACGTACGAGGTGACTGCGGTCTCGATCCACGCCTTCGCTCACCTCGACGATCGGTACGCGCTGCTCGACTCCGGCGCCTCCATGGGGGACGGCTACGGGCCGGTGGTGGTGGCGCGGGAGGAGATCGCGCCGGAACGGCTGTCAGAGGTGACGGTGGCGATCCCCGGCACGCTCACGTCGGCGGCCTTGGCCCTCAAGATGTGGAACCCCAGGCTGACGACCACGGTGCTGCCGTTCGATGCCATCATTCCGGCAGTCCAGAACAGTCAGGTGGATGCCGGCGTCGTTATCCACGAGGGGCAGCTGACGTGGGAGAGCGACGGGCTCCGGCGCCTTGTCGATCTCGGTGAGTGGTGGGCGGAACGGAACGCAGGACTGCCGTTGCCGCTGGGCGGCAACGTCATCCGGCGCGATCTTGGCGACGAGATGATGACACGGATTGCCGGGCTGCTCCGGCAGTCGATTGAGTACTCACTGGCGCACCGCGGCGAGGCGCTCGGCCATGCGCTCCACTACGGCCGCGGCCTCGACCGCGAGAAGGCGGACCGCTTTGTCGGCATGTATGTCAATGACCTGACCGTGAGCTACGGCGAGCGGGGCCGGCGGGCGGTACGGGAGTTCCTTGAGCAGGCTTACGAGCAGCGGCTGATTCCCCGCGTCCCGCGGCTGGACTTCGTGTAGCAGCGGGCTGTCTCCAAAGCCCCTGCGGCCGTACGGGCGCTCCGGATTCCATCCGCCTCGTGATCTCCGGCGCCAGCCGCGCCGCCCCTATCCGGTCATCCTGACGAGTCGACAGCGTGGAAGGACCTGGGCGGGTGAGCGGAGGGCACTCTCACGGCTCGTCAGTCCGGATCGCGACGGAGTGAGAGACGACTTCAGGTACGATGGGTCGACGTTTACGGCGCGAACCGGTCGCTCTCGGATCTCGTAGTCTGTGGTGACGACCCCGGAGCGGGACCGCGTGGTACCCCGAGCCCGCCACGGAGGGCCGACGGAGGGACAGATGCAGATTCAGTACCTCAAGCCGCTCAGCGAGTCCTGGCAGCGCACGAAGGCGACGCTGTTCCAGCCGTTCGACCTCGGGAAGTGGCTCGTGCTCGGCTTCACGGCCTGGCTGGCCGGGCTCTTCCGGGGCGGCGGGGGACAGGTGAACCGCAGCGTCAAGGGGCCGGCGGACGTGGGCATGGCGGTGCATGAGGCAACGCGGGCGGTGACACATGCCGTGCACCACCTGCTGGAGTCGCCGTTCACGGGCGCCCTCATTGTCATCGCGGCGGTTGCCGTGGTCCTGATCGTGCTGGCGCTGCTGTGGGTGAGCTCGCGGGCGAAGTTCATGTTCCTCGACAACGTCGTACACAACCGTGCGCAGGTCAGGGAACCCTGGCGGCGCCTGGGCCGACTGGGGGACTCCCTCTTCCTGTGGCGGCTGTGCTTCGGTCTCGCGTCGATGCTGGTGGTGCTGCTGATCGTCGGCGGTACCGTCGCGTCGCTGGTTCTGGTCGCCGCCGGCAAGAGCCTCAACCCGGCCTCACTCTTCCTCGTGATCCTCGCTGCGGTCGTGGTGTTGGCGGTAGCGGTGGTCATCCTGTTCGTCGTGATCTGGGTCGAGAACTTCGTCGTTCCGATCATGTACCGTTTCAACCTCGGCGTGCTGGCCGCGTGGCGCCACTTTTGGCAGTGGCTGCGGTCCTACCCCGCCGCGTTCATCGTCTATGGGCTGTTCGTGATTGTCCTGGCCGTTTGCTTCGGCTTCACGGTCGTGCTCTTCGGCATGCTGACGTGCTGTATCGGGCTGCTCCTGGTCGCGCTGCCGTACATCGGGACGGTGCTGCTGCTGCCGGTGTGGGTGACCTACCGCGCGATGGGGCCGCTGTTCATAGAGCAGCTCAGCCCCGAGTTCGGGATCTTCCCGGCGATGGCGGTCGGGGCGGAGGGCGCGGAAGAAGAGGCGCCTGTCGGGGAGTAACCCTCACTCCTCCTCGATCTCGGCGCCGAGAGCGCGGAGGCGTGCGGGGAGGGCCTCATAGCCGCGCTCGATCTGCTGAACGTTGTGGATCACGCTCTCTCCCTCGGCGCAGAGAGCGGCGATCACCAGCGCCATCCCGGCGCGGATGTCGGGGCTCGACATGGTCTGGCCGTAAAGGCGAGAGGGTCCGACGACGACGGCCCGGTGCGGGTCGCAGAGGACGATGCGGGCACCCATCCCGATCAGCCGATCTACCCAGAACAGGCGGCTCTCGAACATCTTCTCGTGGATCAGGACCGTGCCTTGCGCCTGCGTGGCGAGCACCAGGATGATGCTGGTGAGGTCGGGCGGAAACGCCGGCCAGGGTCCGTCGTCGATCTTCGGGATCGCGCCGTGCAGGTCGTCGTGGACGACAAGCTCCTGTCGCCCCGGGACCAGGATATCGGAGCCGCGCTCCTCCCAGCGGATACCGAGGCGCTCGAAGGCGATGCGGCTCATGCGGTGGTGCTCGGCGGGCCGCGCGTCGCGGATCAGCAGCTCGCCGCCGGTGGCGACGGCGAGGCCGATGAAGGAGCCGACCTCGATGTGATCGGGACCGACGGTGGCCGAGGCGCCGTGCAGCGAGGCAACGCCCTCAACACGGATGCAGTTGGTGCCAATGCCCTCCACGACGCCGCCCATCACATTGACAAGGTGGCAGAGCTCCTGGACGTGCGGCTCGGAGGCCGCGTTGCGGATCGTGGTGCGGCCGCGCGCCAGGGCCGCCGCCATGACCGCGTTCTCCGTCGCCATGACGCTCATCTCGTGGAGAAACAGGTCGCAGCCCGAAAGGCCGTGTGGCGCCGACAGGAGATATGAGTCGGCTTCGACCTCGACCTCGGCGCCGAGGTCGCGGAGGGCGTGGATGTGGGTGTCGAGCGGCCGCCGCCCGATGCGGTCACCGCCGGGACGGGGCAAGATTGCGTGGCCGCAGCGGGCGAGCAACGGACCGGCAAGAAGGAACGAGGCGCGGATCTCACGCGCCAGATGTTCCTGTGCGCGGTGCGCGGTGACGTCTGCGGCGGTGATCGTCCACGAGCCGGGGCTGTCGCTCGTGACCTCGGCGCCAGCGTGGTGGAGGAGGCCGAGCATCGCGGTGACGTCGCGGATCGTTGGCACGTTGGCGAGCCGGACGGGCTCCGGCGTGAGCAAGGCTGCCGCCAGCATCGGCAGAGCAGCGTTCTTGTTTCCCTTCGGGGTCACGGTTCCGGACAGGGTGCCGCCGCCACGTATCCGGTAGGTCCGGGGTGTCGATGGCTCGGTCCCGGTGCTACGGCCCTGGAGATCCGCGACGCTCATGACCCGACCATACCACCATCCGGCCGGCCAGGAGCGTTCATCGACACCTATGTCGAGAGCGGCGAAACCCGTTTGATAGACTGCCGGCATGGCACCTCGAGTGATCCTCCACCAGCTCCCGGGCGAGAAGCGGGCCGGGCGGCTCGCCGAGCTCGTCGAGGAGCTCTACAAGGACGGGCGGCGGGTCGTGGTCTGGGTTACGGACGAAGGCCGGCGGCAGATCCTCGACGACTACCTGTGGACGTTCCGCAAGCTGTCGTTCGTTCCCCACGGCGTGTGGCAGGACGGGATGGAAGAGACCGACGATCCGGTCGTACTGGTGGGTGAGGCCGGGAACCCGAACCGGGCCGACATCCTGGTTGTGGGCGACCAGGTCCCGCCTTTCGAGTGGGCGGCGCGGTTCGAGGAGATCCACGATCTCATCGCACCCGGCCAGGATGGTGAGGCAAGGACCGCACTGTGGCGCGAGGCGGGGTTGTTGGTCGACTGAGAGGAGGGTCACATGTCGCTGTTGGGGAACATCATCTGGCTGATCTTCGGCGGCCTGCTGGCGGGTCTCGGCTACATCCTCGGCGGATGCCTGCTCTGCCTGACCATCATCGGCATCCCGTTCGGCCTGCAGTCGATCCGTCTCGGTGTGGCGACCTTCGCGCCGTTTGGCAAGGAGGTGGTGTCGGCCAAGGGCGGCTACGGCGCATTGAAGGTCGTTTTCGACGTCCTGTGGCTGCTCCTGTTCGGGTGGGGGATCGCCCTCGCACACCTGATCCACGCCCTCGCCCTCGCGATCACCATCATCGGCATCCCGTTCGCTCTCCAGCACGTCAAGCTGGTGCCGGTTGCACTGTTCCCGTTCGGGCATGAGCTGAAGTAGCCCGGGCCCGCAACCCGAACCCTCGCCACGAGGACGCCAAGAGCGCAAAGAAGATCGTTCTTCTCTTATCTTGGCGCTCTTCGCGGCTTCGCGGTTCACTTGTCCACTCGCGCTCACCCCGTGCAGACAAGGGGACCGCCTGACCCGGAAGATGGGGTCAGGCGGGTACTGCGCGGGAGGCGTTGATACAGACCGCTGAAGCGCTACGGGGTGGTGGTTCTCAGTTGGACGTCGCCGCTCGCAGTGTCGATCCTGACGTGGACGGCCTCGGCCGCCCCGGAGCTCAGGCGCAGCGTCTTGCCGCGGCCGGACTTCTCGCCGGGGAAGTCGGAGCGGATCGCGCCGGAGGAGGTGGTCACCTTGCCCGCGACCTCGGTGCCTGCCGGCAGCACGAGACGAGCGTCGCCGGAGGCGGTGTCGACGAGGACCTTGGTTCCCGTGCCGATGGAGGTCCACTCGAGAGACACGTCGCCTGAGGCCGTGTCAACGTTGGCCGGGCCCGTCAGACCGGTGGCCGTGACGTCCCCCGATGCGGTGTCGGCTTTCAGGTCCTTGACCGAGCCCGTGACGTGGACGTCGCCGGAGGCGGTGTCCGCCGACACCACGTCGACGGCGCCCTCGAGCTCGAGCGTCACATCGCCGGATGCCGAGTCGATGTTGATCGTCCTGGCCCTGCCATGCACTTCGACGTCACCCGACGCCACGTCCGCGCTCAGCTTGGCGTCTCCGAGATTGCCCTCGACCTTGCAGTCGCCCGAGGCTGTGTCGAGGGACAGGTTCTTGCCAGGCGGCATGGCCACGACGACCTTGCCGTGCACGCCGGAGCTGCCGAAACTGAACAGCGTCCAGTGCCTGTGGGTGACGGAGCGGATGAGCAGGGTGTCATGCTCCACCGTGAAGGTCGGCTCGTAGCGCTTGAAAAGCCGCTCCGCGCTGTCGCCGGTGGCCCTGGTCTCGAGGTCGACCGAGACTCGAACCTCGTCGCCCGGGACCACTGTCACGGTCACGTCGTGGAACGAGACGTCCACCTTGACAGTGCTGCCGTCCGTGGCGCGGAAGACATGCTCGTAGTGCTTCGTGGCCGCTCCTGCCGTCGCCGCGGCGGCCACGGCGGCTACGACCAGGAGGGCTCTCAAGGCCAGTCGGCTGATGTCTCGCATTGCTCCTCCTCCTGCGATACTGCTGTTGACGAAGGATCGGTGCGCCTCGGCTGGCCGGCGACGCTCGGCCGGAGCCGTGGCACGGGACCGGACGGCCGCATGCGCCTCACCACATCTTGATCGCGACTCGAGCGTCTTCGCTGTCGACGGTGACAAGCGGTCCGTGCTTGGCCGCGGCCAAGACGCGTAGCGCGAGCTGCGGATTGCAGGTCTTCCAGTCCCATTTCTCGAGGGCCTCGACGATGCCGTCGAGCGGGACCTGGCAATGCACCGTGGCGTCGGGCGCCTTGACGCTGACGATCAGGCTCTTTCCCTTCTTCTCGATGACAACGTTCGCGTCGTCCGAGCGGACACGGACCATCGTGGCATCGGGGGCGTCACGAAGCTCCCGCAGCGCCCGCAGGATGCTCTCGCGGTTTTCCTTGACCTCCGGCGGGATGTCGATGGGGGGCAGCGAGTCGTTCGGCACGAAGGCGGCCACGGTGCGGATCAGCGGTAGCGGAATCGGCAGCTTGAGGTTGACCGCGTCCGGCCCCGTCGTGTGAACGTCGAGGACCATCCAGTTGGTGAAGAAGGCGGCGGCCAGGAGGCCGGCCGCCGCCGCCGCGACAACAACCGCTACAGTCGAGGCGCCTCGCTCTCGCATGATCAGTCGATCCACACGCGCACGTTCGCGTCGGAAGCGGTGACCTTGACCAAGTCACCCATAGTCTGGCTGGAGAGGCTGGTGAGGAGCGTCTTGAGGTCGAGCCGGTTGTCCTGATCGATCATGATGGCGTCGATGAGGCTCGCGGGGAGCTGCACCTGTACCTGCGCGTTGTCGTCCGTCTTCTGGTTCACGTCGACGAAGATGGTGCCTGCTTCCTTCCTCACCTTGACGTCGGCGTCGTCCGAGCTCACGGTCACGAACTGAGCATCGGGGGCGTCCTTGATGGCCTGCAGGAGCTTTGGCCAGTCGATGTCGGCGTCCTCGGTGTGAAGGACGATCTTGCCGGCCTCGAGCTCATCGGTCTTCACGGCGTCGAGCACCGCCAGCACCATCCCCATGGGCACGCGCACATCGACGTTGGCGTGATCTTCCTTCGACTCGACGTGGACGTTGAGCCAGCGCGTCGGCTCGGCGGCCAGCAGGGCTCCGGCCATCAGAACAAAGGCGGCGGAAAGGGTCAGAATCTTGCGCATTGTCGGTCACCTCCGTGTGGTCTCACACGAGGAGAAACGGAGGTCGTCACAAAAGGTTCTGACTCAGCCGACGATCTTCGAGTGCCGGGCGTCGGCGCGGGCGGTGACGCGCTGGTACAGGAGCAGCAGAACGAACGTGGTGAAGCCGATGGCGGCGAACACGAACCAGATGTAGTGGGCGTGCGCGTAGACGGCCGGCAGCGCGCCATGACCGGCCATGGCGGCGTCGTACTGGTGCTTCAGCGCGGGTGCCAGCCGGCGGGGGTCGGGGCAGAATGCTTCCAGCAGGTAGCCCGACAGGATGAACCCGAGAAACCAGGCGAAGAACGTGTTCATGTGCGCGTAGCCGAGGTACAGCCCTTCCTGACCCGGCGGCGCCTGCTTCGAGGCGTACTCCAGGTAGCGCGGCGACAGGAAGCACTCGGCGAAACCCTGAATGGCGATGCCGATGACCATCATGATGGTGATCGGGTGGAACGAGTAACCGGCCAGAACGATGCGCCCGCCGATGAAGTGCGCCATGGACATCGTCAGCGGCGACAGAGAGATCAGTAGCAGTGCGATGCCGATCGCCGTCACCGGTTGCAGGCGCCGGATAAGCTGGGTGATGGGCACCACGAGAAGAACCACGACCAGCGGGTTGACGTTGGCGTACCACTCGGGGCTCGCGTGCTCGCCGACCAGGCGCAGCACGTACTTCGGCATCGAGGCGTAGAGCTGGCCCTGGATGGCCCAGAAGCCGGCCGTGATCAGGATCAGGCCCAGGAAGCGCAGGTTGGACATCGCGATCCACATGTCGCGCAGCGCCTCGGCCGCACTGCGTGGGCGCGCCTCGCCGTTCTCCTTCGGCCAGTAAAAGAGGGCAACGACCACCAGGGCGATGAAGGCGGCCCCGGCGGAGTAGAGGGGAACGTAGTCGAGTCCGAGCTCGACGCGCACCGGTTTGGCGATCGTCTTGCCGGTGAACGAGCCGATGTTGACCATCATGTAGAACAGGCTGTAGGCGCGCGCGGTTGACCGAGTCGGAGCTCTTGGCGACGGTGCCGGTGATGATCGGCTTGACGAACGAGCCGCCGACGACGACCAGCGCCAGCGAGCACAGGACCGGCAGCTTGGTCGGGTACAGGCCGAGCATGGCGTAACCCGCCGAGAGCAGGGCAAAGGCGAGGACAAGCGCGCCCCGGAAGCCCATACGGTCGGCGGCGGCGCCGGTGAGGAACGGCAGGAAGTAGATCAAAGACGAGAACAGGGCGCCGATCCACCCGGCCTCGATGTCGGTGAACCCGACGATGCGCGACAGGAACACGGCCAGCGTGATGAAGGTGCCGTAGTACGCCGCCCGCTCGAACAGCTCGATCGAGTTCGCGATCCAAAAGGTGGCGGGGAACCGCCAGGTCGTGGTCTCGGTCATCAAAGGCCTCCGGCTCATCGGTTCTTGGCGCTGCGAGTTCCTCACTGTAGCAATTCGTGCAGCGAATTGCTGAGGAACAGAGGCGAGCGGGCTCCCGTACAATGCACTCATGAGACGAAGAACTCGGTGGATCGTGGCAATCCTGGTGGTCGTCGCTGCCGCTGTCGCCCTCCGGCTGACGGTCCTGGCGCCGCAGCCGATCGAGGTCAGAGTGGCAGCCGTGGAGCGCGGCGTTGTCGAGGACACGGTGTCCAACACGCGTGCCGGCACGGTCAAGGCTCGCCTGCGTGCCAAGCTGTCGCCGCAGATCGGCGGACTGGTCGTTCGCCTACCGCACCGCCAGGGAGAGAGGGTCGCCAAGGGGGATCTGCTGCTCGAGCTTGACTCGAGCGTGCAGCGAGCCCAGCTGGAGGTGGCGCGCCGTGAGGTGGTGACGGCGCACAGGCATGCCGAGGACGCCTGTCTCGCGGCGACGCTGGCCGAGAAGGAGCTGGTTCGCGCGGAGGGTCTGGACGCGAATGGGATCGCGAGCGCGCAGCAGCTCGACACGGCGCGGAGCCAGCGCGATCGAACCCGGGCGGCCTGCCAAGCGGCGCGAGCGGCGGTCGATCAGGCTGAAGCAACGGTTGCAGCGGTGCAGTCCCAGCTCGACCTGACACTGCTCCGGGCTCCTTTCGCGGGCGTGATCGCCGATGTCAGCACCGAGGTCGGAGAGTGGATCACCCCGTCGCCGCCGGGCGTTCCCATTCCGGCCGTGATCGACCTGCTGGATCCGTCCTCGCTCTATGTCAGCGCGCCGATCGACGAGGTCGACTCCGAGCGCGTGGCGGTCGGCCAGGAGGTAAGGCTGAGCGTCGACTCGCGTCCGGGCAAGCACTTCATGGGCCATGTCGTGCGCATCGCGCCCTACGTGGAGGACCTGCTGGAGCAAAACAGAACGGTGGAGCTCGAAGCCGAGCTCGACGATGCGGCGGCCGCCGTCGGGCTTCTGGCCGGAACCTCGGCGGATGTCGAGGTGATCCTCGACCGTCGGCGGGATGTCCTGCGGGTGCCGACGGCGGCGGTGGGCGAGGGTGGCACCGTGCTCGTGCTCGTGGATCGTCGCTTGGTCGAACGCACGATCAAGGGCGGCCTCAGCAATTGGGAGTTCACGGAGGTGCTGGGCGGTCTGGCGGCCGGCGATCAGGTTGTGACTCTGCGCGACTCGACGGCCGTGAAGCCCGGGGCCTACGCGGTGCCAGCGCACGATGATGCTTGAGCTTTCCGGCATTTGGCGGCGGTATGTCGTCGGCGACAGCGAGGTCAACGCGCTGCGCGACGTGTCGCTCGGGGTCGAGCGTGGGGAGCACCTGGCGGTGATGGGGCCCTCCGGCTCCGGCAAGTCGACCCTGCTGCACATCCTCGGTTGCCTCGACCGCCCGACCGCGGGACGCTACCTGTTCGACGGCCGCGAGGTGGGCTCCCTTCCCGATGACGAGCGATCGCGCCTGCGCCAGCACGAGATCGGGTTCGTCTTCCAGTTTTTCCACCTACTGTCGCGCCTGACCGCGCAGGGCAACGTCGAGCTGCCGATGCTGTTCGCCGGTGTGCCGCGCGACGAGCGGCGCCAACGCGCAGCGAAGGCGCTCGAGGCGGTCGGTCTGACGGACCGGGTCCACCATCGGCCCGACCAGCTGTCGGGAGGTCAGCGACAGCGGGTCGCGATCGCGCGGGCGGTCGTCATGGAGCCCAGCCTCCTGCTTGCCGATGAGCCCACCGGCAACCTCGACCGGGCGTCGGCGGTGGAGGTCATGGAGCTTCTCGAGGCGATGAACCGCGACGGCCAAACCCTGATCGTGGTCACCCATGACCCGGATGTGGCCGGGCGCGCCCGCCGGATGGTGCGGATGTCCGACGGTGTCTTTGTCGAGGAGAGCGGGTGAGCCCCTTCGAGCTGGTCCGGTTCGCATTCGGCGCCCTCCGGGGGCATCGGCTGCGGACCCTGCTCTCGGTGGCCGGCGTGGCGGTCGGCATCGCGGCCGTGGTCGCACTCACTGCTCTCGGTGAGGGGGCCCGGCGCTACGTGGTGCAGGAGTTCACCTCGCTGGGCTCGAACCTGCTCATTATCATGCCCGGGAAGGTCGAGACGACCGGCGCGATGCCGTTCGGCGGCGTCGCCCACGATCTCACGATCGAGGACGCGCAGGCGATCGCGCAGCGGGTTCCGGGCGTGGTCCGCACGGCCCCGCTGGCGGCCGGGACGGAGACGGTGCAGGCGGGCGACCGTGGGCGTTCGGTCCCGATCCTGGGCACGACGGCGGAGTACAGCCTGGTGCGACAGGTGACGGTGGCCGCCGGCCGGTTTCTGCCCGGTGGCCAGGCCCACCAGAGCGGCGCCGAGCTGGTGCTGGGCTCGAAGGCGGCCAGGGAGCTGTTCGGCGGCGTCAACCCGCTGGGGAGGGTCGTCCGCGTGGGACCCTACCGGTTCCGGGTTGTCGGCGTGCTGGCGCCCAAGGGGCGCTCGCTGGGCTTCGACTTCGACGATCTCGCCTTCGTGCCCGTGCGCACCGCGATGCGGATCTTCGACCGCAACTCGCTGTTCCGAGTTCTGGTCGAGGTGCGCTCGACGGACGCGCTCCCGGAGGCCAAGAAGAACGTCCTCCAGCTGCTGCGCGAGCGCCACCGGGCGGACGACGTGACCATCATTACCCAGGGCGCCGTGCTGTCCGCCTTCTCGTCGATCCTGGCGGTGCTGACGGCGGCTCTGGTGGCGATCGCCTCGGTGTCGCTCACGGTTGCCGGGATCGGGATCATGAACGTGATGCTGATCTCCGTGACCGAGCGCCGCGCCGAGATCGGCCTCCTGAAGGCGCTCGGCGCCAGGGACCGCCAGGTACTGGGAGCGTTTCTCACCGAAGCCGTCGTGTTGTCCTCGCTCGGCGGCCTGCTCGGGCTGGGCGCCGGAATGGTCGCGGTGCGGCTGTTCGTGGACATCTACCCGACCTTTCCGGCGTCGCCCCCCACCTGGGCGGTCGTGCTGTCGATCGCGGTGTCGGTGCTGGTGGGGGGCCTGTTCGGAGTGTGGCCCGCCCGGCGAGCCACACGCCTCGATCCGGTCACCGCGCTGACAGGGAGGTGAGATGTCGTTTCTTGACCTCCTCCGTTTCGTTGCCGGCGCTCTCAAGGGTCAGCGCCTGCGCTCCTTCCTCTCCGCCCTCGGGGTCGGGATCGGCGTCGCGGCGGTCATCCTGCTCACCTCGCTGGGAGAGGGAACCCGCGAGTACGTGGTGTCGCAGTTCACGCAGTTCGGCACCAACCTGATGGGGATCAACCCGGGCAAGGTGAAGACCATGGGGATGCCGGGCGTGTTCGGCGGCACCACCCACAAGCTGACCGTGGACGACGCCGAGGCGTTGCGGCGGGTGCCCGGGGTCGACAAGGTGGTGCCGGTGGCGATGGGGCAGGCGCGCGTCGAGGGCAACGGCAGGGGCCGTTCGGTCTACATCTACGGTGTCAACCACGAGGCGACCGCGGCGTGGAAGTTCACGATCGCCCAGGGTGCGTTCCTGCCGCCGATGGACCCGCATCGCAGCGGCGCCTTCGCGGTCTTTGGCCCGAAGCTGGCCCACGAGCTCTTCGGTGCTGCCTCGCCGCTCGGCCAGCGGGTGCGGATCGGCGGCTGGTCGTTCCGGGTGATCGGCGTCATGGAGCCGAAGGGGCAGCTGCTCGGCTTCGACCTCGACGATGCCGCCTACATCCCGGTCGGCTCGGCGATGGCAATGTTCAACTTCGACGAGCTCAACGAGATCGATGTCCTGGCGGTGAGCTCGGGGGCCGTGCACCCGGTGAAGGAGGGCATCCGGCGGCTGCTGATGGCGCGCCACCGCGGCGAAGACGACTTCACCATCACTACTCAGGACGAGATGCTGGCGACGTTCGGACGAGTGATCGGCATCATCACGGTGGCGGTCTCGGGGATTGGCGGTATCTCGCTGCTGGTCGGCGCGATGGGGATTCTGACCATCATGTGGATCTCGGTCCACGAACGCACCGCCGAGATCGGCGTTCTGCGTGCGCTCGGAGTGCGGCGCGCCGTCATCGAGCGCCTGTTCCTCCTCGAGTCGGTGGTCCTGGCGGTGGCCGGGGGTGTGCTCGGCCTTGCCGCCGGCTTCGGAATAGGCCTGGCGGTCCGCGTGCTGGCGCCCGGGCTGCCGGTCAGGACGCCTGCGGGCGCCGTAGCCGCTGCGGTCGTTATGAGCTTGGTGGTCGGCGTCGCCTCGGGCTGGGTGCCCGCCCGCCGCGCCGCTGCCTTGGACCCCATCGAGGCGCTGAGGGAGGAGTGATGTCCGGCAGGAACCGCCCTGAAGCGGAGGAGCGTGCCCCGCAGGTGCCAACTCAGGTTCTCTTCATCCACATTCCGAAGACTGCGGGGACGACGTTTACTGCGGTCCTCGACCGTCAGTTTGAGGCCGAGGAGATCTGTCCTGCCTACTACTGGCGTGAGTTGCTGCAGATTCCCCGGCGTGAGCTCCTCGGCTACAGTTTGATTCGGGGTCATTTTGACTACTCGGTCACCGAGCTGCTGCGAGATGTCCGGGTGATAACCATGCTGCGGGATCCGGTGGCCCGGACTCTGTCGCACTACCGATACATGGCCTCTCTCGATCACCATCCTCTGCGCGAGGTCTACGCGGCGCTTCCGCTCCCAGACGTGCTTGAGGACCCGGAGCTCAGCCGGAACATGGCGAACCTCCAAACGGCCCTGATCGGACGTGATTCCGATCTCGAGCAAATGCGTCGTCAGCTGGCGCAGGAGGCGCCACCGATCTATCCGTGGGAGAATCGGCCCGGCGCCCGGTCGCCTTCGTTGGCCAGGGCCAGGGAGAGGCTATCCACCGTCGCGTTCGTGGGCCTTCAGGAGCGGTTCGATGACTCTCTGATGCTCCTCGCCGATACGTTCGGCTGGTCGCCTCCTGAAGGTGTGGCCCGGCTCAATGCGACGCCGGAGGTTGAACAGGGTTCGCCCGTTTCCAGCGAGTGGATCGCTGCAGCTCGTCAGGCGAATCCTCTGGACATGGAACTGTACGAAATCGCCGCCTATCTCTTTGAGGAGCGATTCCTGGCGATGAAGAAGCGTGCAGCGATTGCCCTGGGACGTCAACCCACGACAGTAGGCCGGGCCGAGTTGTTACAGTACATCGGATCCCGGCGGAGACTGGGGGATGACTGAGAGGATGGCAGACGAAGGGTCCATGATGGCACGCGATTCCCAGCCGCTATCCCGGTCGAACGGCGAGCGGGGGACGGCACCGCCTGCCGAAGCTGCTCCACTCGACCGATGGAGGTGCACCGAGGACGGTCAGGAGTACGTGTTCCTCCCCCCCGGGCAGTTCTGGATGGGTGCCGACCCGATGGATCAGGCTGCCGACGAGAACGAGAGGCCAAGGCATCTGGTTCAGGTGGTGACAGGGTTTTGGTTGGCCCGGGTTCCGGTGACAGTAGCCGTCTACCGACGATACTGTGAGGCTACCGGGCGCCTCATGCCCAAGGCGACGGATTGCAATCCTGGCTGGCGGTTGGACGATCACCCGATCGTGAACTTGACCTGGAACGAGGCAGCGGCGTTTTGCCATTGGGCCGGGGTGCGGCTTCCCGCCGAGGCGGAATGGGAGTACGCAGCGCGTGGAGGTACGAACACCCGCTACTGGTGGGGGGACGAGATCGAGGACACCAAGCTCTGGTATAGGGCAAGCTCGGGCGGACGAGCACATCCGGTCGCTACCAAGCCGGCGAACCGGTGGGATATATGTGACGTCCTAGGATCCGTTTGGGAATGGTGCGCTGATTCCTGGCATGCGAACTACGTTGGTGCCCCTTCGACGGCGATTGTCTGGGAAGGATCGGAAGGGATGCATACGCTTCGCGGCGGATCCTCGCTCAACACTGCCAGGGGGGTCCGTGTCACCTACCGGGCCGGGTTCCCCGACGTCGTTGCCACGGCCTACTGTGGATTCCGGTGCGTGAGAGACCCGCGCTGACCACTGTCGGGGGCAGAATCCACTTATGGATCAGCGTGTGAACGGACGCACCCCAAACCAGCGAGCTATCACAGCAAGGGCGGTGAGACGTGAGGAGCGTTGGGATGGGAAGAGCCCACGAGGCGCCGCCCCCCAGGCGCTGTCAGCCTCTCCGCAGCGACTACCAATCGGTGGTACGCCGGGTACCAGGTGTCGGTGGGATGCGAGCACATCCACACGCCGCGCGACCCGCCGGAGCTCAATATCTGGCCCAACGGATACATCGGGGGCGCTCCGAGGAGCGCCAAGGCAAGGTCCGGGACTCTGGGAAAGAGTGGAGCCTGCCCCATCCCACCTCAACTCGCCATGAACTCGTCCAGCCGAAACTGGCGGACGATCCTCTCGACGGCCTTGACCTCGGCCGGAGTCAGCGTGTTGCGCCACGCTGAGGTCGGGTCGTAGCCGGTCTGGGCATCGAAGCTGCCGGCCATGAAGGAGGGACGGCGGAGCTGGTCGAGGACCGGTGGCGTGACCGGGATCGCAGTTTTGCCCGCAAGGTCGATGAAGATGCCTTCCGGGTCCCGACAGAGGGCCTCGTACAGCACCATGTGCATCCGTTCAAACAGTCCGAGCTGCTGCGGGACGGTGTTCAGGATGCACCAGAAGATGGCTTTGGCCTCAATCGCGCCGAGCTCCCGTCCGGCCATTTCGACCACACCGGGGAGCGTGGAGAAGAATGGATCCCTCAGTCTCGGCGCACTGAGCAGCTTGTTGATCCACTTCGGCGAGATCTCCCAGCCCTCCTTCTTCATGGAGGCCACCACTGCGAGCGGGTTGCGGATGATGAACACAGGATGAACGTCGTAGGTTTCGAGGATCCACTCGATCATCAGGTTGGCGCGAATGAGTTTCACGACCTTGCGCTCGGCACCGGGGTTGTCGCGGATCGTCCAGTCGCTACGGATGCGGCCCTCGAGGAGCTCGGTGAAGGTGTCCTTCCAGGGGAAACTCTCGCCCTTCCTGAATAACAGAGGGTGTGGCTTCCAGTCCCGGCATTCGGGGACCATCTGGGAGTTCATGGGCTCGAAGACTAGCTCGAGACCGGCCGCCGCGATAGTCTGGGCCAGCCAGGTGGTCCCGCTCCGGCCAGCTCCGAAGACCAGGATGTTCTTGTCACGAGATTCATCTTGTCTCATGGGCTGGCCTGTTATCATTCCGACCTCGGATGGTGTTTCCAGCTCGCGTCGTCTCGAACGGCGGCAGACGATCCTATCACGGGCGTCTCGCTCGCGGCGCCTTCACAGAGCAGGGGACTCCCGCAGAGTTAGTGAAGAGAGGCCGAGGCGCCGGGAGGGGAGTGCGCCCGATACAACCGGGTCCGAGGCATTCTGGTTCTGGTGGAGAACGTCACGAGCCACCGGTTGGCGGGCCGACATGGAGTCCTCGGCCCAGCAGGTGTTGCGGGCAGCTCAGTTTTCCTGTCGGCTCGGAGCCGGTATGCTGTTCGCAATGAAGGGAACGCGCAATGTGGCTGCCCTGCTCGGAGCCGGACTGATCTTGGCTTGCGTCTGGTTGCCTTTCTTCCTCGGGGTCGTTCATGATCTGCCTATCGGCTCACATTCGTGGAAGCAGGGGGACTGCTACGCGGTAGCTCAGCGGTTCTTGGAGGACGACAACTGGGACATTCTGGACCCCAGGGGCCAGAACTTGACTCCGATTGACGGGAAGGTCAACGCAGAGCTCCCGCTCACAGCATACTTGGCTGCGGCCGGGGCTCGAATCGCGGGGAAGCAGCACCTTGCCGAGATCTACCGTGCTCTGACCCTTGTCTTGAGTTCACTGGCTCCTCTTGCTCTCTTCGCCTATGTTCGCAGCCGCACTGGGAGCTTCGTCGCGGGCCTCCTCCCGATGCTCTTTCTCGGCACTTGCCCAATCTTCGTTTATTACGCTTCCGGGTTTCACCCGGATTCGGCGGCGCTCGGGCTCCTGCTCATGGGCCTCGTTCTTGTTCTTCTCAGTGGGAGAGGCAGCAGACTACAGCCGAGGTTTTCACTGGGGGTAGCCGCGATGACTGTAGGCGGGTTGATGAAGATGTCAATGGCGCCGTATCTAGCGGTTCCAGCTGCTGTTGTCTACTTTCGCGCCCGAGAGGCGCGGCCTGGGGTCAAAACCACCACCCTCCTGAAGCTGATCCCCTCTGATGTCTACACATCTCTTGGTCTTTCCGCCGCTCTCCTGTTCGGTCAGGTCTTCTACCTGCGCATCCGAGCAATGGTGTATGGCCCGACGTTCTTTACGGCAGCGCCCCATCCATTCAAGTCATTCGAGCATCTGGGCCTGGTGGTGCGCCAGATGTGGGGTGTATGGCTGGGCGACCTGTTCACGGTACCCCAACTGGTTCTTCTGGGTCTGAGTGCCATGATGCTCGTCGTATGGGGATTTCTAGGGCGCCGAGTCGACGACCTCACAGTATCCTCGGGGGTCGTTGCGCTGGTGATGGCATCGCTGTTCGTGCTCTTCGGTCAGCAGTTCGCCTGGCATGACTACTATGCTATCGCCGCCTTCTATCCCATAGCCTCGCTGCTGGTCATCAGACTTACCCTCGAAATGTGGAACCTCGGGTCTTCCAGTGAGCTCAAGACTGCGCGGCCACTGATGGTCCTGGTGCTGGCCGGCCTGGCTCTGCCGATGATCGTTCCGCTGAACGGCAGGCTTGAGCAGCGCGTCACGCCTTGGTGGCGACGTCAAACGGAATGGCTGCGCAGCGCCAGGGCTGCACTGGATGCCTGCGGCGCACGCTGTGCTGGTCCCGTCGTCGTCCTCGGTGCGAAGTCCCCAAATCTGCCATTGGCCTATCTCGATCGGCGGGGGTACGTCCCGGATCCAGATGTGATTCTCTCGGGGGACCTTGCAAGCTACCTCGGCCAGCGCGGTGTCAGAACGGTGGTTGCCAAGGAGGACGCTTTCGGGGAGATGGAAGGTGCGGGGTGCTACCAGGAGTTTCGTGTTGTCTCGAAGACCTCTGAGTTTGCGGTGATCGTTCGCAAGCAGTAGGCTAACTTGTGGCACTCTCGGGTCGGGGCTTCATGCGTCCCTCTTCCGGGCACCAGGTCATGGTCTGCCGATATGCCTTTAGCACAGCATCGGTATTGCCGATGGCTTGAACCACTCCACGCTCCAGGAAGAGAGATCGTCCGCAAAGCAGCTCGATCGTGGATAGTCCGTGGGAGACGATTACGACGGTGGCACCGTGGCGCTGAAAGCTCTCGATGCGGTCGCTGCATTTTGCCTTGAACTCCTCGTCGCCCACGGACATGATCTCATCGAGAAGAAGAACATCCGGCTTGACGTCGGTGGCGATCGAGAACCCGAGGCGAGCACGCATCCCGGTCGAGTAGGTACGAACGGGGGCGTCGATGAACTCGCCCAGGCCGGCGAAATCGACGATCCGGTCGAACCTGGTCTGCATGTCTCGAACCGAGAAGCCCAGGGTTGCCCCACTGAGGAAGACATTCTCGCGGCCAGTCAGCTCGTCGTTGAAACCGGCGCCAAGACCTAGAAGCGGGGCGACGAGGCCGCGCACCACAACGCGTCCCGAGGTCGGCCGCAGTACTCGACCGATCACCTTGAGGAGCGTGGTCTTCCCCGCGCCATTGCGGCCGACGATGCCGAACACCTCGCCCGTATGAACCTCGAACGAGATGTCACGGAGAGCCCAGAAGTCGGAGA
>Ga0315542_1000879_pt1 | contig 18978 bp, 14 predicted proteins | sample SalMarSW160120MG_FD_202541 | JGI IMG/M metagenome (GOLD analysis project Ga0315542, IMG submission 202541) | Salt marsh sediment microbial communities from the Plum Island Ecosystem LTER, Massachusetts, United States - Salt Marsh Sediment SW1601-20 ...
CCAATCTTCTTGTAGGGCCAGTGGCGGTGCAATCCCTTATGGTATGGGCAGTTGCAGTTGAGGCAGAAGGGCGGCTTCCAGGCTGGATGATAGGGTGACATGCCCGGCGTTCAGCAGCTTACGCGCCGGACACATTCTCGATGGCACAACCATTTCAAACTGGCCGCCCGGCCGTCACGACCTCTATATTCTCTGCGCCCGCCGGCGCGGCGGGCGGTGAAAGGACGTTCACGACATGTCCAAGCGCTTCTTCCGCAGCATCGAGCAGCTCCTGCGCCAGATCGACATGGTGGCGGGCGACGAGCAGCTGCTGCGCGAGATCCTCGCCCGGCTGGTCCAGAGCTATTCCGAGCCCTACGGGATCGAGAGCGGCCGCCTCTACCGCGAGCGGGAGCAGGATTACCTGTGCATCGAGAGCATCGGCGAGTTCGGCAAGGCCATCGCCGGCAAGACGGTCAGCAAGAGCTACCCCGTCATCCGCGAGATCGAGCGGGAGCGCCTGGTCCAGATCAGTCCCGACACTCCGGGCTTCGATCCCGAGCTCGAGGCCCAGTTCTCCCACCTGGACAACGCCGCCATCCTGGTGGGTCGCAATCCCGCCTACATCCTCAGCCTTAGCATCCGTCACCACGGCAGCCGCGAGGACCTGCTGGTCATGCTCGAGACCATCCGCGCGGCCGTCGGCATGAAGCTGCGCCAGAACGCCCTTGAAGACATGCTGCTGCAGGCGCGGGACATCCAGCTGAGCTTGCTGCCGCCGCGCCTCCCCCAGCTGGAGGGCTTCGAGCTGGCGGCCCTCACCGTGCCCGCCGAGGAGGTGGGCGGCGACGTCTACGACGTGCAGCGGCTGGACGCCGAGACCCTGGGCGTCGTGCTGGCCGACGCCAGTGGGCACGGCCTGCCGGCGGCTCTGCAGGCGCGCGACGTGATCATCGGCCTGCGCATGGGTGTGGACAAGGACGAGAAGATCACCGCCACCATCGCGCGCCTCAACCGGGTCATCCACAGCTCCGGTCTGGCCAGCCGCTTCGTGTCGCTCTTCTACGCGGAGCTGAACCGCGACGGCGACGTCTTCTACGTCAACTGCGGGCACTGTCCGCCGCTGCTGATCGCCGCCGACGGGCAGCATTGCGAGCTGCCCAGCAGCGGCCCCGTGCTCGGCCCCCTGCCCCGGGCCCGCTTCCGGCGGCAGTACGCGCGGCTGCGTCCTGGCGACCTGCTGGCCGTCTACTCGGACGGGATCATCGAGCGCACCGCGCCCGATCCGGACGGCGGCGAGCCAGTCGAGTTCGGCACCGAGCGCCTCATCGAGGTCTTGCGGGCGCACCGGACCGCCAACGCGCGGACCATCGCCCAGACCGTGCTCGACACCGTGCAGGAGTTCGGGGGCGATGCACCCTGGCAGGACGACGTCTCCGTCTGCGTGATCCGACACCGGCGGCACGTGCGGAGCGGCGAGCAGGCGAACGGCGGCCGGCGAGGTCAGGGCGCCGGACCCGACGCCGCCGGCGGCCGCGCCTCCGGCTCGCGCTCCAGCCGGTAGAGGGCCACCGTCCACGGCTGCGGCTCCCGCAGCCCCACGCCCGAGACCTCGCAGGTGCGCAGCAGCGTGAAGCGAACGCCCTGGACCGTGCGGCCGGCCCAGCGCGGCGCGCCCTCGGTGCGGTCGACCAGGTAGTCCGGGACGGTCACCGCCAGCCAGGCCCCGCTCTCGACCATGGCCGGAAAACCCATCCGCCGCCCCAGGGAGATCAGCTCGGGGCTCACCAGACCCATCAGGTCCAGCACCCGCCGCCCGCTGGCGTAGCCCACGGCGCCGATGTCCAGCGCCGCCACCATGGCGTCCGGCGCGCTGTGCTCGGCCAGCCAGCGGCCGGTCCCCAGGTAGCATTCCCGCACGCCGCGCGCGAAGGCCTCGGCGTGAGGCCGCACCTGGTCCACCAGCAGCCAGCCGTTCAGGGCGAGATGACCCAGCACGCCGAGCGCCAGGATGGCCCGCACGAGGGCCCGCCGCCCGTCCGGCGCACGCTGCAGCAACCGGTGGGCCACACCCGCTCCGGCCAGCACCAGCGGCGGCGCCAGGGGCGCCAGGTAGCGCGAGACCACCCACACCTGCCGGACCGCATAGCCGCCGGCCAGGACCAGGCCCCAGCTGATCGCCACGCCCAGCAGCGCCAGCTCCTCACGGGGCCAGGCGGCCTCCGGTTGGCGAACCCCGCCCTTGCCGCGCCCCGGGCGCGACAGGATCAGCAGCAGGACGATCGTCACGGCGAGCACGCCCAGCGTGGCCCCGAGCTGGCTCGCCGAGCGCAGCAGCGAGGGCAGCAGCACGGCGGGCGCCAGGGTCGGGGCGTAGCTCTTGGCGGTGGCGGTCTCGGGCAGGAGCCGGCCGAAGACGAGGCCGGCATAGATCCACCAGGGCCCGAGCACGACCAGGCCGCCGGACACCGCGGCGAGCAGGACGCGACCGGTCCGCCGCCAGCGCCGCGCCCAGAGCAGCCAGGGCAGGGCCACCGGGCCCAGCACGAGGAACTCCGGCCGGGTCAGCCCGGCAAGTCCGGCCGCCGCCCCCCAGCCCACCCAGCGGCGCAGGTCCACCGGGGCGGGATCTGGTCGATCTTTCGACGCGGGGTCCGGTCGTTCTCCCTCGGCGAGGGCGGGCCGATCTCCCGGGCTGGGGACCGGGCTCGCGCGCAACGGCCAGAGCAGGAGCAGCAGCAAGGCCGTGGCCAGAGGCGTTTCCATTCCCGACATCATCCAGCGCAGGAACCAGGCGTCGGCGGCGATCAGCAGCACCACCAGCACGCGCCAGCCCTCGGGCCAGGGGCGCCGCGCCACGAAACCGGCCGCCAGCAGGACGACGAGCAGGCCGGCCAGCAAGCCCAGGACGCGCGCGCTCAGCAGGGGAGGCAGACCGAGCTTCAGCAATCCCACCAGTCCCAGCACCCAGAGCGGGCTGGTGGAGCCGTAGGTGTGCTCGCCGGGGTTGAAGGAGAACTCGCCCCGCGCCGCCACGTGCCGGGCGTAGCGCAGGTGGATGAAGGTGTCGTCGGTCACGTAGCCGCGCAGCAGCAGGGCCGCCAGCACCAGCAGCAGGAGGCCCGGAAGCACGCGCAGCAGGTGATGGGTGATTCTCATGGCCCCGCAGGATATCCCCTCCTCCGGCCCGAGGCACGCGGAATCTCCGTGCGATCGCCTCGTCCTCGCCGTCGCCCTGGCCTCATCCTCCCCCTCACCTCGCCGCCTCGCGCCGCCTCGCGTCGCCTCGCCTACCCTGTCGCGCTTCCTCGCCGCCGCTCCTCGCCGCCGCTCTGGCGTCCGTCAGGCGGAGCCGCTATGCTGGTGCACGGGTGAGAACCATGCGGCTGGGCCGACACTTCGGACTTCTCTACGGCGTGCTGGTGCTGCTCATCGTGGCGCTCGGCAGCTGGTGGGTCTACTTCCTGACCCACGAGGGGCGCAGCTACGAGCAGTACCGCCTGCAGAGCATGGCCACCGACCGCGCCAAGGCAAAGCTGCTGGTCCGCACGATGCCCGAGATCCGCGCCGATCCGCAAGGCCAGCTCGGCGAGGTCTATCCCGATCTGATCTTCCGCCGGACGCCGGCCGGCGTGCAGGTCGAGATCGATCCCGCCGCCGTGGCGGAGGTCCGCCGCGAAGCTCACCGCCGCCAGCGCATGTTCACCTCCGAGGGTGGCTTCTTCCTGCTGCTGCTGGCCGCCGGCGCCGTCATCCTGACGCTGGCCTATCGCAGCGAGCGCGGCTTCGAGCGGGCGCGGGAGCTGTTCCTGGCCGGCGCCACCCACGAGCTGAAGACCCCCCTGGCCAGCCTGCGGCTCTACACCGAGACCCTGGACCGCCCGGAGCTGGGCGAGGCCGACCGCACGCGCATCCGGCAGCACATGCTGCAGGATCTGCACCGCCAGGAGCAGCTGGTGGAGCAGATCCTCGCCCTCGGCCACGAGGACCGGCCCGGCCGGCGCGAGCGCCTGGACCTGGGCGCCGAGACGCGCGCGGTCCTCGCCGACATGGCGAGCTTCTACGAGGGATACGGGGCCAGCGTCGCGACGGATCTGCCGGACGGTCATTGCGTGCTGGCCGAGCGGTTCATCCTGGATCTGCTGCTGCGCAATCTGCTCAGCAACGCGGTGGTGCACTCGGCGCCCCCCGCACGGGTCGAGCTGCGGCTGGAACGGGCGGGGCGCTGGCAGCGCCTGGCGGTGTGCGATCACGGGCCCGGCATCCCGCGGAAGGACCGGCGGCGCATCTTCCAGGGCTTCGTGCGCCTGGAGGACCGCGGCGGCCCTCTTCCGCGCAGCGGCGGCGCCGGCCTGGGCCTCTACCTGGTCAAGCGCAAGGCCGAGCTGCTGGGCGGGCGCGTCGAGCTGGAGAGCGAGGTCGGCCGGGGCTCCACCTTCACCCTGGTCCTGCCCGCCAGCGACGGAACCTGCGAGCAGCCGGGGGGCGAGCACGGGGCGACAGCCGGGCCAGGGGACGGGCCGCGCGGTGCACCGACGGACAAGGCGGCCGACGTGCACGGGGCGGCGACATGAAGCGGCGCATCCTGGTGGTCGAGGACGACGAGCACCTGGCCGACGGCATCCGGCTCAACCTGGAGCTGGAGGACTACGAGCCGGTGGTGACCGGCACCGCCGAGGACGGACTGCTCTTCTGGCAGCACGGCGGCTTCGACCTGATCCTGCTGGACGTCATGCTGCCGGGCCTTGACGGCTTCGAGATGTGCCGTCGCGTGCGCGAGGCCGGCGACCGCATCCCCATCCTCTTCCTGACCGCCCGCAACCGCGACGAAGACCGCATCCGCGGCCTAGAGGAGGGCGGCGACGATTACCTCACGAAGCCTTTCAACCTGCGGGAGCTGCTGGCGCGCATCAAGGGGATCTTCCGGCGCGAGGAATGGTTCCGCGTCCAGCCGCTCGGCGAGGAGCTGATCGTCGGCGACAGCCGCGTCAACTTCCTGACCTACGAGGCGATCACGCCCCGCGGCCGCCACGCCTTGAAGGAGAAGCAGGTGATGATCCTGCGGCTGCTGGCCGAGCGCGAGGGCGAGCCGGTGGACCGTGCCACCATCATCGACCGCGTCTGGGGCTACGACGCCTCGCCGACGACCCGCACGGTCGACAACTTTATCCTCGGCCTGCGCAAGATCCTCGAGCCCGATCCCGCGGATCCCCAGCACCTGCAGACCGTGCACGGCGTCGGCTACCGGCTGATGCGCTGAGAAGACGCTCGGCTGGGCGCTCCATGGCGGCCCGGCCGTTATGGCGATCGGCGAGCCAGCTTGCGCCCTCAACGGTGATACAGCTTGGGCGCTGGGCGGCGGTCCGGTGGTGGCAGGACGGCCCTCCAGGTTCGGCCAACAGATCCGCCCCATCTCGATACCGGGAATCAGGATCAATTGAATATTTCTTCTCGAAATTTCTCTGCCGTGACGACTCGGTGACAACCCCCAGCGTTTCGCTGCCTACATTCTCGCTACCTGCCGGCTGGCAGGGGCCCGCCCGGCCCGCGAGCCCATGGCACCGCGAGCCCATGGCACCGCGAGCCCGCTCCGTGAAGGGCGCCGCCGGCAGACCTGCTTGCGAGGAGGTTCACGCGTGGATTCAGCCGTGGCTGCCCGTTCCTTCCTGGCCGCCCTGTGCGGAGAGAGACCTGTGCACCGGCCGATCTGGTTGATGCGCCAGGCCGGCCGCTACCTGCCCGAGTACCAGGCGGTCCGGGCCCGGCACTCCTTCGTCCGCATGTGTCAGACCCCGGAGCTGGCCTGCGAGATCACCCTGCAGCCGGTCCGCCGCTTCGGCTTCGACGCCGCCATACTCTTCAACGACATCCTGGTGCCGCTGGAACCGCTGGGCACGAGTTTCGTCTTCACCGAGGAAGGTCCACGCCTCGAGCACCCCGTGCGCGACGAGGCCGACATGGCCGCTCTACGCACGTTCGATCCCCGCGAGGAGCTGGGCTACGTGGCCGAGGCCGTGCGCCTGATCAGGCGCGAGCTGGTCGGAACGCCGCTGATCGGCTTCGCGGGCGCGCCGTTCACCCTGGCGGCCTACCTGGTCGAGGGAGGCGGCAGCAAGGATCACCGGCGGATCAAGACCCTGATGTACCGGCGGCCGGAGCTGTTCGCCGCCCTGCTGGCAAAGCTGGCCGACACCGTGGCGTCCTACCTGCGGATGCAGATCGAGGCCGGCGCCGATGCCGTGCAGCTCTTCGATTCCTGGGCCGGCGTGCTCGCCCCCGCCGATTACGCCCGCTTCGAGCTGCCCGCGGTGCAGCGCATCTTCGCGGCCCTGGCCGACACCGGCGCACCCCGCCTCCTCTTCGTCAAGGGCGGAGCGAGCCACCTGGAGAGCGCGGTGCAGTCGGGCGCCGACGCCCTGAGCCTGGACTGGACGGTGGACCTGGCCGGCGCCGCACCGTGGCTCGGCGGGCTGCCCGTGCAGGGCAACCTGGATCCGCTCGCGCTGTACGCCGAGCCGGCGGAGATCGCCCGCCGGGCGCACGCCGTCTGCCGGGCCGGCGACGCGGCCGCAGGGCACGTCTTCAACCTGGGACACGGGATCCTGCCCGACACGCCGCTCGCCGGCGTCGAGGCGCTGGTCGAGGCCGTCCACGCGTACCGCACGGAGGACGTGCTCCGTCTGGCAGGCGAAACCCACCGCGACGGCGATCCCCGCCGCGGCAGGGAGCACCGGCAGGGGAGCGGGTCGTGAGGAGCAAGTCGTGAGGAGCAAGTCGTGGGGAGCAGGTCGTGGAGAGTGGGTCGTGAGGAGCGAATCTTGAGGAGCGGGTCATGAGGAGCGAGGTCCCCGGCGCGCTGCTGGCGAAGTACGACCGGCCGGGGCCGCGCTACACCAGCTATCCCACCGTCCCGGCCTGGACGGCGACGTTCGACGAGGCCGCCTACCGCCAGGCGCTGCGCGATCTCGGATCGCCGAAGGACGGAGCGCACTCCGCGGCGGATGCCGGCGGACTCTGCGTCTACCTCCACCTGCCCTTCTGCGCCAGGCGCTGTCATTACTGCGGCTGCAACGCCCTGGACGGCTGCGGGCGCAGCGTCGTGGACGGGTACCTGGATCACCTCGAGCGCGAGCTGGACCTGATCACGGGCATCCTTGGCCGGCGGCGCGCGGTCCAGATCCACTGGGGCGGCGGCACGCCCAATTTCCTGAACGAGCCGCAGCTGCGCCGCGCCATGGGGCTCCTGCAAGATGCCTTCATCGTGACCGCCGAGGCGGAGATGTCGCTGGAGAGCGATCCCCGCCTGGGCACGGCCGAGCAGGCTGACCTGCTGCGCGAGCTGGGCTTTGCGCGGATCAGCCTGGGCGTGCAGGACATCGACCCGGCCGTGCAGCAAGCCATCGGCCGCATCCAGCCCGCCGAACGGACCCGCCGCTTCTACGAGGCGTGCCGGGCGGCCGGCTTCGCGAGCGTGAACCTGGACCTGGTCTACGGCCTGCCGCGGCAGACGCCGGCCGGCCTGGCCCGGACCCTGGACTTCGTGCAGGAGCTGGACCCGGACCGTATCGCCTGCTTCGGCTACGCCCACGTGCCCTGGGTCAGGCCCAACCAGGAGAAGGTGGACACCACGGACATGCCCACCGGCGCGGCGAAGTTCGCGCTCTTCCAGCAGGCGCTGGAGACCTTCACGGACGCCGGCTACGAGTGGATCGGCATGGATCACTTCGCCCGGCCCACCGACGAGCTGGCCGTGGCCGCGCGCGAGCGCCGCCTCCACCGCAACTTCATGGGCTACACCACGCGGCCGGCCGCCGACCTGCTCGCCCTCGGGATGAGCGGCATCAGCGAGCTGAACGGCGCCTTTGCACAGAACGATCCGGACCTGGCCGGCTACCAGAGGGCCCTGGACGAGGGGCGGCTGCCGGTGGTCAAGGGACATCGCCTGAACGCGGACGATCGCCTGCGGCGGCTCGCGATCACCCATCTGATGTGCAACCTGGAGCTGCCCTGGGATCTCGCGGCCGCGGGCTTCGGCGTCCGGCTCGACGACGTCCTCGCCGGCGAGCTGGAGCGCATGGCACCCCTCGTCGAGGACGGGCTGGTGGTGCGCGAGGCCGATCGCCTGCGCGTCACGGATCTCGGCCGGTTCTTCGTGCGCAACGTCTGCATGGAGCTGGACGCTTACCTGCCACGCGAGACGGCGGCGACCAGCGGCGGGCGGCCGATCTTCTCGCGCACGGTCTGACGGGGAGTCCGGCGTGGCGCCGCCGCGGGGTGCAAGAGGACAACGGCTCTCGGGGATGCTCGAGGAAGCGAAGTGGCGCGAGGGAATCGGGAGCGCGAGAATGAGATCATGTGGGTTCGCGGAGAGCAAGAGGCAGGAACATGAAACCCGCTGAGGGGCCGGCCAAGCTGCCCCGTGATCGTCTGGATCCCCGGGAGCCGACCGGTCTGATCCTGTGCGGCATGGGTGGTCCGGATGGCCCGGACTCCGTGGGGCCCTTCCTGCGCAATCTCTTCAACGATCCGGCGGTGCTGCCTCTGCCGGCCCCGCTCGCCCGGCTGGTGGGCGGTTTGATCGCGCGGCGCCGCACGCGCCGGGTACGGGAGCGCTACGGGTCTCTGGGATGCGGAGGCGGCTCGCCCCAGCTGCAGTGGACCCGCATGCAGGCCCAGCGCCTGGGCGAGCTGCTGGCGGCGCACGGGCTGAACGTGTACGCCACGCCGGCCATGCGGTACTGGCATCCATTTGCCGACGAGGCCGTGGCCGCCCTGGGCCGCCCCGATCTGCGCCAGTACCTGGTGGTGCCAACCTATCCTCAGTATTCCGCCGCCACCAGCGGCAGCGTGCTCGCCGCCGTGCAGCGGGCCGTCCGGTCCGCGGCGCCGGACGCCCGCCTGCACGTCGTGCCGGACTGGCACCTGTTGCCGGGTTACCTGGACGCGCTGGCGCGCCAGGCGGAGCCGATCCTGCGGGGCTGGGCCGCGGCCGGTCATGCCCCGGGCGGCTGCGCCCTGCTGCCGCTGGCGCACTCGTTGCCGGTACGCTTCGTGCGTCACGGCGATCCCTACCTGGCCCAGACCCGCGCGACCTTGGCCGCCCTGCGCGCTCGACTGGCGGCACGTCTGGCGAATCCGGCGCTGACGGAGCCGAGCCTGACCTCGAATGTCAGGGCAGCCGCGGCGGGCACGGCGGATGCAGCAGCCGCGGCGGACGCAGTTGCCGCGGCGGGCACGGCTGATCAGCTCACCGCCTGGTGGGATGCCCTTCCGGGAGGCGGGCAGGCGCTGCTGGCCTTCCAGAGCAAGGTCGGGCCGGTCCGCTGGCTGGAACCCGACAGCGTGGTCGAGACCTTGCGCCTGGCACAGGCCGGCTGCCAGCGACTGCTGGTCCTGCCGGTGAGCTTCACGTGCGAGCACATCGAAACCCTGCACGAGCTGGACCACGAGCTGGCCCGGATCGCTCGCGAGGCCGGCATCGTGGATTTCGTGCGCGGAGCGGCGCTCAACCTGGACCGGGGCTGGCTGGAATCGCTCGCCTCCCATCTGGCGAAGACGGCCTTCGGCGAGGGAGCCGAGGTCGCAAGCCTCGACGCTGCGTCCGAGCATTGTGCGGCGCAGACAGGGATCTCCTCCCCCCTCTCACCAGACAGGGAGGCGAGCCGTGCCTGACCGGAACTCGAGGACCAGCCCGCCTGCCGGCGGCTCCCGGGCCGGCGTCCTGCGGGTCGCCGTGGTCGGGGGTGGAGTGGCCGGATTGGCCACGGCGTACGACCTCGAGCGGGAGGCGGCAGCCCGTGGCCTGTCCCTCGGCGTGACCGTCTTCGAGGCCGCTGCCGAGGTCGGCGGCCATCTGCGCACCGAGCGCGCGGACGGCTACGTTCTCGAGGCCGGGCCCAACGGCTGGCTGGACAGCGAGCCGGCCACCACGCGCTTGCTGGTGCGGCTGGGCCTGGCGGATCAGGTGCTGCGCAGCGAGGACGCGGCACGCCGGCGCTTCCTGCAGATCGGCGGCCGCTTGCGCGAGCTGCCCGTCTCCCCGCCCGCCTTCCTCAGATCGGACATCTTGCCCCTGCGCGCCAAGCTGCGCATGGCGGGCGAGCTGTTCGTGCCCCCGCGTTCCGATCTGGGCCGGGCGGCCGAGGATCCGCGTACGGACGAGACGGTCTACGACTTCGGCCGCCGTCGTCTGGGCCGCGCCTTCGCCGAGACCCTGCTCGATCCCATGGTCAAGGGGATCTTCGGCGGCGATGCGCGGCGTCTGAGCCTGGCCGCCGCCTTCCCCCGCATGGTGGAGCTGGAGCGCGAGCACGGCGGCCTCTTCAAGGCCCTGTTCAGCTTGTCCCGTCAGACCAGGCGGGACCGCCGGGGGAGAACGGCCGGGCGAACGAACGAGATGGGCCATCGTGCTCCGGTATCCGAGCCATCCGCGGCTACGGGACCGCGTGGAATCTTGACCAGCTTTCGGGATGGCATGGCGGTGCTGCCCGCCGCACTCCGCGCGGCATTGCGGGGAGAGATCCGCGCGGGCGCCCCGGTCACCCGGGTGAAGCGGGACAGCGGTGGCTGGCGGGTAGCGGCCGGCGGCGGCGAGTACGGTCCCTACGCCGCCGTGATCGATGCGGCCCCGGCCCATGCCGCCGCGCAGCACCTGGACGATCCCGAGATCCGGCGGCTGCTGGCCGGCATTCCCTACGCGCCCATGGCTGTGGTCGCCCTGGCCTACGATCGCTCGCAGGTGGGTCACACCCTTGCCGGCTTCGGGATGCTCAATCCCTCCAGCGAAAGGCAGCGCCTGCTGGGGGTTCTGTGGACGTCGAGCATCTACCGGCACCGCGCTCCCACGGGGAAGGTGCTGCTGCGCTGCATGGTCGGCGGGGCGCAGGATCCGAACGCGTTGCGACTGACCGACGAGGAGCTGGCTGGTCTCTGCCGCGTGGAGCTGGGAGTGCTGTACCAGCTGCAGGGACCGCCGGAGCGGGTCTGGACCTTCCGCCACGAGCGGGCTATCGCCCAGTACGTCCCCGGTCATCTGGCGCGCCTGGCCGCCCTGGTCGAGGCACGCCGCCGGCTGCCTGGCCTGTACCTGACCGGCAGCAGCTACGGAGGCATCTCGGTGAACCACTGTCTGGCGGCGGCGGAGCGGACGGCGGCAGCGGTGCTGGACGAGCTGCAAGAAGCGCTCGGGTTGCCCGCGATGCAGGAGATTGACGCGATGCGCGAGTTGGACGAGACGCCCCAGCTGGACGAGACGGACATCTGCAGGGACGGGCACGACGGGAAGACCGGCACGGATTACAGGGAGGCGACCGGCTGAGGCCCCGACGGGCTGCCAGGCGGGATATCGAGGGCGAGTCATGTCGAGCGCAAGAAGCGCCGAGGACGAGGTTACCGCGAGAGGCAAGATGGAGCACAGGCAGAATGGCGAGTTGATTCCGGGGGGCGCCACGGCAGCCCGCTCGGAGATCCATATCTGGGGTATCGACCACCACCGGGCCGACACGGAGATCCGCGAGCGGGTGTACCTGTCCGCCGAAGGCATCCGTCGCTTCGCAGCGGCCTTTGCAGCAGAGGATTGCGGCCTGGGCAGCGTGGTGCTCTGCACCTGCAATCGGACCGAGTTCTATCTCGAAGTGCGAGCGGGCTGCCGCGGTCGCTCCGCGTTCCGCCGGACCCTGGAGGCGGTGGGTCTGGATGCCGAGCTCTTCTTCGGTCATCTCGGCTATCACCTGACCGAGCCCGCGGCCGTGCTTCACCTGTACCGGGTCAACTCCGGGCTGGAAAGCATGGTGCTGGGAGAGGCCCAGATCAGCGCCCAGATCAAGACAGCGCTGCGGCAGTCCGCCGAGCTGCAGCAGCTGGGCCCGCGCCTGGCACGGGTCTTCCAGAGTGCACTGCATGCCGCCAAGCGGGTGCGCACCGAGACCGCTCTGGGTGCCGGAACCGTGAGCATCGCCTACACGGCCGTCGAGGAAGCTTCGCGCCGCTGCGGCAGCCTCGCCGAGCGTCACGCCCTGCTGATCGGCGCCGGCAAGACCGGCGCCCTGGCCGCTCGCCACCTGCTGCGGCGCGGGATCGGTCGCCTGACCCTGCTGAACCGCAGCCTCGAGAGGGCGCAGGAGGTAGCCAGCAGGCTGGAGCCAGCCCTGAATCAGCAGGTGCACGTGCGCGCGCTTGCCGAGCTGGACACGGTGCTCCCCGAGTCCGACATCGTGCTGACCGCCACCGGGAGCCCGGAGCCCATCTTCGATTGTGCGTGCGTGGCACCCGCCGTCGCACGCCGCAACGGCACCCCCCTCTACCTCTTCGACGTCGCCGTCCCTCGCGATGTCGCCCCCGAAGTCCGCGCGCTCGGCAAGGTCGAGGTCATCGGCCTGGACGAGCTGTCCTGCATCGTGGATCAGACTCTGGAAGCCCGTCGCAGCGAGATCCCCCGGGCCGAGACCATCCTGGAGGAGGAGCTGCGCGAGTACGCTGCCTGGGCTCAGACCCTGCCGGTGCAACCCATGGTCAAGGAGCTGCGCTGCTACCTGGACGAGCTGATCGCCCGCGAGATGGCCTGGGTTCGCAAGAAGCAGCCGCCCGAGACGGCACGGGTCGTCGAGGAAAGCCTGCAGGTCCTCGTGAAGAAGATCATGCAGCGTCCTGTCAAGCAGCTGAAGACCGCCGCCTCGGACCGCGAGCGCCATCAGGATCTGGCGTCCCTGCAAAGGCTCTTCCAGCTCGGTGATGCGACTGCGGCCGAGTCCAGCGAGGGCTGATCCTGGAACGACGTGGATCGGCACACGCCCCATTCCTCTAGATCGTGACTCCATGATCGTGGTTTTCGCTTGGGTCACAATCAGAACGTGCTCTTGCCTCCTTTCCTCGTCCGGACTCGCCGGATCGTTGCGATCGTGGTATCCGGGCAGGATTCCCCTCCATCATCGCATCGCGCTCAATCTCCTGCTCAGCTCCCCCCTGGCACGTCCTCAACGCTCTGCGGAGGTTGTTTCCCGCTCTGTGGAGGTGGCTCCCCGCTCTGCGGAAGCGGCATTCCGCTTTGCAGATGCCGTCAGGGGCTCCCCGGAGCGCGAGGCGGTGCTGATCTCGTTTTGCAGCGTGTGCAGCCAGGCCACATCGCCGGAATGCTCATGCAGGTAGCGATGGCATTGGGCACAGAGGGTGACGAGGTTGCCGGGCTCGTTGCGCCCCCCCTGGCTCCGGGGTACGAGGTGATGCACCTCGAGGAACCAGCGGCTGCCACAACCGGGAGCCCTGCAGCGGAAGTCATCCCGCACCATCACCTCTCTGCGCACCGAAGGTGCGATGGAGGTGTGGCTGCGGTGCCCCGGCTGGACGAAACGGGCATCGCAAAGGACAGCCTCTGCGGCAGCAGGTGCCAGGTCACGCCAGCCGCGGCTGGTCCTGACCTGCGTGCGACGGCAGTCCTTGCATCGATGCAGGATGATTTGATAGCGAGGCTGCATCGCCGTTCGATCGTTCACCTGGGTGAACCGAGGGGCTTGCTCCCCCGCCGACTCGACACTGCCGCCGCTCCCCTCCGGCTCGCAGACCGCTCCCGCCGTCCGGGAAGCAACGCCCGGATTCGAGCCTCCGCTGTTACCTGCGACCTCTCCCCTGACGTTGCCCGGGCTCCTCCCGCCACATTCGGCGGCGGCGAGCAGCTCTTCCAACCCCGCCAGCAACAGGTCCTCGCGGCCGGTATTGCGGGGAAGTGCCCGCGACTTGCGGATCCGCTCCAGCAGCGTTTCGTAGCGCGCCAGCTGATCGGGAGCGAATCTCAGGTTCACGGACGCCGGCAGCTCCACAATGGCGGTTCGGCTTGCCGCAGCAGGTCGTCCGGTCCCGCCGGGATCGACCGGCAAGATGGCTTGCCGCGGATCCCCGTGCTTCCGCTGCCGTGCCTCCTGCTGGACGGCCGCCACTCGCTGTTCCAGCTCGCGCCGGCTGCACGAACGCGCCGTATCGATCCAGGACTGCTCGGTGCGTGGAGTGGCGACCTTGGCCACCTCACGGGCCTTGGTCCAGCCGATCTCTCCTCTTTGCACCGAGTTCTTCAGAGCCGGAAGCTCCTCGAAAACGCCGCAAAGACGCAGGAAGTAGGAGGTCTTGGCCTTGGAAAAGCGCAGGACGGTGCTCGCATACTGCTGGATGGAAGCGTAGCCGAGCTCGCGGTACAGGTGGCGCTTTGCCATCTCGCCGAACCAGAGCACGGCGCCCCGTTCGGCGCGTCGCAGGATCTGGACTGATTCACGGAGGGACGCGTCGACTCGTGCAGCCGGCTGTCCGGGACGGAAAACGGTCATGGGGATCACCTCACGGCTGCGACCGTGGGAGGACGATCGATTCAAAGGTAACAGGGCAAGTCCGGGAGGGATGACTGCCCGCCAGGGCTGGCTGCCAGTGCCTGAGGGTGCTGGAGTTCAAGCTGGAGGCCACGCTCGAGTCAGGCACCGGCAGCCGAACCCGGATGTGGGAGGAGGGTCGGTCTGGACAGCTGCAATATAGACGAATAAAAGGCGAACATCAAGGCGGAAAATTGCTTTTCATGGAGAAAGTGCGTAAGACAATACATCTGAATGGCTTACAATATTATCCAGACGTGGGGGCATGGAAGGGAACATTCCAGGCGATGCGAGTCCGTTCACCAGGGTGAACCCGCCATGGTGGACCCATCACGGCGGACCCATCTGCCCTCTGCGATGGCAGCTCGTTCATCCGGGAGAACCCACCATGGTGAACCCGTCACGGAGAACCCACCATAACTGCCCCCGCGACGAGAGTCCCTTCAGCCCGTACGATCAAGCGATCGACAGCAGGCCTGCGACGTCATCCGCTAGCCGGACCGTGACACAGCAGCTCATGGCAGAGAAATACTGCGGGGACCGAGAGCACCGCGAATGGCTTGACGCAAGTCACCAGCGTGCTTCGTCGGTCATCAAATATATGCTCAAGGACCTTTACAGGAGACCGCGCGGCCCGGGGCTTCCAGCCCGATCTCACGACCAGGTCAACTCGACCCGGTCATGGCCTCTGGACTGGATTCATGGATAATCACTGCAGCTTACTACAGCAGGCACCGACCAGAAGTACCGGCGCAGTCGCACAGCAAGAGTGTGCGCTCCAACCGTTCGGCCCGGCAATTTCGTCCAGCCATGCGGCCGGGCAACTGACCATGTCTGCAACCCGGCTATCCCGCCCAGGTCGGCCGCCGAATCCAGACCAGCATGCCGTCAACGCAGGAACATCGGCAGGCCGTTGACGCGGCGGATCACCGGGCGGTACTCCTCCACGTCGTAGAAGCGGTCCACGTCCACGCACTTCTTGCCCTCGATGCAGGTGTTCAGGCCGACCGTGGTGTACTTGCCCTCCGTGAGGGACATCATCAGGCCCGAGGCTCCGTGCAGGAGCATGTCCATGGCCAGGTTGGCAAAGTTCATGGCGACCATGCGATCGAGAGCGTCCGGGGCGCCGCATCGCATCATGTAGCCGAGCTGCTGATACGTCACGTTCTGGCCCGTGAGCTCCTTGATTTGATGGGCCGTGATCAGGCCGATGCCGCCCAGCTTCTTGTGGCCGTAGGCGTCGGTCTCACCCGTCTGGACGATCTCGCCGCCGATCATCTTGGCCCCCTCGCTGATCGTGCAGATGACGTAATTGCTCGGATTGTCCAACTTGTCCTTCAGCAACTGCTCGGTCAGCTTCTGGATGTCGAAGGGCACCTCCGAGATGAGGGCGCGGTCCACGTTCGCCAGGTAGCTCGAGACCAGGGAGGTCTCGCCGCTGTTGCGCCCGAACAGCTCGATGAGGCCGATGCGCTCGTGGCTGCCGATCGGTGTGCGCAGATCGTTGATGGCCTGCACCGAGCGCGTGATGGCGGTGCCGAAGCCGATGCAGTAATCGGTCCCGAAGACATCGTTGTCCATGGTCTTGGGGATGGCGATTTGCGGGTAGCCGGCCTGATTCAGGCGAGCGGCGTAGCTGAGGGTGTCGTCACCGCCGATGGGGATGAGGGCATCGATCTCCAGGTGCTCCAGGTTGGCGATCACGGTGTCGGTCAGGTCGACGGGATAGGTCATCCCATCCCTTTTCAGATGCTCCGGCATGTCCTTCTCGCGCACCTTGCCGGGATTGGTCCGCGAGGTGTGCAGGAAAGTGCCGCCGGTGCGGTCGATGGTCCGCACGCTGTTCCAGGTCAGCGGGACGACGCAGTGCTTGTTCCACTCGTCGTCGCCGGGCCGGTACTCCACGATGCCGCCCCAGCCGCGCCGGAAGCCGACGATTTCCATGTCTGCCTTCAGTGCCCGTCGCACCACCTGCTTGATGGCCACGTTGAGGCCGGGAACATCGCCGCCGCCCGTCAAGATCGCGATCTTGCGGATTCTACTGGCCATGGGACCTTCCCCCTGACTGGTTGGCCTGTCTGGGCCACCGGATCCGAATCCCTGCGAGAGTGCGAGTGTGCCATCCGGCCAGGATTCGGGCAAGCCTGGCCGCCATGCTGCCTTCGGCCGCCCTGCTGCCCTCGGCCGCCATCTTCCCGTCCGCCGTCCGTCCAGTCAAACCGCCTGGTGTGGACACCCTCCGCCCAGAAAGGTACCGGCGCAGGACATGGTCACCAGATTGCGCACGTCGGCCTCGCCGAAACCGAAGGCCTCCATGGCCAGCTCGTACTCGCGTCTCATGGTGGTGGCCGAGACTGTTGGATTGTCGGTGCAGAGCGCCACCTTGACTCCCGCCTCGAGGAAGCGCGGCAGCGGGTGCTCCTCCAGGGAAGGCACGGCACCGGTTTGGACGTTGGAGGAAAGACAGACCTCCAGGTACGTTCCATCCCGTGCCAGGCGCTTCATCAGCTCGGCATCCCTGCCTGCGCTCGTGCCGTGGCCGATGCGCTGGGGACCCAGCTTCTCGATGGCCTCCCAGATCCGCTCCGGTCCCTCGCTCTCGCCGGCATGAACGGTGGTGTTCAGGCCCATTTGTCGGGCGAGGTCGTAGGCCTCGGTGAAGAGCAGCGGCGGGAAGGGACGCTCCGGACCGGCGATGTCGAAGCCGATCACCCCGTTGTCGCTGTGGTACTCCTCCTTCTCGCCGATCACCTCGCGCAGCAGGATCTTGCCCATGTTGCCTCCGTGACTGCGCATGGCGATGACGATGATGCCGACCCGGAAGTCCGGATGCTTGCGCTGGAAGGCCGCCAGTCCTTTGCGCGTGGCATGGATGACCTGGCGCGTCGTCAGGCCGGCCCGCCGGTGGATCGTCGGGTTGATGCGCAGCTCGAGGACCCGGACACCGCCTTGATAAGCATCCTCGGCGATCTCGTAGGCGATGCGCTGGATGTTGGGATAGAACTGGGTGTACTGCAGCGGCACGTGAAACTTGTCGAGATAGTCGAGCAGGCTGCGATCCAGATCCTCGTCGTATTCCAGGTAGCGGCGAAAGGCCTCGAAATCGAGCCCGGGCACCGCCGAGTAGTACCTTTCCGACAGTTCCCAGAGGGTTTGCGGCCGGATCGAACCGTCGAAGTGGCGATGCAGGTCCGAAAGGGGCAGGGTTTGCAGGAACGCGCGGCGCTCCTCGGCGGTCATGGTCGGCCTCGCTCGGCTGAGGGTGGCATCCTCCGCATCGGGTTGAGCTGCTTCCCGATCCGAGGTGGCCACAGGATAGGAGGAGGCCCGGGACCTGTCCACCCCCGGACCAGGAAGCTGGCAGTTCCCGGGGGGCCGGCGCCGCCAGGCAGTTCCCGGGGGGTCGGCGCCGGCAGTTGATTCGGCGCAATCAGAATCATCGGCTTCGATCGCGGGAACCAGCACCGGCGGGCACCCGGCGCTCCGGAGGTCGACCTCACTTGCGGCGACCCGCCACGGTCATGGAATCTCCGGTGCCGGAGGGGCGCGAGGCCCGTCCTTGCTTTCGCAATCTCAGAGCCTATCTTGGCGGTTGGAGGTCGAATGGCCTCATGAACTTAGCGAGGACGAAGCCATGAAAGTCAATACGAAGGTCCGGTACGGGTTGCGCGCCATGCTGCAGATCGCCAAGCACTACGGCGAGGATCCCCTCCCCATCAGCACCATCGCCAAGACCCAGAACATCAGCGGGAAGTACCTCGAGCAGGTGGTCGTCGCGCTGCGGAAGGCGGAGCTGATCACCAGCCACAAGGGTGTGCGGGGGGGGTATACCCTGACGCGCAGTCCAGCGGAGATCACGCTCTGGGACATCATCTCGGCCCTGGACAGCCACACCGCGCTGGTGGACTGCGTGGTGGATCCCAGCAGCTGCGAACGATCACAGTACTGTCTCTCCCATGTCATCTGGAAGATGCTCAGCCAGAGGATGCAGGAGTTCTGGGCCAGCTACACGCTGCAGGACCTGATCGAGAAGGTCGACACGGCCGAGTTCCTGACCAGCGGCCAGACCAACCATTGCCCACCCACGGCCAGGAAAGTGGATCAGTAGTCTGCCGTCTTGGGTACCAAGCAGAGGAACTTGAGAGGCGCCCGGCCCGTGTTGCGGAACTGGTGCACCTCGCCGGCCGGCACGTGGACCACACTCTGCGCCGTCAGCGGCTGATCCCCCGCGGTCGAGGCGACGATCCCTTCTCCCTCCAGGATGTAGACCTCGTGCTCCCACGGGTGGCCGTGGCGTGGCGTGTGGCCGCCCGGAGCCAGCTCGAACAGGCGCATGTAGAAGTTCTCCGGTGCGTCGTCCTTTCCGAACAGCCACTGGATCCGGACGCCTTCGGCTCCGTCGACCTCGACGTCCTGGGCCGCCACCTCGCGAACCTGCTTCACTTTCACGGAGCGTCTCCTTTTCCGCTGGCGGCCGAGCACGACGGCTCCGCCGCATTGGCCCGGGACCTGTCGCCCTCCTCCCGAGATCCCGCCCATACTAACGTCAGCTGCGGCATCACCGCCAGCGGCCAGCACGCGCGCCGCGGGGCTGCCGGTCTCGCCACCGGCCTCCCCAGCGGCCAGCACGCGCGGCGGGACATTTGACATC
>Ga0315542_1000880_pt1 | contig 18961 bp, 16 predicted proteins | sample SalMarSW160120MG_FD_202541 | JGI IMG/M metagenome (GOLD analysis project Ga0315542, IMG submission 202541) | Salt marsh sediment microbial communities from the Plum Island Ecosystem LTER, Massachusetts, United States - Salt Marsh Sediment SW1601-20 ...
GTGTTATAGCAACTGGCGCCGGTCTCTTTTTATACTTCCCAGCAATTGCGAGATCTGATATTGAGCACCCAGATTTTCAGTGGTGTTTTTAATGAAGTATGAAAAGAGACCGGCGCCAGTTGCTATAACACCAGTTGCCATGATAAGGACCTGGAAATTTAACAGATTCATCAATTCGAACGGTATGAAAAGTAATGATGAAACACCCCAGACCATAAATCCAATATATACTGTCCAAAATTCTAAACCTTTCGTGGTAATATCTTCTCTGAATTGTTTTGCTGAATACCAACATGCTATAGTTGAAGGTACCCCGATTGTTGTATAGACAATGCTATAGGAAGCATTAAACACCTGTCCAACTAGCACAACCGAGAATCCAATCACTGTTACTACGATATATATCAACACGCTTCTGCCTTTTCTTTGATATTCATTCGCTCCATCTACTAATAATAAAGAACCCAGAAGTATACCTGAGGTGCCCAAACTATCAGTTATATCAATATCAAGACCACCTATTATAACACTGATTACAGCAGTAGTACTGTAAATCATCCAACCTATTGCCCATAATTTGTACCGAATTCCTTTTGAATATCGGATTAACCCATACGATATCACAAAGAGAAATGCAATAAGGGTTTCAATCAATATCATTATTGCTGGCTCGATGAGAGTAAGATTCTGCATGACACGAATTTCCCCAAGAAGACTGGTTTATCTATTTGAAACATGAATATGCAGTGATATTCCTTTGTTGCATTTGTAATTTGGTCAATTTCATTTAATCCTATCGAGGATACGTATCTAAACATTACTTTTATTCCGGGTATTTAGAAAAACGGTGATAGCATTATTATCATGGAAATCTACACACAACTGCAAATGGCTCTTTTGCCATTGTGCTCACCTTGCATCTAAAAAAATCTACTTTCTTAGAGCAGAATATTTCACATAGTTATATCTACCAGAGGGGTCAGACTAGAATCAGGCTTTCTACATATATACATCAGGTCATTGTCAGAATTGCGTGAGTCACGCTCAATCACTTGGTCATCAAAATTTCTGACTTTTGTAGCGATTTCGAGAATCTCTGAAATTGTCAGACCTAGTCGCTCGGCTACAAGAGCCAAGCTAGTCCGATTTCGTTTCAGTACTATATCTTTTACCAGTTGTTCCCAATGGTTTTTGAATAATAGACGCAGACTAGAAAGAACGATAAAATCAAGCAACCATTTGTTTGCTGGAGCGCCGGGCATTGTAGGTGGACCGGTTCGCTCGCCATTTGTAGTAGGTACTAACACATTACGATGAGTCATTAGATCCATAACGAATAGTGAAGTTCCTGTTCTTTTTGAGTACCAATCAGGATTACTAGCTTGTTGTGAATCAGTATCGACACTTGGATATCCATCATTTTTCCAGAGCGATGCGGAGAATTCAAATTTCTGGTTCCATCGATCCCATTTAATATAGCGAGACTCATCCAGATTTTGCATCTGTTCTTGTGCAGAAATTGCGTCGGAGGAAAAGGGTCCTGTTGATAATTTCACTAACAGATCTTCAGCTACTCCATCTTTTCCATCAAGGAATTCTTTTTCCGCGTGTTGTAAAGCATTCTCTGCAGTCCTTAGCTCATCAGGAAAATCCATTTCATTGTCTCCAATCAAGTATAGGTAAATAATGACGCGTATGCACATAAGACATCTGTTACGGATTATTTATTGTGAAATAATTGCTTGAACACGGCCAACTTGACCAGTTTGCAATCGCACCTTTATCCCGTGTGGATGATTTGGAGCGTTTGTAAGAATATCTTTCACAATTCCGCGAGTGAGTTTTCCTGAGCGTTGATCCAATTTTTGAACAATATCAACAGTGTCACCCAGATGGATATTGCTACGTTTCGACCCAGTATTCAATGTTGATTCTCTCCGTTCAATACTGGAAGATTTTGATGTGATTATATACCTGCTCACGTCTGCAAATGATATGCAGTTCTACCAAAGATAACTGATTACTAAGGAATCTACAAAGTGTCTGTGATTCTCTAAGAGAGAAACTCTACCAATACAGTGCCTTCATGGCTTGAGAGCGCATTCTTGGTTACATCCTCTCCAGTGGGAGTCACTAGTCTAAACTTGCTTTTGCTATCACGTTCTTCGAAGGGCCAATTATCTCGCAAAGCTTGCTCGAAAGTCGTCTTGGGAGATCCACTGATGAAGTACTCCATTCGCTCTCCTTTAATCTTGATAACCCGATTTATACTACCGCTATATCCTTTCAGACTCCCTCTTCTCATTTTGCACCACTTCTACTCGTCTTCTTCTTTTTCGCAGAAGGTAATGGTCCAGCCATAGATCCGATATTACCAGGTTGATAAGATTCATCGACCTGCTCTTTTCCGGTCTTCGTTTTTCGGTCTTTCACCATAGAATAACCAACTCAATGAATTTGGTATATGTTTCTATGTCATCAAAAGGATATAGATGAGCTGTTTCATGCAGGGTTTAGCCTCTCGATAATTAACATACGTTTATCTTCTTCCGGGAGATATGTCACATAGTGAAATAAATGTTGGAGTATGTTTTTATCGCACTGGGGGCAATTATTGTAGCACTGATTCTACTAGCACCAAACATGAAGGGTAGAGGGTATAAAGATCCACGAGGACAGAATATGGCTGAAGCCAAATCTTCGCTTGCATTTCGTACTGATGATGAGAGCCGTGCAGTAGAATACGAACACAGGTTCTCGGGCACACGAACGGGAATGTTACAAGATAGAAGCGGGTACAAGATTGGAAAAAGCGAGGATCAGAAACGTCGTGAACGTCGAGGCTAGATGTCAATTACTCGTTAGATAATAGGTTTCAATTTTAAAAAGAGGGAGAGGGGCGTTTGAGCCCCTTTCTAGATTTCTCAGAAATTAATCATTTCTTGAAAATTCTCCGAATAGTTCCACACTGGTTGGTAGGATACTTCCATCGTTTGATGCACCTGGTGTAGGAGTGGTGAAAGTAGTCCAAGTAGGACCTCCATCAATCTCGCGACCATAGCTGACATCGTTACTAGAACTTCCATAAGTGTACGAATCAAGAACAGTCACGCCGTCAGGATTGACGAAGTTCACATCATCTCCAGCATTGTTCAATGCAATGTTCGTGACACTCTGATAGAACAAGAGATAGCCATGTGCAGGAATCACCGTACCTGCAGGGATTGTATAAGGAGCTGTACCGCCCCCAATCAGGTCATCAATGATGTACCCGGAGATATCGACATCCACATCAAACGGGTTGTACAACTCTATCCATTCCTCTGTGTAGAGTGTGTTTGGATCAGGCAAAAATTCGTTAATCAGTATGCCATCCCCTGAACTTGTGGGAACAAAATTAGAAGCACCTGGTGTCGGCGAATCGAAAGTCACCCAAGTAGATGCACCATCGGTCTCTCTACCGTAACTGATGTCATCTGCAGATGAGCTATATGAAAAAGTATCAAGAACGGTCACTCCATCTGGCATGATATAGTTTACATCATCTCCAGCATTATTCAATCCAATATTGGTCACACCCTGAGTGAACACAATGAATCCATAAGCAGGAATAGTAGTTCCTGATGGAATTGTGTATGGACTTCCACCACCACCAATCAGGTCATCAATGATATATCCAGAAACATCTACTTCGACATCTGATGGATTATACAGCTCAATCCACTCCTCTGTGTAGAGCGCGTACGGGTCAGGAAGGAACTCGTTAATGAGAACCCCATCGCCATTTGCGAAGGGACCTGCGTTTGATTCACCAGGTGTCGGAACATCGAAGGTTATCCATATGGAAGCACCATCTGTTTCTCTACCATAGCTCACGTCATCCGAGGATGAACTGTAGGTGAAAGTGTCAAGAACAGTCACGCCGTCTGGATTGATGTAGTTCACATCATCTCCTGCATTGTTCAACGCAAGATTTGTGACCCCCTGATAGAACACGAGATAACCATGTGCAAGGATTACTGTTCCTGCAGGGATAGTATAAGGAGCTGTACCGCCACCAACCAGGTCATCAAGAATGTATCCGGAGATATCAACATCTACATCGAGAGGATTGTAGAGCTCTATCCATTCTTCAGTATAGAGCGTATTTGGATCTGCAAGGAACTCGTTGATGAGAATGAAATCTCCATCATTCATACCAATTCCATTTGTTGTACCAGGAGTTGGTGTATCAAAGGTAATCCAAGTTGAGGACCCATCGGTCTCTCTGCCATAACTGATATCATTAGTAGATGAACTGTATGCAATTGAATCAAGGACTGTCACGCCATCAGTTTTGAGATAATTGACTGTATCACCACCATTGTTCAAGCCAATACCAGTTTCACCTTGATACAGCACGAGAAATCCGTAAGCAGGGATTGTAGTACCAAGTGGTATTGTGTAAGGACCTGTTCCTCCAGTAGTTATGTCATCGAGAATATAACATGACACATTGACTGTTTCATCTAACGGGTTGTAAAGCTCAATCCACTCTTCCGTGTAAATGACATAGGGATCCGCAAGGAATTCGTTAATGAGAACGGAATCACCATTTGCTAACACAATGATATTTGCTGAACCGGGAGTCGGATCATCGAATGTTATCCACGTTGATGAACCATCCGATTCTCTACCATAGCTAACATCATCAGCTGATGATGTATATGAATAGGAATCGATGATAGTGACTCCATCTGGTTTTAGAAGATTCACTGTATCACCTGCGTTATTCAAGCCAACACCAGTTGCACCCTGATACAGGACTAGATAGCCATAGGCTGGAACTACAGTTCCAGGAGCAATAGAATATGGATTGGTACCGCCAGTTGTAATGTCATCAAGAATGTATCCTGAAAGATCCACACCTAGAGACTGTGGGTTGTAAAACTCAACCCATTCCTCAGAATACAGAGTGTTGGGATCTGGGAGAAACTCATTGATAACGACAAGGTCTGGGTCGCCACCTTCTTCTGTCATAGCGGTCGCAGGATTGGATTTCAGTCCTTCATTGATACTTGAATCAACTGCTGAAACCTCGTATGTATATGATGTTAGAGGATTCAATCCCACATCACTATAAGAAGTTCCAATATTCTGCGCGATAAGAACGCCATCTCGATATACTCGATAATGAGATATATCTGGCTCGGGATTCGCATTCCAATCCAAGTCTATCTGTGACATGCTGATTGTAGTTGCACCTAATCCAGTTACTTGGGAGGGTTGAATTGAATCAGGTTCAAAATCAGAATTATATGAAACGAAGACATCAACACAGTAATGATCAGACCCGGTATCTGCAGTAGCAGTATCACCGACTGTAGAATTGATGAGCATATCAGCTAAATATGAGTTCACTACAATAAAGTCGATTCGAGAGTTATACTGTGGATCTTGATGTCCATAGGAGTAGCCAATCTCAGTTGGATTTAGAGTGCGGAATACATCAGTGAAATTGTGGACTGTTGATGCGTACTGACCATAGATTGGATCGTCTGGATACAATTTCATGGTCATTGGCCCATAACCTAGGTCTCCCAGAGGAGCAAGATCACCAGTATCGTCTGGTGAAAATGAGTTGAGATCACCCATGTACATGATGGGCACATCTCCTAAATTGTCCATGTAGTTGATGATTCCCTCAGTTTCACGTTCTCGACGATATTCATTGGTCTCACCAGACATTGCCTTAAGGTGTGAACCAAAGATATGAACACTATTTCCTCCAACAGAAACTACAGCTTCGACAAAGTCGTGTGTAACAGTATAGTCTGTACTGTCGTCGAGGTGAACAATAGGTATCTGGTTGAAAGATTCAACTGGCATTCTACTTAGAATAGCTGCACCACTTGTTGCATACTGAATGTTCTGTGCGCAGAATCCTACATATGGAAGTTCGTCAAGGAAGTACGTGTTGAATTCATTAACAACCTGATTAAGTGTGTAGTTGCCATTATCGTCCCAAGTTCCAGTTTCGATAAGAACCAGAATATCAGGATTCTCTTCCTTCACGACTTGTTTCCAGTCTGCGTTAGCACCTGAAGCCTCAATGTTATAGCTCATGACTTTGAATGCATCAAGATTATCAACAGTGACGTTGATTGATGCTTCACCCCACTTCCATGAGCGATCCATAGCTCTACAGGTGATAGTATGCAGTCCTTCAGATTCTGTTGCGGTATCCCAATTGTATGATGTTGTCCACGATCGAACTACTCCATCGATGAGTATCTGATACCATCGAATACGGTTATTGTCAACAGCTGTGAAGTTAACTGTAACTAGATCAGAAATGATTTCACCATCTTCAGGGTTAGTAATAGTGACTACTGGAGCGGTGTTATGGGCACGCCATCTCCAGTGAAAGTTACAAGCGTCTGCAGTAGATGTCACTGCAATACTTAACATTAAGAATGATAATACAAAAAGTATACCTGCTCTTTTGTGATCCAAATTCTCTACCTCCTCACGCAATAGAATGGTCAAAAAAGGAAGCGGTTTTTGTTATAAATCTATTAGGTCACCGAATGGCAGAGGAGTGACCATACTCGATAGAAAGATGGAGTTCAATCAAATTCCTTTTTTCAGTTATTTCCTCAATCAGTGAAAAGAAACGTTCTAAGACTCCCACAAGTCGAACATTTCCCAACTATTACACCTTCGTCAAAGAATCCCTGAAGACCTTGTGCGCCTTCATATCGTTCACACATACATACAAAGAACGATTGTGAACCGCAAGAACATACTGGATGTTCTTGTTCCACCTCGGGATTCTTTCCTCTGATGATTCTTAACCGGATTTCAACTAACCCACAATTACTACAGGTGCTTTGTACAGTTCCAGCGAAATCGAGAGCTGGTCGAGCTTTATCGCAAGCCTTGCTATAACTGATAAGAAGAGATATGGGTACCATTCTTCCACATTGGCTACATGTAAAGTGACTACAGGTGTGCACATCTTCCGTATATGCAGCTGCATTAATCTGTTCCTTTGCATACTCTTCAAGTTCGGTATCTGGCACTTTTAACTCACCAATTTTCATTGCAAAGGAAATAGTCAGACCATATAGCATATTTGATAGAATGCTAGTATTTACACCGGATTCAGTACGAGGAGAATTTGAATGAAGAATATACCATTTGTACAGACTTCTGTCTTTGTGGATAAAAGATACGAGTTTGGAGGAAATCAACTTGCGACTTTTTGGAATGCAGATAGTAATAGCACCCTTTCAAGTGAGGAAATGCTCGGTATGACACGAGAGATGAACTATTCTGAGTCTACCTTTGTTCTTCAATCAAAGAGGGCAGCGTGCGCAGCAAAAGTACGCATTTTCACTCCAGGAAGCGAGATTAAATTTGCAGGACATCCGACACTAGGTACTGCATTTGTGTTAAAACGAAAGAAGCTGATAGAAGCAAAGGCAAATCGATCACGTCTAGAATTAGGGCTTGGACCAACAGATGTGGAATTTTTAGCGAAGGACCTCGTTCAGATGCAACAGAAACCTCCTGAGTACCATGAAGAACTGGATAATCCCAAGCAAATATTGAAGGCAATGGGACTTGGAGAAAAATCAATAGCAGAAGATTTTCCTGTGCAGTTTGTTTCAACTGGAAATACATTCTTGATTTTACCGCTCAAATCTCTGTCATCAGTTCAAAAAGTAGAACCCAATGGAAAACAAATCATCAAGGCACTTGAAGATGCAATTTCTCAGGATGTCCTGATATTCAGTACGGATACTATTCATGGTAATTCAGATGTTCATGCCCGTGTTTTTGCTCCTGCATTTGGGGTTCTTGAGGACCCTGCAACTGGAAGTGCGGCGGGTCCCTTAGGTGCGTATCTTGAACACCATGATATCATTCCAACACATGTTCACGGAGAGATCTTCACAATCGAACAAGGCTACGAGATGAACAGACCCAGTAGACTCAAGGTCCAATTAGAAAAGAAGAAGCAAAAAGTGAATGTACTTGTATCAGGAAGAGTTCGAGCCACAGCAGAGGGTAATTTCTATCTCAAAAAATAAGATCCATTTCATGTGAGTTGAATAGAATACCTCTTTCAGAGTGCATCAAGCATTACTACTAAGAATGCCGACCAAAAAATAAGTGGTCTGAGAGCTCGAAAAAAGAAAAATGGAAACAAGGGATTCGTTAATACCACTTTTCTTTTTGGAGTCCTAGACCTGTTTCTCAGACTTAACGAATTAAGCTCAAGAAACTTTTCATTCCCGCGGAACGGAGAGGAGATTTTGTTTATGCGTGAGTCAAATGCTTTGACTCCGCTGTTGGAGCTCTTCCAGCAAGCGATTCTGTCCTGTTTTGTTTCATCTCTGCTTCATATTTAGTCCAGTTTTTAACTGAGGCCGTGTGTCCTTTCGATTTGAGCTCACGATGCACATGATCCCGAATTTCAGAACTTGACAATTCTTTCTCAGATCGCCTGGAAAGTGAATCAGCGATGCTTCTTGCATCCTTGTAAGGTGCACCGGATTTCACAATGCTGACAACAACTTTCTCTGGCATGAATGCCTCGGTTGTGTTATCTTGTTTTCTTACTTGCATAGAGATTTCCTTCTTTACTGGAATGCATACACATTCCATATAATATTTAGTTGAATAATTTAATAAAGCCTTTGGAACATGCAATTCAAAAATTAGTAGACATAAACAGAAAAGGATCTCACAGCCAAGAATTGATTATCAAAATTAACACGAAATAAAAATGGATAGGTTATCATCACGATTACAGACGGTCCCTTTCGATTTTCTGGACGAGATTGCTTAATACGCCTTATGAATGATGAATTATTGTTCGCATCCTGAAGAGAACAGGTCTAATTGAAACGCGAGTCATACGAAATCTCTACTTGAAACATATTAACATTATTCCAAAGCACACACACTTTGTAAAAGTCAGTCCCAATGGGAACCCAATAGCGTTCTAGTAGCTTAAAAACCACACAAAAAATATGCCAAGTTATGTCTTGTGAAGAACTGAGAACCTCCCTTATGTGTGATCATAGTTTGATTGTTTATAATCAACTCATAAATTCAATAAAGAGATGGTGTATTTTTCACGCATATTTATTAACATGAATGATTGCGATGAATATTGTAACCAAAATGAAGTGGATTACGCGCAATCATGTTCATGTAGATCGTGTAGCATGTCCTTGGCTAATTCATCGCTTTATTGATGCAGAAGCTGAGTTCGAATTTATTTTGTGGCCAGGAAACCTTCCTGACAAGGATGCTGGTACACTTTTCGACTTTCCCGATTTGGACATCCCGTTCACCCACAAAGATGAGATGTGCACATTCGAGGTCTTAATTCACCATTATGATCTACAAGATCCTGTTCTTTCAGAGATGGCAAAAATTATTCATGGTGCAGACATCAAGATGGACATTAACAAGAGCCTCGAGTCATGGGGAGTTGAACTTGCCTTCAGCGGTCTCTCACATGTAAGTGATGACGACCATCAAGCAATCCAGCGAGGTTTTGTTCTTTGTGACGCGATATATGCAGGTCTGCTTCTAAGGATGCTCAAACAAGATATGAAAGAAGATCTCAAAGGAAAATCACGAGAGAACATCTTTCGTACACTTACCTCTGAGCTGCGCAGGCGATTACCCCTAACAATAAAGGTCGGTTCAATGAAATGAAGAATGACACACGCAATCTGGGAACCAGAATGTTACTCTTATGCACCTTGGGTGCCCTTGCGATATTCAGCTCAACAATGGCAAAATCGCCGGTACTTCCATACTTCGCTTCTTCACTTGGAACTTCAGATTATGAGTTGGGCATTATTGGAGCAGCATCCCCTACAACAGGCATATTGGTAAGTGCTCCAATCGGAATGCTGATGGACCGCAAGGGCCCCAAGATACTACTCTGGTTGGCAGCTACAATATTTGCATTCGCACCATTCCTTTACTTCTTGGTGTTCACCCCATTGCAGCTTATTGCGGTACGACTTATTCACGGAGTCGCTACAGCTATTCTGGGGCCAGTTGCTCTGGCTGTGATAGCAGGTTGGTTTGCAAATCGTCGAGGAGAACACATGGCACTCTATTCCTCTTCTACAAGAGCTGGCCGCACTCTTGCTCCCCTTTTAGGTGGCCTTCTGTTTGCAATGCCGTTTTTTGCACCATATGGTATTGATGTCTATCGTGGCATTTACTTGGTATGTGGATTATTTGGTATGGGGGTCTTGGCAATGGCCATGCTATTACCAGTAGAAGTGGGAGCCGTAGAGAAGACATCAGGAACCCCTGACAAAAAGGTGTTTCGAAGGCCAACCAAGGAAGTACTGACACGAGATATTCTGCTCATTTGTACAGCCCAAGCAGCCACCTTCTTCCTCTACGGTGCTTACGAGTTCTTTATGCCCCTCTACTGGAAAGAGGTCATAGGTGCCCCAGAATGGATTTCAGGTCCCATGTTCACACTATTGACAGTCACAATTCTGATATCAGGTCCTATCATAGGTCGAGTTTCGGACAGAAGCAGTCGGTTGCCATTCATAGTTAGTGGCGTAGTATCTCTTTGTGTTCTTGTTGCCCTAGCCTCGGTTTTCACGAATTTCATCATTCAAGTTATTTTTGTTATTCCTATTGGTCTAGCAATTGCAGCCACGGACTCCACAACATCTCCATTAGTGACTGAAACGGTAGACGAATCATTGAAAGGAACAGCACTGGGGTTACTTAGCACAATAATGGATGTTGGCCACGCTTCTGGGCCATTAGTTCTTGGGGTATTGCTGACTATTGGAGGTCATAGCTACTCCTTTGCATTCATACTTGCATCTTTGGTCCTCTTCATTGTACCAATCCTGGTGTTCCTCGGCATTCGTGATAGGAACAATACATCAGCAGAGGACCTACAAAAGATATCTAGGAATTTATAATCACCAGATCATAATAGACTACATATAGAATGCCCACACATATAGTAGCATAAAGAGGATACCAGCGATTAATGCAACGACCAATTGCCAGCGAGGTACTTCTGTTTTTGACTCAATGACACGTGTGTATTTGAAACGGTTGAAAACCATGTATGCAATGGGGAGGGTGATAATTGTTGCAGCAATCTGATCAGCAATCCAGTGTTGTCTGACGAAAAGCGTTGAGACCATTACCGCAATTGCAGTTGGCCAAGCAATGTAGCCATACTCCTTCTTTGCTCTCCAGAGCGCAAAAGCGGTGAGAAGAGCAGTCGATCCGTGAAGACTTGGGAAACAATTAACCTGAACATCTACTGAGTACAGAGATTGTATCTGAAGAGAAAAGAAATCTGTTCCCGAAACCAAACGCTCAGGCCCGAGCACGGGAAAGATGAGGTAGATAACATACGCAACAACATTGACAAGCACATAGGCTAGAACAAGTGCATTACGGTACTCTCGATGAACGAATGCAAAATAGAAATAACTGAAGAAGAGGAAGGAGTAAAACACATACCAGTAAATGATGATAGTTTCTGGTACCAGAGGAATAGCAAGGTCAACTGGTGTTGCAAGTGTGACCGGTGTGTGAAGTTGAATTGATATAGCTGCAACAAGATTATAGAGCATAGATACTCCGAAGATAATGAGAATACTCACAATTCCATAGATAATCCAGCTGTATTGTCTGATTTTAGATTCACTCATAGTGTACTTCCAGGTATTTCCCAGTAGAAATCTCTTTCTTCTCGGGGGATTTTCAGATGGTTGAATCATCTAAAATCTCTACTTGAAACATCTTCGCATCATTCCATAGCTCACATGTCTTGTACAGACCCCAGAGGTACGTTCCATCCCATGTCAATCCAGAGACCCCTCTCGCAACATCATAGACTCTACCTACAACGGTCCCATCCTTCGTGAATGCAAAGAGATAGTTTCCATTTCCTGTCCAGAAATGAGTACCATTCCAGGTGATTGGTCCAACAAGATCCAAAGGCATCGCAATTTCCCTGTTGATAGTCCCATTCTTGAACAGCTCGAACATCTTGTTACCCTGTCTATTGGGGATATACAGATACGTCCCATCGGTACACAAACTTTGTCGTGCCCCAGTTTCATTTTCGGGAATGTCGAATGAGTCATAGAATGTAACTGCAGTAGCATTAACTTTGAACTTGACAATCTTTAACAAAGAATGATCCTGAGCCCAAAAATACTCCCCATCAAAACAGAAACCTCTTGGTCCGAGTAGTTGGGATGAATTGAATGAGAACGTAGTGTTAGCACCTGTTACGGGATTAATTCGAATCAACTCTCCGGACCCAAGCTTCCACAGGTATCCATTTGCATATTCAAATGCCCAACCAAATCCAAAACCTTGCCCAATTCTTTGAACTACTCGCCGTGTTTCGTCTTGTGCAGGATAGACATACAGGTATTGATCTTCTGAATCTCCTGGAGTGTATCCAAGATCATAAGTTTTGATATCAGAAAAATCGAGAAGTGGAATGGGAACGGAACCATTACCGAAGTCATTGTTTGCTTTAACTAGTGTACTCATAGACATGAGTTTCAAAATAGCTGTATCATTGTTGAAACCAGAAAACTTGTTGCCGGTGACATTAGCTTCTGCTGTACCTGCAACGGAAACTGCTGGTGCTGTGGAAGTGTTGTAATTATGGAAATAGTTACCTTCAACTGTGACGGATGAATCAAAGATGATAAGAGGTACGTGACCTCCAGCAAAGATGTTGTTACGTATCTGCACATCATAGTTGTATTGTTCTATCGCGATCTCATGGTATCCGTTTCCATACAGCAGATTATATTCGATAACAGGTGAAGAACGCTCCATGTAGATCCCCTCTAAATTAACCCAACGCACAATTGAGTGGCTTATATTGACTTTCGAATCAAACTGTGAAATTCCGAGACCTGAGAACTCCACTATTACATATTTGAAGACTGAGGTGTTCGTGTTGTATAACTCAATTCCATTCCAATCACCATTGATGGGAGTTTCAGAATCGGATGTGAACCATATTTGTTGCTCTGGTGTCCCGATTGCTTTTACTGTACCACCTGCAACTGCAAAACCCAGTGTCGTCTGATTCTTATAATCACGACTCGGAGCAAACATAATTCTTGTTCCGGGATCTATGGTCAATGTGACACCAGTTGGCACAAGAATGGAAGAATTTACAAAGATAGGCCCTGACCAAGTTTCGTCTTGGGTTATTGTGCCACCTTTGAATACAGGCTCTACTACGGCATTTGGAGCAAGTATGTAAAAGTAAACAAAGAATGATGACCCGATTATTGAGATTATGATTAATAATGCAAGTACTTTCCTGTTATCCAACCTACGTTCCTCCTTGAACCCATAGGAGTTAGGATGTTTGTATTTGAATTTATGCTCAAAACAATGCGCAATATAGGGACTGCAAAGTAGAATCGAAAAAGAACCTGACTATTTTCTTTGTTTCATTAAGATGACTAGAACTGCGATTGAGGAGAGAACGATTGAAACTGAAACACCAATTGCAAGAAGTAAGTTTGAGTTTGAATCTAACGATGATGTTGTATTTGCTGTAGTGATTGTAGAATCTATTGTTGTAGAACCAGACGTAGTTACTGATTCGTAGAGTTCGCAGATCTCAAATGCATGTCCACCTTTAGCGAGCTCTTCGTCTAGATTAAACACTATCTCTTTCGAGTAATCATGATTGAAGTAGACATAGATATCGTGATTCATCAAGTCATAGACTGTGGAGTATGCGATCCAAACAGAATGGGCTGCATCAAGCACATCTCGAGCATTAGTAATTGTAATGTTGTCACCGATTTCATTCAGCATGTTTTCTGCTAGGGAATATCTCAGAGCAGATGAGGCACTCTGACCTAATTCTGGGTAGGCAATGTTCCCATTTGTAATCAATTGATAGGTTCCGTTTCCTCGGACATACCAGACTGTTTCATCAGAACCTGCAGCAATTACTACGGAATCCCCATAACTATCTGCTACCAAAAGCTGCCAATCCCAAGTTTCTGCGATATTGAAATGCCGAAACAGGTCAATAGTTTCATTTACGAAGGAGCAGGTCCTAAGAACGCGATTGAAGAAGTTATAATGTATGAACAGCTTGTCGGGGTCAATTGTTACATTAGATGGTCTGACAGAAGCAGAATCAATGAATACACCTTGTGTGTTGATCCAAGCTCGGATATCCAAGTAATTCTCTGTAGCAACGAACGCGACATGTCCATACCCAAAGGAATCCTCCGGATAGAAGACAATGCTGAAGTTATTATGTTCCCAATCTTCGTTATTCCCAACAAGTATCATTTCGTCATTAGATGCAGAAAATATCGTACATGCTGCGCCGATTGAACTATACCCGTTCAACATAAGGGCAAGTATTAGAGAACAGATCACCATTTTGCGAATCAACATAAAACCAAGATTTCAGATTCAATGGGATAATATGAATAGTCCTACTTCAGCAGTAGATGATGCCTACATATTATGGATGTTACTTACGCTCTATGAACAACTCGGTTTCAAAAAGCCAAAAGGTTCAATCAGTCATTTTTGGACAGCCTAAATCAGGTGATTGCTTCTTACATTCCATCTTTGCTCTTTGCTTCAGGATCATTCTGCATCATTCCAAAGGTGTTCCCTTCGGTGTCTTTGAAATAGGCAAGATACCCAACGCCATTTATTGTCGTCTTAGGAAATACAATCTCACCACCAAGTTCTTGCAGCTTGGTAATGCATTCATCGATATTGTCAACATTAATCACATTGGATACTGAAGACCATCCTTCCTCTTTTTTAAAGAAAGACCCATTAATTCCAGGCTTTTTGTCATCTCCAGTATTCACCGAATAATAAGGACCACTTGGTCGCTCGCTCTTGGTGATTTTCCAACCAAAAACTGTTTCATAGAATTCAATTGCTCTCTCGAAATCTTCAACGGGCATTTCGAAATAGTACACTCTACTCATTAATTATAGAACCTCCAAACATCTATACATCAAGAATGAAAACACAAGAATTTAATTGATTCTGAAGTTTGGAATGGTAGTCTATGGCACTTAATAGTGAGGGCATAGTAATTCGTGTGTTATAGGTGAGTTAAATGAAGCACGCTAAAGTGATACTACTACTATTTACGTTCTTGTTTATCTTCGGATCCATGAACATTACAGGAAATAATGTGATGGCAGTTCATGAAGATACCAGAAATGTAGAGCAAAATGAAAACGTAATACTGTCGTATGAAAATCATGGTGTAATAAGCATCAATAACGATACGGACTTAATAGCTCAAGCCGCAGACGAGATGTGGGAAGGTGATGGATCAAGTGATACTCCGTATCTCATTCAGGGATACAACATCAATAACGATACACATCTCTCCATTGAGATTACAGATGTTTCACTCTATTTTGAAATTAGGGATTGCTTGATTTCTTCAGCACCTGCCATCTCTGCAGGAGGAGTTGAGATTAGTAATGTGACTCATGGAAGTATTGAAAATTGCTTAATAGCTAACAAGAATACTGGTCTGGGAATAAGTGATAGCGTGGGATTCAGCGTTGTCAATTGTACTATGAATAATAACGCTGCAGTAGCAACTGTTGAAAATTCAAATCACACAACGTTCTCTGACTGTTATTTCACAAACACAACGACAGGTTCTGGATTCGTTCAGGAACAATCTCACTGGACCTCAATCACTGATTCATTTGTCAATGACAACGGTGATTATGGGGTCGAAAGTTATTGGTCAAATTACTTTACATTCACTGGGAATGAAGTGACTGGAAATGGGTACGCAGGACTACTTCTCGAGAATTCCCACTATGGAGAATATCAACACAATTCAGTATTTGCGAATGAAGACGAAGGATTTGTCGTGATTGATTGTCATCACGTAATGCTAACAGAGAATAATATCTATAGTAATGATAGATATGGTCTGTGGCTTGTTGGACCTGAATATGGTAATTTTACTCATAATACTATCTACGATAATAGGCTAGAAGGAATACGATATGAGACTGGAGGTCACTCGTTCATAGAATCAAACATCGTCTATGATAATGGATGGATTAATTTTGAAATGGGTGGAGTTGCATCAGGAATACAACTCGCAGACACTATAAATAACTCAATAATCGATAATCATGTCTACAACAATTCAGCTCATGGTATCTATCTAGATAATACTGACAACTCCTCAGTTCAGGGAAATACAGTATGGGGTAATCTGGGAGCAGAAGGTGAGTGTGGAATCAATGTTGTGAATGCCAATTTTTGCAACATAACTGAGAACCTTGTGTACAATAATACTGACAATGGAATTTTCATGCTATATTCAGATGATTGTATTGTCACTCATAACATTGTGTATGAAAATAGTGTCTATGGAATAGAACTAGATCGGTGCAATAGAACCCTCATATACTACAATGATTTTGGCTGGAATCCTACAAATGCGTATAGTTCGGTAGATTCTACGGATATCAATTACTGGGATGATGGGGCAGTTGGAAACTGGTGGTCAAACTATACCGGAACAGGTTCCTACATTATCTCAGGTCCATCAGGAGAACAAGACATGCATCCTTCGAAGAGTCTTGAACTTGGAACAGCCTCAGATGCTCAGTACGAACTTGGATCAGCAGGTAGCGCCCTATTAATCACTGCACAAGCACTGAATCCCTGGTACTATGAAGTTCTTGTAGATTCTCAAGTTATTGAAACTCACGAGTGGAGTGGAGGAATGATTACTCCAAGTATAGATGGACTAGACGTTGGTGTTTACAATTTCACACTTCGAACATTCCATATATCGGGTCATTTTCTGACTTGCTCATCTACTATCACTGTTGTAGACACGACCCCTCCTGGATGGGTAGTCGTTCCGACAAATCAGACTATACCACACAATGAGGCACTCAACTACCAACTAGAGGCTACGGACTTATCTGATATCGATGAGTGGATTGTCAATGACACAGTACACTTCAGTATAGTTGATGGTCTTCTTACGAATAGCACTAGCCTTGAAGTTGGTTACTATCACCTAAACATCACAGTTGTGGATGTTTATGGCAATGCAAGAACTGCCATGATTACAGTACTTGTAACTGATATTGAGGCGCCCCCTGCAGATTTGACCGGATTAATTCTAGCTATTGGAGGTACTGTTGCAGTACTAGGGATAATAGTTGTCATCATCATCATAAAAAAGAAAACAGCATAGACCAACTGGTTGGGGGGCTACCCCTCCAACCATTCTATTATTTTGGGCAAACAACGAAACACGCAAGAGATGAATAAGTATTCATAATCAAATTAGACAGACTGATTAGGTACATTGTAGTCACTACTTCACCATGAAGCTCAAGGGAATGGATAAACTTCGTGAGAAACTACCGGGGTATCCAGGAAGAAGGATATTCTTACTACCTCTGAGAGGTACAGTAGGTGCAATATTGGCCTATTCATTCCTTATTCTTCTTGATATCTTGCCCCGATTGTATCCAGATATTGCATTTCTTAACTTTCTTGAGCCGTTACTACCAGTATTTGGCAGTTTGATTATCGGAGCTCTAACAGTTTTTCTTATTGCAAAGATTTGGAAGAAGAGAGAGCCACTGAAGGAGGAATTTGGTAATCTGGCATATCAGAGAGTTATTCCCACGGGAGCAATAGGAGTCATGCTGATCCCTGCAGTTATCTTTCATGCAGCTACTTCCATTCGCTCACTTCCCCCTGTACCACCTGTGAATCCCCTGACAATAGAGTTCTCTCAATCACTTCTACCCCTTCTAGGCATAACTGGACTATTAGATATCTGGATTCGATTTTTCCTAGCTGGCTTTTTTATACTGGTTGGGATTCTAATCATTCGGAGTGCAGTTCTCACATTTGGTATTGATTACATGACTGTGGTCTATCTGTATTTCCCAGAGGAGTCTGAGATGCAAGAGCATGAAATATACTCGGTTGTTCGACATCCGACATACATGGCAGCAATCGTTCTTGGAGGAGCTGCGATGTTCTTCAGGTGTTCTGTCTATTCAATGTTGATTTTCATCATTGGGTATCTCATCTTCAGAGTTCATCTACTTAGAGAAGAAGCTGAACTGATAGACAGATTCGGAGAGGGATACAGAGAGTACAAAAAGAAAGTACCAGGGTTGTATGTTCGTCCAAGAGACCTAAGGACGTTCATCAGATTCCTGAAACCAAAGTAGATCTGATACTGACGGGAGATAGATTTAGTCATACTCTCTAGGTCTTGAACAACAATGTCATGAAAAACCCTATTTGTCTAAAATTGTAATCAAACTCGATAGGGGAGTATCGAAGATAGCAGAAGAACATCAAAGTGCGGTTGAACTAGATAGTAAGCGAGTACAAGAGATCGTTATGGATGTATTTCAGAAGGCGGGATTAGTCCTTCCGTACTCAATCAAATTCACATTGAAACCTTCAATGGGTTCAAACCCACAAACTTACTTTGAGGAGAATCATTTGTGTATTATTGCCTCTTCAGAACCAGAGCTGAAGCGACTGATTGGGCGGTTTGTCATCAAACAGACATGGTCACCACATGAATGGTTATTGACAAATCATGTCGGTTTCTATATATTGATCAGCACAATCATTCTAGTTACATTACCTGGAATTGGTTTCCAACTATCTTGGATGATTTCAGAATTACGTCCTTGGATTCTTTTGTCTACTATAATCAGCTTCTCTATCTTCGCATTTTGGACAGGAAACCAGGTTTCAATCAGAAGTGCAAAACTCCTCAGGAAACTTACGACGAAAATGGCAGACTTGGGATGTATGACCGAGTATGATTTCAAGGATTATACCCCAGACTATCACAAGATATCTGTTGGAGGAACGGTCATCTGTATTGGGG
>Ga0315542_1000887_pt1 | contig 18914 bp, 19 predicted proteins | sample SalMarSW160120MG_FD_202541 | JGI IMG/M metagenome (GOLD analysis project Ga0315542, IMG submission 202541) | Salt marsh sediment microbial communities from the Plum Island Ecosystem LTER, Massachusetts, United States - Salt Marsh Sediment SW1601-20 ...
CAGCCGTTTTCGATGGCTTTCAGGTGACACATTTCCGAGACGCCGGCGGTCGCGTGCATATGCAGATGCACCGGGACCTTCACGGCCTGCACCAGGCTGCGTACCAGGTCGGCGGTCACATAGGGCGTGAGCAGGCCGGCCATGTCCTTGATGGCGATGCTGTCGCAGCCCATGGCTTCCATTTCCTTGGCCATGGCCACGAACTGGGGGATGCCGTGCACCGGGCTGGTGGTGTAGGAGATGGCTCCCTGGGCGTGCTTGCCGACTGCCTTGACCGCCTCGATGCTGGTGCGCAGGTTGCGGGTGTCGTTGAGCGCATCGAAGATGCGGAATACGTCGATGCCGTTGTCGGCGGCGCGGGCCACGAACGTGCGCGCCACATCGTCGGAGTAATGGCGGTAGCCGAGCAGATTCTGGCCCCGCAGCAGCATCTGCAGCCGGGTGTTGGGAAGTGCCTTGCGCAGGGAGCGCAGCCGCTCCCAGGGGTCTTCCTTGAGGTAGCGCAGACAGGCATCGAACGTGGCGCCGCCCCATACTTCCAGGGACCAGTATCCTATCTGATCCAGACGGTCGCAGATGGGCAGCATGTCCTCGGTGCGCATGCGTGTGGCGATCAGCGACTGATGAGCGTCACGCAGTATGACATCGGTGATGTGGACCTTGGACATGGCGCGGTCTCGTATCGTGTTGGGCGGTCAGGCCCCATTCTAATCAGAATCGCCGGTCTGCAGGGCAGGGCCCGGCGGGAACCGCGTTTCAGAGCCCCATGTGGGCCGCGAGGGAGGCGGCAATCACGGCGGCCATTTCCTGGGTCGGCCGGCTGGTGGAGTAGTTCACCAGCTCCGGGTGTTCCTCCACGAAGCCGGTGTCGAATTTCCCCTCGCGGAATTCCGGCACATTCAGGATTTCCAGGTAATAGGGAATGGTGGTCTTGACGCCATATACCGCCATGTCGAGCAGGGCGCGGTGTGCACGGTTGAGCAACTCATCCCAGGTCCGTGCCCATATGATGAGTTTGGCACACATGGAATCGTAATAGGGGGGGATGGGGTAGCCTGTATAGATCGCTGCATCGGTTCGCACTCCCGGTCCGCCCGGAGCGAAGTAGCGGGTGATACGCCCGAAACTGGGTAGAAAATCGTTCTTCGGGTCCTCGGCATTGATGCGAAATTCCATGGCGAACCCGCGGCGCCTGATGTCGTCCTGGCAAAACTGAAGGTGCATGCCGGCCGCAATGCGGATCTGTTCCTGGACGATGTCCACACCGGTGATCTCCTCGGTGACCGGATGCTCCACCTGCAGACGCGTGTTCATCTCCATGAAGTAGAAACGCTGGTCGCGGTCCATAAGGAATTCCACCGTGCCCGCGTTCACGTAGCCGACCTCGCTGGCGGCACGTACCGCGTAGTTTCCGATCAGGGCACGTTGCTCGTCGTTGAGCTGAGGCGAGGGGGCGATCTCGATGAGTTTCTGGTGGCGTCTCTGAATGGAGCAGTCCCTTTCCAGCAGGTGGATCACGTTGCCGTGGCTGTCGGCCAGGATCTGCACTTCGATGTGGCGGGGATGCTCCACGCACTTTTCCACGAACACATCCGCGCTGCCGAAGGCCTTGGTGGCTTCCGACAACACCCGGTCGAACTGGCGGCGCAGTTCCGTGGCGGAATCGCAGCGCCGGATGCCGCGGCCTCCACCGCCGGAGGTGGCTTTGAGCATGACGGGGTAGCCGATGGAATCGGCCAGCGTCACGGCGGCGTCCACGTTCGGAACATTGCCTTCACTGCCCGGTACCACCGGCACGCCTGCGTTCTGCATGCGGCGGCGTGCCTCGGTTTTGTCCCCCATGCGCCGGATGACGGCGGCGCTGGGCCCCACGAACAGAATGCCGCGGCGTTCGCAGATTTCCGCCAGCAGGGGATTTTCGGACAGGAACCCGTAACCGGGGTGAAGTGCGTCACAGCCGGTGGCGGTGGCGAGGTTTACAATCCGGTGCGCGTTCAGGTAGCCGGCTACCGAGTCGGGGCCGATGTTGTAGGCTTCGTCGGCTTTGCGCACGTGCAGGGCATGGCGGTCGGCGTCGGTGTAGATGGCCACGGAGGTGATGCCCATTTCCGCGCAGGCACGGACGATCCGGACCGCGATTTCTCCCCGGTTTGCGATGAGCAGCTTCTTGATCAACGGGCGATTTCCAGCGTGCAGGGTGAGTGCCGGCGGCCGGCGAACGCAGGGGCGTGCCGACCGGCCCGGCCACCCCGACTCCAGACCTTCTACGGAAAGGACCGGGGCTTGTCAATAACTGCCTGGATGAGCGAGCATTTTGCGATTCGGGGGCTTTGACACCAGAAACATCGCGGGCTAAACTTGACAGCTTATGTTGCCGGATCATATCGCTGCCATGGCGTTGGCCCGGACCGGGGCGCATTTTGCCGGTCGGCTGCCCTTGGCCCGAATGCCCCGTCTCGGGGAAGCACTGCTCGACAGCAGTGGCGAAGTCGCAGTTGACCTGCACCTGGGCACCGACGATGAGCGCGTGCGGTACCTGACGGGCCGTATCCGGGGCGAACTCACGCTGCAATGTCAGCGTTGCCTGGAACCCATGGCGCTGGCGGTGGACATCGACGTCCGCCTCGGGCTCGTGGACGGGCTCGATGAGGCGCAGAGGTTGCCGGAGGGCTATGAGCCGCTGGTGGTCGAGGCAGGGAAGGTGGCGCTCTCGGAGCTCGTGGAAGACGAGTTGCTGCTGGCATTGCCGGTCGTGCCGAAGCACGGCGATGCCAGCGAATGTCGCGTGATTGAGTCTGAAGAGGACACCGTCGAGGAAGCGCGGGAAAACCCGTTCACGGTGCTGGCGGATTTGAAGCGTCGTTCTTGAATGTCGTTTTAGGAGTTATTCAGCTATGGCAGTTCAACAGAACCGAAAGACTCGTGCCAAGCGTGGCATGCGCCGGGCCCATGACGGGCTCAAGGCGAAGGCCCTGTCGGTCGAGCCGACCACCGGTGAGACTCACCTGCGCCACCACATCAGCCCTGATGGCTACTATCGTGGCCGCAAGGTCCTTTCCCGGGAAGAAGACTGAGACCGGGGGTTCCGGATGGCCGCGGACCGCGGCCGCCGGACCGGTCGATAGCCTGCGCTTCCGTTTTCTGATATTCCGCCGGTGATTGTTCACCGATTCGCGTTCCCATGAACGGGAAACTGACCATCGCCCTGGATGCCATGGGCGGCGATAGCGGTCCCGACGTGGTGATAGCCGCCGCCCTGAGCATATTGAGGCAGCGCGATGACGTTCGCCTGTTGCTGGTCGGAGACCAGCAACGCTTGAATGCGATGGTCGCCTCCGCCGGGCGTGCAACGGAGAATCTGGAGATCCGCCACGCCTCCCAGCAGGTGGAAATGGGCGAAATGCCCTCCCAGGCACTGCGCTTCAAGAAAGACTCCTCCATGCGGGTCGCCATCAATCTGGTCAAGGAAGAACAGGCCCAGGCGTGTGTCAGCGCCGGCAACACCGGGGCGCTGATGGCCACCGCACGCTACGTATTGAAAACCCTTCCCGGCATCGACCGACCCGCCATCATCACGTCCATACCCTCCATTGAAGGTCACACCTGGATGCTGGACCTTGGCGCCAATGTGGATTGCAGCGCCGATCATCTGTTCCAGTTCGCGGTGATGGGTTCGGTGCTGGCCACCGCCGCCGATGGTGTGGAGCGTCCCCGGGTGGGCCTGATCAATATCGGCGAGGAAGAAATCAAGGGCAACGACCAGGTCAAGGAAGCGGCTCGTCTGCTGGGAGGCAGCTCCCTCAACTATATCGGTTTCGTGGAAGGCGACGATGTCTACAAAGGCGGTGTGGATGTCGCCGTCTGTGACGGCTTCGTGGGCAACGTGGCGCTGAAGACCAGTGAGGGGGTCGCCAAAATGGTGACCCATTACATGAAGCGCGAATTCTCCCGCAACCTGTTGACCCGCGCCGCCGGCGCCGTCGCACTGCCGGTTCTCAACGCGTTCCGTCGCCGGATCGATCCGCGCCGCTACAACGGGGCCAGTCTGCTCGGTCTGCGCGGCATCGTGATCAAGAGTCACGGTGGAGCCGATGCCGTCGCGTTTGCCAACGCCATCGAGGTGGCGATCCTGGAGGCGCAGAAAGCGCTGCCGGAGCGCATCGACAACAAATTGGAAGCCCTACTCACCGAAAGGCAAGCGGTTTGACCTACTCGCGCATTACAGGCACGGGCAGCTATCTTCCGGAGAAGGTGCTCAGCAACCGCGATCTCGAGGAGATGGTCGATACCTCGGACGAGTGGATTCGCGAACGCACGGGCATCCGCAAGCGGCACATTGCCGCCGAAGGCCAGACCACCTGCGATCTGGCCGAGCTGGCGGCGCGGCGCGCCCTGGAAGCGGCCGGCCGCAGCCCGCGGGATGTGGACCTGGTGATAGTGGCCACCACCACGCCGGACCGGGTGTTCCCCAGTACCGCGTGCCTGCTCCAGCAGCGCCTGGATATTCACGGCTGCGCCGCCTTCGACCTGCAGGCGGTATGCACCGGATTCGTGTACGCCCTCGGAGTGGCGGACAAGTTCATCCGCAGCCGCAGCGCCAGTTGCGCCCTGGTGGTGGGCGCGGAAACCCTTTCCCGTATCGTGGACTGGTCGGACCGTTCCACATGCGTGCTGTTCGGCGACGGAGCCGGAGCCGTGGTCCTCGAGTCCAGCACGGAGCCCGGCATCCTGTCCACCCATTTGCATGCCGACGGCAGCTACGAGCATCTGTTGACGGTGCCATCGGGCATCTCGCAAGGTTACGACCTGGTTCAGCAAGGTCAGGCCTTCATGCAGATGAAGGGCAACGAAGTGTTCAAAATGGCCGTCAACACGCTCGGGCGTATCGTTGACGAGACATTGCAGGCCAACCGGTTGAAGAAATCGGACGTGGATTGGCTGATCCCCCATCAGGCGAACATCCGGATCATCAAGGCCACCGCCCGCAAGCTGAAAATGCCCATGGACCGCGTCGTGGTCACCGTGGACGAACACGGCAATACGTCGGCCGCATCGGTTCCCCTGGCACTGGATGCGGCGGTACGCGATGGTCGGATTCGGCGTGGCGAAACGCTGTTGATGGAAGCGTTCGGCGGCGGGTTCACCTGGGGGTCGGCACTGCTGAAGTACTGATGACGGTCGGACACATTGGAAAGTGGGTTATTCATGAGCGCGAATAAACAGGTTGTGAGCACTCAGTTGGCGGTGGTCTTTCCCGGGCAGGGGTCCCAGACGGTCGGCATGCTGCACGCCCTTGGCCAGCGTTTCCGGGAGGTCACCGAAACCTTTGACGAAGCTTCCGATGCGTTGGGTTACGACCTCTGGAAGCTGGTGGAGGGCGGCCCGGAGCAGGAACTTAACCTCACCGACCGCACGCAACCGGCGATGCTGGCCGCCGGAGTCGCCGTGTGGCGTGCCTGGTGTGCCAGCGGCGGTCCGCTGCCGGCGGTCATGGCCGGTCACAGTCTGGGTGAGTACACCGCCCTGGTGTGTTCGGGCTCGTTGGACCTGGCCGCTGGCGTCGCCCTGGTCGCCGAGCGTGGTCGGCGTATGCAGGAGGCTGTCCCGGCCGGGACCGGCGCCATGGCCGCCGTGCTGGGGCTCGATGATGCAGCGGTGAAGCGGGCCTGTGCCGAGGCCGCGGGCTCCGAAGTGGTCTCCGCAGTGAATTTCAACGCGCCGGGGCAGGTTGTGATCGCCGGACATGCGGCCGCAGTGCAGCGCGCCATCGAGAAGGCCAAGGCTGCCGGTGCCAAACGCGCCGTCACCTTGCCGGTGAGCGTGCCGTCCCATTGCATACTCATGCGTCCCGCGGCCGACTCCTACGCTCGAACCCTGGATACAGTCGGTTTCGGCGCGCCTGCCATCCCCGTGCTGCACAACGTGGATGTGGCGAGTTACGAGGATGCGACCTCCATTCGCAACGCGCTCGCCATGCAGCTGTTCAGCCCGGTGCGGTGGGTGGAGACAATACAGGCGATGGCGCGCCACGGCGTAACCACCATCGTCGAGGCGGGGCCCGGAAAGGTGCTCACCGGTCTGTGCAAACGCATTGACAGGAGCATGACTGCGCTGGCGGCATACGATCCGGATACGCTGGAACAGGCCCTTGCCGCGGTGCAGGGTCAGCTGGGAGAAGTCCATGTCGCTGGATAAGGAGATCGCTCTGGTTACCGGCGCCAGCCGCGGAATCGGCAAAGCCATTGCCCACGAGCTGGGCAGCCGCGGGGCCACGGTAATCGGCACGGCCACCACCGAAGCCGGCGCGCAGTCCATCGCCGATGCCCTCGCGGCAGCGGATATCCGGGGTGCCGGACGGGTGCTGAACGTGACTGACGCCGGCTCCGTGGAGGCATTGCTGAAGGGCGTGGAGAACGATTTCGGCGCGCCGACGGTGCTCGTGAACAACGCCGGCATCACGCGCGACAATCTGCTCATGCGCATGAAGGAAGACGAGTGGTCGAGCGTGCTCGATACCAATCTCAGCTCGATCTATCGCCTCAGCAAAGGGTGCCTGCGGGGCATGATGAAGGCCCGCCATGGGCGTATCATTAACATCACTTCGGTGGTCGGGCTGACGGGAAATCCCGGGCAGTCCAACTATGCGGCGGCCAAGGCGGGAATGATCGGCTTTTCGAAGTCCCTGGCCCGTGAAGTGGGCTCACGGGGAATTACCGTCAATACCGTGGCGCCGGGCTTCATTGACACAGACATGACGCGGGCGTTGGGCGAGCACCAGCGTGAACAGCTGCTTGGCCAGATTCCCCTCGGCCGTCTTGGCGATCCGCGGGACATCGCATGGGCTGTGGCGTTTCTTGCCTCCGCCGAGGCGGCTTATATCACCGGCGAGACCATCAACGTGAACGGTGGTATGCACATGCCCTGAAGTCGGGCGCACCGGCTTGGAGCAGAATCTGTCATTCCGGATTCAATGATATGAATTTGCAAGGAATGGGAAATGGATGGACGTTGTCTATAATGCCGGCTCACGGCACCCCGCTCAGGGGACTGGTGAAGGTTTGCGCTGGATTGACAAACCTGTTTTCACTACAATACCGCCCGCAGCGCAGGCTGCGCGACTTCTCGTTGGGAGGAAATATTTATCATGAGTACCGTTGAAGAACGCGTCAAGAAGATCGTTGTTGAGCAGCTCGGTGTGAAGGAAGAGGAGGTCACCACCGAGGCCTCGTTCGTGGACGATCTCGGCGCTGACTCCCTGGATACGGTCGAACTGGTGATGGCTCTGGAAGAGGAATTCGAATGCGAAATTCCCGATGAAGAAGCCGAAAAGATCACCACTGTGCAGCAGGCGATCGATTACATCAACGCCCACCAGGGCTGATTGAATCCATTGCAACAAGGCCGCCGCTGCCACGTCGTGGTTGCGGCCTTTTCTTTTCGACTATCGGTTGCCGTGCGGTGACCAATCGATAGAGGACAGGCCCTTGTCTAAGCGACGCGTCGTCATCACCGGGTTGGGAATCGTCTCGCCGGTAGGACTCAGCGTAAAAGAAGCGTGGGACAACATTGTTGCGGGCAACAGCGGTATCGGCCCCATCACCCAGTTCGATGTGTCCGCATTTCCCGTGCGCTTCGGGGGCGTCGTCCGCGACTTCGACGTTAGCGAATACATTTCGCCGAAAGAAGCTCGCAAGATGGATCCGTTCATCCACTACGGCATCGGGGCGGCCTGCCAGGCCATCCGCGACGCCGGCCTGGAAGTGACCGATGAGAACGCCGCGCGCATAGGGGTGTCCATCGGTTCGGGCATCGGGGGTATTTCCAGTATCGAGAAGGGGTATAAGGCGTTTCTCGATGGCGGTCCCCGCAAGATCTCGCCCTTCTTCGTGCCGAGCAGCATCGTCAACATGATTTCCGGCAATCTGTCCATCATGTACGGCATGCGGGGGCCGAACATTTCGCTGGTTACGGCCTGCGCCACCGGCACTCACAGCATCGGCGATGCCGCTCGTATCATCGCCTACAACGATGCCGACGTGATGATCGCGGGTGGTTCGGAGTTTGCGACCACACCCACCGGTCTGGGAGGCTTTGCGGCGGCACGGGCGCTGTCCACCCGTAACGACGACGCCCAGGCGGCGAGCCGGCCGTGGGACCGGGACCGGGACGGTTTCGTGCTCAGCGACGGGGCCGGCGTGGTGGTGCTGGAGGAATACGAACACGCCAAGCGTCGCGGTGCCACCATCTACGCCGAAGTGGCCGGTTTCGGGATGAGCGGCGATGCCTACCACATGACTCAGCCCCGTGAAGGCGGCGAGGGTGCCGTTCAGTGCATGCGGACCGCCCTGTCCGATGCCGGGATGAATGCCTCCGATGTGGACTATATCAACGGCCACGGCACCTCCACGCCGGCCGGCGACAAAGCCGAGAGCCAGGCGATCAAGGCCTGTTTCGGGGACCATGCCTACAAGCTGGCGGTCAGCTCCACCAAGTCCATGACCGGGCATCTGCTGGGTGCGGCCGGAGGTGTGGAAGCCGTGTTCACGGCCCTGGCGATCCGCGATCAGGTCGCGCCGCCCACCATCAATCTGGACAATCCCGACCCCGATTGCGATCTCGATTTCGTACCCAACACGGCGCGCGAGATGAAGATAGAGATCGCCATGTCGAACTCCTTCGGTTTCGGCGGCACCAACGGTACCCTGGTGCTGCGTCGCTTGAGCTGAGCGCGCACGTCGGGACTAGCGCCGTCGGCCATGTTTCCCGATCCCGCGGTTCGCGTGGCCGTTGCGGGGTCTGCGGGGTGTTGCCATGGGCGATGACCATCACCTGCGCTGCCTGATCAACGGTGCGGCGGCCGAGACGGTTTCGGTCTTCGATCGCGGCCTGCAATACGGCGATGGCCTGTTCGAGACACTGGCCGTGGTGGCCGGCCGGCCCCTGTATTGGGAACCCCACCTGCAACGTCTGATGGCCGGCTGCCGGCGGCTCGCCATTCCCCAACCCGATCCAGAGGTGCTGTACCGCGAGGCGCTGGAACTCGTTGGGCAGCATAGCCGTGGGGTGCTGAAGGTGGTGGTCACCCGCGGGGTGGGCGGGCGCGGCTATCGCCCCCCGGAACGGCCCGCGCCGACCCGGATCCTCTCCATTCACCCCTGGCCCGACCATCCGGAAACCTGGCGCACGGTCGGAGTCCGGTTGCGCCTGTGCAGCCAGCGCCTGGGTAGTGATGCCGGACTCGCCGGAATCAAGCATCTCAACCGCCTGGAACAGGTGCTGGCCCGGGCGGAATGGTCCGACCCGGAAGTGCCCGAAGGGCTCATGCTCGACATGGACGGCAGGCCGATAGAGGGGACCATGAGCAATCTCTTCGCAGTGACGGACGGTCTGTTGCGGACCCCGGATTTGTCAACCTGCGGGGTCGCTGGCATCATCCGAGCTCGGATCATGGAACTGGCGGAGGCCATGGGTATACCCTGTCGGGAGGCGGTGCTGGACATGGCCGATGTCGGGCGGGCCCAAGAGCTGTTTCTCACCAACAGCGTGATCGGAGTGTGGCCGGTCAACGCCCTGGAAGACCGGCGCTGGCAGGTCGGCCCCGTGACGCGACGCCTGAGCCGGGCGCTCATGCAGGATGCCGCGGGCCTGTCAGCGACAAGTCTATGGTAGAGCGCGCGACCAACGGCGATCCGCCCTCATCGAGGAGTCGGTTCGACCTGCTGTTCCGGGTACTGGGTGTGCTGGTGCTGTTGGCCAGCTTCGGCGGCGGTTGGCTGGTCATGAGCTATCGCAGCTTTGTCGAGACGCCCTTGTCAGTGCCCGCAAAGGGTATGGTCTACAACGTTTCCTCGGGAACCTCCCTGCACGAGTTGGCGCAGGATCTGGCCCGGCGGGGAATCGTGTTCCATCCGCGTTTTCTGGTCTGGATGGGCCGCGACGCGGGCTATGCGTCCCGAATTCAGGCGGGCGAGTACCGCCTCACCCCCCAGATGCGCCCGGCCGATCTGCTGCGGATGCTGGTGGACGGGCGCGTCATCCAGCATTCGCTGACCCTGGTGGAAGGCTGGACCTTCCGGGAGGTGATGGCGGCAGTGCGCGCGGACCCCGATCTGACCCACACCCTGCAGGGTCTGCATGGCGAGCAGATCATGGCCCGGCTGGGTCACCCCGGCGAGGCGCCTGAAGGGCGGTTCTATCCGGATACCTACTATTTTCCCCGCGGTACCACGGACGTGGCGTTCCTGCAGAGGGCGTATCGCATGATGGCCAGGCGCCTGAAGGCGGAGTGGCAGCAACGGGCCCCTGGACTGCCCCTGAAATCGCCGTACCAGGCATTGATCCTGGCCTCCATCGTGGAGAAGGAGACCGCAGTGGAATCGGAGCGCCCGCGCATCGCCGGTGTGTTCATTCGACGCCTGCGACTGGGCATGCGCCTGCAGACTGACCCCACGGTCATTTTCGGGCTGGGCCCCGACTTCAAGGGTCGGCTGCATGCCAGCGACCTGCGCAAGGACACGCCCTACAACACCTACACGCGCTATGGTCTGCCGCCGACGCCGATCGCCCTGCCCAGCGGCGAATCCATTCACGCCGCCCTGCATCCCGCAGCCGGGGACAGTCTGTATTTCGTGGCGCGCGGGGACGGCCATCACCATTTTTCCCGCACGCTCGCTCAGCACGACGCGGCCGTCCGCCGTTACCAGCTGCACGAAGATGTGAAAGTGCCGAAGGAGGCCAAGGGTGGCGGTTCGCGGTAGATTCATCACCGTCGAAGGCGGGGAAGGGGTCGGTAAGACCACCAACATGCAGTACCTGCGTGGGCGCATCGAGGCTGCCGGCCATACCGTCGTGATGACCCGCGAGCCCGGCGGAACGCCCCTGGCCGAGGCCATTCGCGCCTTGCTGCTGACGCCGGAGTACCGCGGTATGAACTCGGACTGCGAGCTGCTGCTCATGTTTGCCGCCCGCGCCGAGCACCTGGCCCAACGCATTCTGCCGGCCTTGCGGGCCGGGGAATGGGTGTTGTGCGACCGGTTTACGGATGCCACCTACGCTTACCAGGGCGGAGGACGGGGCTTGCCGCGGGAGAGAATCGGGCAGCTCGAAACCTGGGTGCAGGGAGAGCTGCGCCCGGACCTGACCCTGTTGCTGGACGTCCCGGTGGCCCTGGGCCTCAAACGGGCCGGCGACCGCAGCGCCCCGGATCGGTTCGAGCAGGAAGAGGTGGCGTTCTTCGAGCGGGTGAGGCAAGCCTATCTGGAGCGGGCCCGGGCCGAGCCGGACCGTTACCGGGTGGTGGATGCGGCTCAGCCATTGTCCGAGGTGCAACAGCAGCTGGACAGGGCCTTGGAAGGCCTTTTGTCAGGGGGGTGATCTTACCTGATAAACTTGATGATGTATGTAATGTAACTATATGAGAGATAACACGAAGACTAAATGGTACCGAATTCAGCTGCTATCGGATATTCAGGTTTAATAACGAATTGTATGTAACTGATTAAAAATGGAGATAGAGGAATTTCTTCCCTGGTGGGAGTCAGCCTGGCAGAGCCTGGCTGAGCGGCGTGATCAGGGCCGCCTTCCCCATGCGATATTGCTCACCGGGCCCGCCGGGCTGGGCAAGAGACAGTTTGCCCGTCGTGTGGCACAGGCGCTGTTGTGCGAGCAACCGAACCCCGTCGGCGCCCCGTGCGGTGCCTGTACCGGTTGCACTTTGTTCACGGCCGGCAGCCATCCCGATTTTCTCCAGGTGCAACCGGCCGAAGAGGGCAAGGCCATCGTGGTGGACCAGATCCGGGAGCTGTCCACCGGCCTGGGCCTCAGCAGCCATGCCGGCGGATTCAAAGTGGCCGTCCTGGTGCCGGCGGACCGTATGAATGCGGCGGCCGCCAACAGCCTGCTAAAGACTCTGGAGGAACCCTCCGATAACACGGTACTGATGCTGGTCAGCGAGCGGCCGGCAGCCCTTCCGGCCACCGTGCGCAGCCGTTGTCAGCAGATTCGGTTCCCCGTGCCGCCCGTCGAGTTGGCGCTGGAATGGCTGATGCCCCGTTTGGCGGCACCCGACCAGGCCCGGCTGCTGCTGGATCTGGCGGCCGGGGCGCCTCTGCTGGCGCTGGATCTGGGGCAGTCGGACGCTATTGCCACGCGCCACGAACGGTTCGCCGAGTTGGTAGCTCTGTTCGAAGGCAACGTCGATGTGCTGGAGGCAGCGGCCCGGTGGGCACAGGAGAAGGACCTGGACTCTCTGCACTGGTTCACCGGTTGGGTCATGGACATGATACGGCTGAAGAGTGGCGAGCGGCCTGCCGGCCTGCGCAACAGCGACCTGCGGGACGGTTTGATGGCGCTGGCAAAAGCGCTAGACTCGAAACAGCTTCACGGGCTGCTGGACCGGCTCTGGGATGCCCGCCGGGTGGCGGGGACCAGCGTCAATCGGCAGTTGCTGGTGGAGGATGTATTGATCGGCTGGGCCCGGCTGGGCGCGGCCAGGCACGGCAGACAGAGGCAGGTGCAACCATGATGAAGCGTGCGGGGCCCCGCCAGGGAATTCTCTCGCTCACGATCAAAGACAAGGGCGCGCTGTATGCCGCCTACATGCCCTTTGTGAAGAACGGCGGTCTGTTCATCCCTACCAACAAGACCTATGAGCTTGGCGACGAGGTGTTCATGCTTCTCACCCTCATGGAAGAGCCTGACAAGATTCCCGTTGCCGGGCGGGTGATCTGGATCACGCCCCGCGGCGCCCAGGGAAACCGTACCGCCGGCATCGGCGTGCAGTTCAGCGATCAGGACGACGGCGCGGTGCGGGGTAAGATTGAAGGGTATCTGGCCGGCGCCCTGCAGGCGGACCGCCCCACCCACACCATGTAGCAGCCGGCAGGGCCTTTCATCCTGCGGGCTGCTCCATTAGGATGGGCAGCCCATTCCCAGGCTCCCGAACACCCGCCATGACCGGTACCCCCGCGCTGCTCGTAGATTCCCACTGTCATCTGGACATGCTCGACCTGTCGGCCGAGGAGGGCGGGTTGGCCAGTGTACTGGAGGCCGCCCGCGACGCCGGGGTCGGGCATTTGCTGTGCGTGTCGGTGAACCTGGAAGACTACCCGGCCATGTGCGGCCTGACCGCGCCCTACGACAACGTGTCCGTGTCCGTCGGGGTCCACCCCAACGAGCGGCAGGGCAAGGATCCGGACGCGGATGAGCTGGCGGAGCTGGCGCGGGCACCGCGGGTAGTGGCCATCGGCGAGACCGGCCTGGACTACTTTCGCAGCGAAGGTGATTTGGAGTGGCAGCGCGATCGGCTGCGGCGTCACGTGGCGGCGGCGCGGGCCTGTGGCAAGCCGCTGATTATTCACTCGCGCCAGGCCCGTGACGACACCATCGCCGTGCTTGCCGAGGAGCAGGCCGGGGAAGCCGGCGGCGTCATGCACTGTTTCGCCGAGGATTGGGACATGGCCCGACGTGCCATGGACCTGGGCTTTTACATCTCGTTTTCCGGCATCGTCACCTTCAAGAGCGCCCGCGAGCTGCAGGACGTGGCCCGCCGGGTGCCGCTGGACCGCATGCTGGTGGAGACCGATTCCCCCTACCTGGCGCCCGTTCCCTACCGGGGGCGGCCCAACCAACCTGCCTATGTGCGCCATGTGGCCGAGTTCATCGCCGAGCTGCGCGGCGAGCCGTTCGAGCGCATTGCGCAGGCCACCACCGCCAATTTCAGCACCTTGTTCGGGCTCCCCTTAACGACGGCTTGACCCTCTCGGGGCGGATGTTCGGCTCAAGTTTTCGCGCCGCGGGCCGCCAGCGCTTGAAGAGCCAAGCGCGACTGTCCCCGCCGTGGGGGACGCGTCCTTTCCCTGGAGATCCCGACGGTGGGGCTATCGTACGCTGACAAGCGCCGTGATCGGCGCGCTCGTGTGTCGGTTGAGGTGACGCTGACCAGTCCGCATTGCGTCCCACGCCACGGGCGGGTGCGGAACATCAGCAGTCGGGGCGCGTATGTCACGCTGACCGACGGTGCGCTCACGTTGGAAACCGGATCCGCTGTGACGCTGCGCTTTCACGTTCGCCAGACCCACCTGCGTTTCTCGCGCCAGATCGCCGGCCATATCGTCCGGGCGGACGCGGCTGGCGTCGCCCTGACGTTCAGCGAAGCGGGGCCGGTTGCCGCCGCCGTGGTGGAGGATCTGTGCTTTTATGCCGGATTGTGCGGTGCCCCGCATGCTTGCCCGGGGGCGGGCGGTGCGCAGCTTTGCAAGTGACGGGGCTTATATGTGCCGTTCCCGCCACGCCTGTGCTATAAATGAATTTAATATCTGTATAGCCGTTATACTGCGGTATTTGGCTCAATAGGCCGGGATGTGTCGGAGCTCTCCACTGCGTCACTCAGAACGGCGGCTCGCCTGCTGCATGAGCGTGACGCGCTGAGCAAGGCGCTGCTGGCCGCCACCGCCGATCTTGCCCAGGGTCAGGATGCCGAGTCGATTCTGCGCCGGACCTGTGACGCCCTGGTGGCCGCTTCTCCCCATATACTGCTTGCCTGGATGTATCTGGGTGACCCGCGGGCCGAATTCATTCGCCCGGCCTACGCGGCCGGAAGGGCGCGTGGTTTCGCGGCGGACTTCACCCTTGGCAACAGCCCTGTGGAAGAGCGTGCCCCCACCCGGCGGTCGTTGACCCTGGCCCGGCCGGTCCTGGCCCGCATTCGTACCGATCCCACCTGCGTACCGTACCGGGACGCTGCTCTGGACCATGGGTTGGAGTCCAGCATCAGCCTGCCGTTCGGTACCGCCGATGCCGCCCCGGCCGGTGTGGTCAATGTCTACGCGGACGATCCGGAGTACTTTCTCAGACTGGGTGCGGAGCCGTTCCGGGCCTTCGCCCACCTGGGCCAGGTGGCCCTGGAACAGGCTGAGCTGCGCCACCGGTTGCAGGAAATCGCGACCTTCGACCATCTCACGGGCCTTCCGAACCGGCGCGCCATGGTGGAGGCCCTCGAGCGCGAGCACGCCCGCGCTTCGCGCAACGGACGTCCGTACAGCCTGGTGCTGTTCGATCTGGACCACTTCAAACTCATCAACGACAGCTACGGCCATGTCATCGGCGACCAGGTGTTGATAGGGGTCGCGCGGGCGGCTCAATCGGCGTTGCGGGACGGCGACTGGCTCGGGCGCTGGGGTGGAGAGGAGTTCCTGGCGCTGCTGCCGGAGACCGACCAGGCCGAGGCGCTCACCACCGCCGAACGCCTGCGCGGCGCCGTGGGTTCCAAGCCGCAGCATGCGGACGACTGGACTGTCGAGGTTACCCTCACTGCAGGCGTCGCGACCTATCCCCAGGACGGGCAGGCTCTGAGCCGCCTGATCAGCTCTGCCGACGCCAATCTCTATGAAGCCAAACGCAGCGGCCGCAACCGGGTGCTGGGCGGGGGCGGAGCCACCTCGGACGCGGTGCTGCCGGTGGCGACGCAGTTGCGTTCGGCGCTGCAGGAAGGGCGCCTGCGGCCCGCCTATCAGCCCATCGTGGCGCTGTCCACGGTGCAGGTCGTCGCCGAAGAGGCGTTGGCACGGATCGTCGGCACCGACGGCCAGGTGACCTACGCGGGGCGGTTCATCGAGGCCGCCGGTCAAATGCAACTGATCCACCGGGTGGACTTCGAAATCGTCACCCAGAGCGTCAAGCGCTGCATGGCGCAGGTACGGGACGGTGGTGCACGTCAGCATTTCGTGAACATTTCCACCGAGCTGCTGCGTCACCCGGAACTGGTGGACCAGATCATCCAGATGGCCCAGCAGGACTGCGGCGCGTGTGTGGATGACCTCGGGGAGCGCAAGCCGCTGGTGCTGGAGATTACCGAACGGCAGTTTCTGAGCGATGCCATGCAGGCGCTGGCGGCCCTGCAGCCGTTATTGGATTTCGGCATGCAACTGGCCATCGACGATTTCGGCAGCGGCTATTCTTCCTTTCGTTACTTCGCCGATCTGCCGGTTGCCTACCTGAAGCTGGAACGCCACCTGGTCGGGCGCCTTCGTACCGAAGCGAAGGTGCGCACCATCGTGGAAGGCATACAGGCTACCGCCCGACGGCTGGGAGTGATTACCGTTGCCGAAGGGGTCGAAGACAAGCAGACGGCCATCATTTTGCAGGACATGGGTGTCGACTGGGGACAGGGCCACTTCTTCGGGCGTCCGCAGTTTCCCTAGTGGGCGGTTGGGAAAGCGTGGGCTGGTTGCGCCTCGCGGGGAGGTAACCCAACCTACCGCTCGTCAGTAACTCAGCACCAGATCGGAGTCCAGGGATTCGTTGAGCATCCAGGCCGCGCCCACCACACCGTCGCATTCGTCGATCAGGTCCGCCTCGGTCATGTCGTAGCGTTCCAGGGCTGCGGAGCAGCAGTAGAACTCCACTCCGGCATCCTTTGCCTCGCGGATGAACTCGATAATGGGTTTGCCTCCCTCGAAGGCCGACAAGGATTCGGCGACCCCTTTACGCATGAGCAGCACGCCGTCTATCTGGAAGACCACCTTGGCGGCATTTTCCATCACCGCCGCGACGTTGGCCATGTAGAAGGGTGTGGCGCAGCGCTGGGGCTCGCCGGGACCGTGGGTCATCACGATGAACACCTTGGCGTCATCAGCCATGGGGGGCTTCTCCTCGGTGCAGCTTCGGTTGGGAAAACGGCTGTAGAAGCTTATCGGCTTGACGGCGCGGCGCTTGAGCGGGTCAGGGAGCGTCGACGGCGCGGGGCCGGCGATCGTCACCGACGGCGACATAGGTCAGGTTTGCCTCGGTGACTTTGAGGCACTGCGGCCCTCCATCGTCACGTTCGGCATACACTTCCACGTGCACAATGAGCGACGTGCGCCCCACCCGTATCACCTGCGCATAACAGCTGATGAGATCGCCGACCAGCACGGGCTGGTGGAATTCGAAGGAGTTGACGGCGACGGTGACCACCCGTCCGCCGGCGCGCCGATAGGCGGCGATGCTGCCGGCAATGTCCACCTGCCCCATGATCCAGCCGCCGAACACGTCGCCGAACGCGTTGGTGTCGGAGGACATGGCCATCACCCTCAGGGTGGGCTGGCGGTCTGCGGGCAATTCGGATGGAGGGTCGCTGGGGGAGGGCGGATGCGGCATGGATGAATCCCTTCAATGGCCGGCGTACAGCCAGTCGACGATATCCCGACGGGCCTGCATGACCTGGGCGCGACGCAACTTCAGCGTCGGTGTCATCAGACCTTCGTCGACGGTCCACGGTTCCACAAAGCAGGCGACCCGGCGTATCTGGGCGTAGCCGGGAAATGGTTTGAGCCGCTCCGCGATGCGTGCCAGTAGCAGCCGGTGCAGTGTCCCCGCAGACAGGGCGGCCGGGTCGTCGGCATCAAGGTCCAGTGAGCGGGCGAGATCCGGCCATTGATCCGGACTGAGCACGACCAACGCGCTCAGGAACGGCTTGGCCTCGCCGATGACCATGACCTGTTCGATGAGGGGGTCCATGCCGATCGCCATTTCCATGTCGACCGGCGATACCTTCTCGCCGTTCGCCAGCACGATGATGTCCTTGATACGTCCGGTGATGTAGATGCGTCCGTCGTCCATTCGTACCTTGTCGCCGGTGTGCAGCCAGCCGTTGGCGTCGATGGCGGTCGCACTGGCATCGGGATCGTTCCAGTACCCGAGCATGACCCCGGGGCTCTTGACCAGCAGTTCGTCGCCGGCGCCGATGCGGACCTGCACGTCCGCCAACGGCCGGCCCACGCTGACCGGCTCGTTGTCGGTGATGCGGTTGGCGCTGATCACCGGACTGGATTCGGTCAGTCCGTAGCCCTGCAGCAGGGGTAGTCCAAGGCTGATGAACAGCCGGCCCACGGGCGGAGGAAGCGGTGCGCCCCCGCACACCGCCACCCGCAGGCGACCGCCCAGGCGGTTGAGGATGCGGGCCGCCACCAGGCGCTTCAAGGCGGGCCAGGCAAGCAGCGCGGGACTCCAGCGTGCGCGACCCTGAGCGTTGAGAAAACGCCGCCAGCCGACCGTGGCCGTCAACTGGAAGAGCCGCCGGGCTGTGGGGGAACCGTGTGCCAGACGTTGATGGAGACGGTTGTAAACCCGCTCGTAGACCCTCGGAACCGAAATCAGAACGGTGGGTGACAGCGCCTTGAGGTCTTCGGCCAGCAAGGTGATGTTCCGGCTGTAGGCGACGGTTGCGCCCGCCATCATGGGCAGGTAGTAGCCCACCGTGCGTTCGAAGGTATGGGACAGGGGCAGGAACGACAGGAACAGATCGTGCCGGTAGACGGATACGGCCTGTTCGCTTGTGTAGGCATTCCACAGAATATTGGCGTGACTGAGCATGACTCCTTTCGGGCGACCCAGGGTCCCGGATGTGTAGACGATGGTGGCGAGCTGGTCGGGTTCCGATTCACGGGCGACGGGCTCGCCGTCGGTGGCCGGTAGCCAGTGCTGCACGGTCAGCACCCGCGGATCGTTGGGCGGCGACTGCAGCGGTGTCAGGGTAAGGACGCGGATCAGAAATCCCAACTGATCCTGCTGGGGCTGCAGTCGTTGCCAATGTTCCTCGCCGCCGATAAGCAACAGGCGCACGCCTGCGTTCTGGAGGATGTAGATCGCATTATCCGGCCGGTCGTCGGTGTACAGGGGTACCACCACCAGTCCCAGACCGAGAGCGGCCTGCTCGAACAACACCCATTCCCGGCAGTTGCGCAGCATGAGTGCCACCCGCTCCCCCGGTTGCAGATGTTCCGCCAGCAGCGCGCGCTGCCAACGGGCCACTTCTACGGCCATTTCGGCCCAGGTGGTGTCGCGCCAGCCATTGCCGGCTTCGTAGTGACGATAGGCGCTGTGGCCGGGAGAGCGTCGGGCCCGTTCGCGAAGCAGCCCCGGCAGGGTGCGGGCCT
>Ga0315542_1000888_pt1 | contig 18911 bp, 14 predicted proteins | sample SalMarSW160120MG_FD_202541 | JGI IMG/M metagenome (GOLD analysis project Ga0315542, IMG submission 202541) | Salt marsh sediment microbial communities from the Plum Island Ecosystem LTER, Massachusetts, United States - Salt Marsh Sediment SW1601-20 ...
ATCCTCAATTTCCACTTTCAGCAGTGTTCTTCTTTCAGGGTCCATGGTGGTTTGCCATAACTGCCCGGGGTTCATCTCTCCAAGACCTTTGTACCGCTGTATGGTGAGGCCTTTTTTCCCCCTGTCCAAGAGTTCGCCCAGTACATCCTGGGGATTTCCCATAACCCTGGATTCCTGTTCTTCAACAAGGCGGCATCCCCCTTTTGACAGCGTCTTCAGTTTTTCAGACATGCTTACCAGGTATCTGAGCTCGGGAGAAGAGAGGAATTCCCAGTTAACGATAAAGGTCTGGCCGCCGTTCAACGTTTCCGTTACAAGAAGCTCGTAGTTTCCTCTTTCTTCATCTCTCGGGAGATCCTGAACCCGAAATTTCTTTTGACAAAGCTTTTCCTTCAGGTCTTCCACAAAGTCTGGATCCTTATAAAGACGTCTGTCAGCCTTCCCTTCAAGCACCATGAATTCAATGAACCGGGAACTGTACCCCATGCGTGATAATTTCGTCACGTTTTCATAAAACCTGATCAGGCTCTTGAGAAGACCTGCGAGTGTTTTTCCAGCAACCTTTTCTCCGTTCCCGAGAAAAAGGGTCTCCCTGTTCGAAATACGTTCCACAATCAGACTGTTAAATCCTTCCTCGTCCTTTACGAAACGTTCTTGCTTTCCATCCATCACCCGGTACAGGGGTGGCTGAGCCACGTACAGGTGACCCTTTTCTATTAACTCGGGCATCTGCCTGAAGAAAAATGTGAGGAGCAACGTCCTGATGTGGGATCCGTCCACGTCGGCATCCGTCATGATAATGACTTTATGATACCGAAGCGAATCGATGTTATACTCTTTATCCCCGATTCCCGTTCCGAGAGCGGCAATCATCGTCCTGATCTCCTCACTTGATATCATCTTGTCAAAGCGGGCCTTTTCTACGTTGAGGATTTTTCCCCGCAACGGGAGAATCGCCTGAAAACGTCTGTCCCTCCCCTGTTTTGCAGATCCGCCGGCAGAGTCTCCTTCCACGATGAATATCTCGCTGCGTTCAGGATCCCTTTCCTGGCAATCCGCGAGTTTTCCCGGTAGTGAATGATCGGAAAGAACACCTTTTCTGCGCGCTAGGTCACGGGCTTTTCTGGCCGCTTCCCTGGCTCTTGCTGCGTCGATGACTTTGGATAAGATGGCTTTTATAACACGCGGGTTCTCCTCGAAAAAGCTGCTCAATCCATCATTTACCAGTGTCTCCACCAGACCCTTCACTTCGCTGTTCCCGAGCTTTGTCTTGGTCTGCCCTTCAAATTGGGGATTGGGGAGTTTCACGCTTATGATTCCGGTCAATCCTTCCCTTGCATCATCACCACTCAATTTTTCTTTGAAATTTTTCGATAAAGCGGAATTTTGAAGATATTGATTAATACTCCTTGTTAAAGCTGATTTAAATCCGATTAGATGAAAACCACCTTCGGTGGTATTGATATTATTTGCAAAAGTAAAAATCTTCTCCTTATAAGACGTGTTGTACTGGAGTGCCACTTCCATGATAACCCGGTTCTTTTCCCCGTTCATATAAATGGGTTTTGGATGAAGAACTTCTTTGTTCTTATTCAGATACTCCACAAAAGACTTTATTCCCCCGTCATACAGAAACTCCTTCTTTTTTCCGGTACGATCATCCAGGATCCTGATCCTGACCCCTTTTGTGAGAAATGCAAGTTCACGCATTCTCCGGGCAAGCGTCTCAAAGTCAAATTCCGTGCTTCTAAAAATAGTGTTGTCGGGCAAAAAGTGGATTTGCGTGCCGCGTTTTTCCGTTGTGCCCCGTGTTTCCAGGGATGACGCGGTGACCCCTCTCTCATAGCGCTGGTAATATATCTTACCGTTCCTGTATACCTCCACTTCCAGAAACCCCGAAAGCGCGTTGACCACTGATACGCCCACTCCGTGTAATCCACCGGAAACACTATAGGTCTTATGATCAAATTTTCCGCCCGCATGAAGTTTTGTCATGACCACTTCAAGCGCCGGGATTTTCTCTGTTTTATGGATATCGACAGGTATGCCCCTTCCATTGTCAAAGACAATGACGCTGTTATCATTCAGAATTTCCACATCTATACGATCGCAGTACCCGGCAAGGGATTCATCGATGCTGTTATCCACCACTTCGTAGACAAGATGGTGAAGCCCTTCGAATCCGGTATTCCCGATGTACATGGCCGGCCTTTTTCTCACGGCCTTCAGGCCCTCGAGCACCTTTATGTCCGAGGCACCATATGATCTTGATTCTTTTGTCATTTCAAATCCTCATGGGCATAATAATACCCAGAAAACCCTTGTCTACCTCGCCCCTCAGCAGACAGGGTTTGGAACTGTCAATAAATCGTAACTGCACCCGTTCACTCTCCATCGCCTGTAGGCCTTCGATAAAATAACGGGCGTTGAAACCGATTTCCAGACGTTCGCCTTGATATTTCACTTCCATATTCTCCTGTGCATTCCCCAAGTCAGGATTCGTAGACACGAGTTCCATCATATTATCTTCCAGTGAAATTTTCACAGCGCGGTAATTTTCATTGCTCAGGATCACCATTTTCCTCATGGCCTCCAACAGACCAATCCTGTCAACTTCTATAGGAATTCCATTTTCGCGGGGAATCACCGCCTGATAATCAGGAAACTTCGTTTCAATGAGACGAATAACAAGCGATGCATCTTGTTTTTTTGCAACACAGTTATGTTTTTCAAATCCAAAATGGACGGTACCCCCTTCAGCACAAAGCTTACTGAGTTCAGCCATTCCTTTCTTGGGAATCATAACCCCATGCCCCACACTCAACTCTTCTATTCCCGGAATAGCTTTATCTATAAGGGAAAGGCGATGTCCGTCTGTGGCTACCATTCTCAAAACAAAGGTGCCCTCGAGAGCAATCTTTTCCGTGAATACTCCGGAAAGCTTGAAACCGGCTTCCTCGAGGGTTACCGCATAAATAGTCTTGTTGATCATTTCGTCCAGGATATCTGCATCCATGGAAACTGTTTTGACTCCTTCCGGTTCCACGAAAGAAGGATAGTCTTCTGCAGGCAGGCATGCCAGATTGAATCTCGCAAGACCATCTGTGAGGAAAAGCCAGTTATTCTCCTTTTCCTTCAGATGAACCTCATCGCTTCTGCTCTCTTTAAGTATTTCAAAAAACTTTCTACCCTGAATGGTGATACTCCCTTCCTCAATGACTTTCGCAGGCAATTCCTGGGTGTATCCGAGTTCCAGGTCCGTTGCCGCAATGCTGATTTTTTGATCCTTTGCAGTTACAAGAACGGTAGATAGAATAGGCATATTGCTTCTTTTTTCCAGTATGGTCTGCACCCTGGAAATACTCTTAAAAAGGACTGGTCTGTTGATTTTTATTTCCATACTGAGCCTCCTAAAAAAGTATTTTATGTTATGATATAGTATAAGATATTTATATAATCATAATAAATAATGAACGGTCGAATTGTTAAAAACGATTCTATCATAGCAGGAATGATGAGAAAAATTACTTTCCGTGATTCTTCAAAAAACAGTTTTTTATCCACCGCACTCTTTTTTTTTCCAGTGCGCGGAGGTACTGAACCTGTTTCAATCAATCCGCTGTAAAAAAACTCCCATCAGGCAATCAAATTTTGTATCTCAAGGATGTCCTTTCTGATTCGATCATTTTCTTCCTTCGCCTTACTGATATGCCGAACAGCATACATTACGGTTGAATGATCCTTGTACTGAAAAGCCGTTCCGATTTCTTTGAAAGAAAGATCAGTGTAGCGCCGGCACAGGTACATGGCAAGTTGCCTCGGATATGAGTACTTCCTTTTCTTGCTCCGGGAGAGCAGATCAGATAATGACAAATCAAAAAAGCGTGCGGTAATTTCCTGAATTTCTTGAATAGTGGACGCAGGGGAAAGGAGATGTTTTCCGCTGGTCACCAGTTTTACCAGGGAGATATCAACGGGTCTTTCGTGAAGCGATGCGTATGTCTGCAGGCGTGTGACAAGTCGCACCAGTTCCTTTATGTTGTTGGCATTGTTCGCCAGGAAAAAAGCGGCATCATCGGGAATGTGGATTTCCTCCTCTTGACATTTTTGTGCAATAATCTTGAGTTTCACCTCATGATTCGGGGTATCGATTTTAGAGATAACAGCCCAATGGAGGCGAGATTTCATTTCGTCAATAAGATCCGGTATTTGATCGGGTGGAAGTTTTGCTGTAAAAGCAAATTGCCGGTTCGTCCCGTGAAATATATCAAAAAAAGAAGCTAACTCCATCTGGGTCTTGAATTTTCCGGAAAGGAGGTGTACATCATCCAGAAGAAGGAATGACGCTTTATTCAGATCCATTTTGAACTGATTCATGGTTTGTGTTCTGAGGGCAGAGCTGACCAGGGATGTGAAGCGCTCAATACTGTAGTATTGAGCGCTATCTTGAGATCGATTGGCTTTGATATAGTTCCCGATGGCATGCAGAAGGTGTGTTTTCCCGACACCTGGAGCACCATAAATATAGAGGGGATTATAGTGCCCGAGAGATCCTTTTGCAGCCTCCAGCGCCGATTGAAACGCAAACCGGTTGGTTTCTCCGGTGACAAAATTTTCAAAGGTCAATCTTTTGTTCAGTAATGAGCGAGATATGTATCTGTCCTTTTGTGGAGAATTTCTCCCAGGCAGTTGATTTTTCCGGGTGTTTCCACGAAGCAAAAATTGAACTCGCGCCGGCGGCTCAAAAAGGTCGCCGAATCCACGTCGTATCTCTGTCTCATATCTATCCTCGAGCCAATGTGCTACAAATTTATTCGGGACCAGGATTGTAGCCATGGCAGAATCTATTTCCTCGAGGCTGGTATTGGAAAACCATGTCTTGATTTCGGCAGGGGGAAACCGGGTTTCGAGGTATTTAATCACGTGATTCCAGATTTCTTTTTTTTTTCTCATACCAACGGGAGAAATCCCCTTGAAAGATTTTTTTAAATTATTAAACTTTAGACAAATTGTATTGAAATTTCAACTGAAAACTGATTGAGAGGGAAGATGATGACGTATTCTATTGCGCTTGCAGGAAAGGGAGGTACCGGGAAAACAACCATGGCCGGGCTCATGGTACGATATCTCGTAGAAAAAGGAAAAAAACCGGTTCTGGCAGTGGACGCGGATGCCAATGCGAACCTGAATGAGGTGCTCGGCCTCGAGGTGGAAGAGACTCTTGGAGACGCCAGGGAAGAGATGAAACACGGGGTTGCCAGCGGCATGACCAAGGATGTCTTCATGGAAATGAAACTTCAGCAGGCTGTTGTGGAGGCCAACGGATTTGATCTGATCGTCATGGGAAGACCCGAGGGGGCCGGATGCTACTGCGCGGCAAATACGCTTCTGACTGAATACCTGGGGAGACTCATCGATAATTATCCGTTTATCGTCATGGATAACGAAGCAGGAATGGAACATATCAGCCGTCTTACCACCAACAACATTGATGTTCTCGTTGCGGTCTCCGATGCTTCTAGGAGAGGTATCCAGGCTGCGTCACGGATTATCCGCCTCACCGATGAACTCAAGCTGAACATAACGCGAAAAGTTCTTGTGGTGAATCAAGCGAGCGAAGCCCGGAGAGAAACCCTGATTGAAGCTGCAAGAGAATATGATCTGGAAGTCATCGGCCTTGTACCGGAAAACGAGGAACTGCGTGAATATGATCTGAAGGGGAGACCGACCGTTGAACTCGGAAGTGAAAATCCTGTTCTGCTGGCGGCATACGCCATTTTTGATAAGATTGTCTGAAAACTGCCGGCCCAAAATAGGGGAAACGAGTTTGGAGTGAAGAAAAGGCGTTTCCTCACTATCGACCCGCTTCACTGAGTGGTTCCCCATATATTGTATTTTATAATTTCATTGATACAATATGTGGGGTTGCTTCCATCATGGAAAGTCATTCATATCATTGTAAAATTAGTGTAAAAATTTCTTGACATAGGGGGTGTATTCTTCTATTTTACAGCGGTCAGAATAGAAGCGCTTTTTTTTTACCCCGTTTTGTTCTATTTTTCACAATGACTGTTTGCGGTGCGGATGTAGCGGAAGGAAAGGTGCTGTTGTGAGAAATTTTTGCGGATACTAGTGTCGTCTAAATTCCAATGAAGGAGGTAGAGAAATTGGCATTCGAGATTCCCAAACAAGCCTATTCAGGAAAGATAGGAGAAACCACGGTCGGCGTCGGCAATGCGGCCGTTACTCTGGGTGGAGAGACCTCGTACCCGTTTCATGTGTTTGAGGGGGAGATGCCTCATTTTCCCAAGATAGCAATGGAGATCTGGGATTATGACCCATCAAAGGAGTGGCCCGGAGCAGTGGTTGAACCCTTTAAGGATGTTTTGGCATCCCCTGATGCATGGGCAAAGAAATGCGTGGAGGAGTATGGTGCGGACATCATCGTGCTGCAGCTCAAGAGCACTGATCCGAATGGCATGGACAGAGGCCCGGATGAGGCCGCCGAGGTGGCGAAAAAGGTTGCGGACGCCGTTGCGGTACCCTTGGTGGTCTGGGGGACGGCGAATAACCAAAAGGACGAAGAGGTCCTGAAAAGGATATCCGAGGTTTGCGATGGCAAGAGCTTGGGGCTCTCTCCGGTTGAAGAGGGAAATCACAAGGGGGTAGGAGCCAGTGCTCTCGGATACAAACACGTGGTGGTCGCTTCAACTCCTATTGATGTCAACCTGGCAAAGCAGTTAAATATTCTCCTGGGGAACTTGGGAGTAAATCAGGATAAGATTTTGATTGATCCAACTACCGGGGGCCTTGGGTACGGTATAGAGTACAGCTATTCTGTGATGGAGCGTATCAGGATGGCTGCCCTCACGCAGGAGGATGACAAGCTCCAGATACCCATGATCAACAACCTGGGAAATGAGATATGGAAGTGCAAGGAAGCAGGGGAGAGCATTGAAGAGGCTCCGCTTCTGGGAGATCCGGAAAGACGTGCCATCCTCATGGAGGTGGTCGGCGCCGTGTGTTATCTCCTGGCCGGCAGTGACGTCATTATCCTCAGGCATCCGGAAAGCGTGAGACTTGTTCGATCGTATATTGAGCTTATGATCAACGGAGGAAGCGCGGCGGATGTGGCGGGGATTTCCAAGAATCTCCCGATGGAACAAGCAGACCTGGCCGCTTTGTCGCCTGAGCCTGATCTCGCGTTCGGTGCTGAAGAAGCACCCAAAGAAAAGGCAAAAGCGGAGCCTAAGAAGGAAGCTCCGAAACCCAAAGCCGAAAAAAAAGAAAAGCCTGCCGAGCCGGCCAAGAAAGAGGAAACGGCTCCGCCGAAGAAAGAGAAGGTGGTGGAGATGAAGCCAAAGGCTGATGCGGAAGCAGAGGCCAAGGCGGAGGCAAAAGCCAAGGCAGAGGCAGAAGCCAAGGCCAAGGCGGAGGCAGAAGAGAAAGCAAGGGCGGAGGCTGTAGCGAAGGAGAGAGCAGAAGCAGAGACCAGAGCCAAGGCTGAGGCAGAGGCCAAAGCTAAAGCGGAAGCGGAGGCAAAAGCCAGAGCGGAGGCAAAGGCCAAGGAAAAAGAGGAATTGCTGGCGCTCAGGCAGAAACGGGCCCAGGAAAGGGCCGAGCTGGAAGCCGAGAGAAAGACAGAGGAGGGGGTGGCAAAGACCAAGACACCGGCCCCTGAGCAATTGTCACTGGTGGACAAAATAATCCTCAATCTGGAACGGGTCCACAAGCATTCCTGAAATTTGATGTAAATCGTAAGAATGACAATAATGAAGAGGAGGAACCTCGAGAATGGCAGCAGAAGAAGTCAAGAAAGTTGTGGCGGCCAAGAAAAAGGAAAAGCCCGCGCCGAATCCGCGGGATCTCTCCATAGACCCGGCCACCCAGAAGATGATTGAGCGGTCAAGGGAATTGGAGGTGGAAACCATCTTTGACCGAGCCCAGACAATGAAGGCGTGTAACATCGGCGTACAAGGCACCTGTTGCAAGAATTGCTCCCAAGGGCCCTGTAGATTACCACTCCCCAAGGGCGGTATAGAAGGGGAAGATACAAGGAAAGGACTTTGCGGGGCGACAGCCGAGACCATTGCGGCCAGAAATTTTGCCAGGATGGTTGCAGGCGGTGCCGCGGCCCATTCGGATCATGGGAGGGGTGTGGCAGAGACCTTTCTGGCTGCGGCCCGGAAGGAAGTGGAAGATTACAAGATCAAGGATCCTAAGAAACTCATTGAGATCGCGCCTGATTTTGATGTTGAAATAACCATCGAAGGGGAAAATGGCGAGATTCTTGACCGGGATATTGATGAAATCGCCCTGGAAGTGGCGGAAAAAGCCTTGGCGCAGTGGGGCCAACAGGAAGGGGAGGTCTGTACCGCAAAGCGGGCGCCAAAACCCAGATATGAACTGTGGAAGAAACTGGGAGTAGTCCCTCGCGGGGTTGACCGGGAGATCGTTGAGATCATGCACCGCACGCATATGGGTGTAGACCAGGACTACGAAAATCTGGAACATCAGTTCACCAGGGCCGCTATCGGTGATGGCTGGGGAGGATCCATGATTGCCACGGACCTTCAGGATGTCCTCTTTGGATGCCCTTATCCGGTGAGAAGTTCCGCAAACCTCGGCGTCCTCAAGGAAGATCATGTGAACCTTGTTATTCACGGACATGAACCGCTCCTGAGCGAGATGATCGTGGAGGCAGCCCAGCTCCCTGAAATGGTGGAACTGGCAAAGCAAAAAGGGGCAAACGGGATTCAGTTGTCCGGAATCTGCTGCACGGCCAACGAGATCCTCATGCGGCACGGCGTGCCCTTGGCCGGCAACTACCTGCAGCAGGAACTCGCAATCGTGACCGGCGCGGTGGACGCGATGGTGGTGGATCTCCAGTGTATCATGGAAAACATCGCCAGTGTGGCCCAGTGCTTCCATACCAAGATCATCACCACCAATCCCAAGGCAAAGATAGCATCGGGTGAGACCATTCATATTGAGTTCGACGAGCATACGGCATTCGAGGATGCCAAGAAGATCGTGAAACTCGCCATAGAAAACTTCCCCAAGCGGGAGAAAGAGGTCGTTATCCCGGATAATGCCTCCGAGTTGATCGCAGGCTTCAGTTACGAAGCCATCAACTATCATCTGGGCGGAAGCTTTCGAGGCTCTTACACACCGCTCAATGATAATATTATCAACGGCAGAATTCGCGGGATCGGTGGCGTTGTAGGATGCAACAACGCACGAACCAAGCACGATGATGAGCATATCACCATCATCAAGGAACTCATCAAGCACGACGTCATCGTCCTGACTACCGGGTGCAGCGCCATCGCGGCCGGTAAGGTGGGGCTGCTGACGCCCGAATCGGCCAAAGTGTACTGCGGACCGGGGCTTGCGGAAGTCTGCGAGACCGTCGGGATCCCGCCGGTGCTCCACATGGGGTCCTGCGTTGACAACAGCCGGATCCTCATGGCCGCCACCGAAGTGGTCAAGGCAGGGGGTCTGGGAAATGACATCAGCGACCTTCCCGCAGCCGGTTCCGCACCCGAGTGGATGAGTGAAAAGGCCATCAGTATCGGCCATTACTTTGTGACCTCAGGCGTTTATACTGTTTTTGGCGGAGCATCGATACCGGTCACCGGCTCCCCCGTGTTCCAGAACTATCTCTTCAACGAACTGGAAGACATTTACGGGGGTATGTGGGATTTTGAGGCGGACCCGGTGGAACACGCCCGCAAGATGATTGGCCATATTGATAAAAAGCGGAAAGCCCTTGGTATTGATAAGACCAGGGAGCGGGTCCTGTTTGATATGGCGGCACGCCGTGACATGGAAGCCGCATAACAATATTTCTGAGAAACCTCTTAAGAAGGGAGGAAAGAAGAGATGTCGAAATTAGTCGCATTTGCCGCCATCCAGGGTGGCTACAACATCGTTTCCAAGGCGGAAGGAATATACAAGCGTGCCCTGGAGACCTACGGTGGGAGCCAGAAACTGGAATTTCCCAATACGGCCTATTACCTGCCCATCATCTATTCTTTGACGGGCATTAAGGTAACGGATCTGGATTCAGCAAAACAGGTCATGGACTTTTGCCGAAAGCTGTTACCGCCCCATATCAAGAAAGATTACCATTTGCCATACCTTGGGCCGCTATTGGATGCGGGAATGGCAGCGCTGTTTGCCGAAGAGGTCGTGGAGGCCATCCGGTATGTGGATGATCCGGATTTTTATCAGCCGGAAATAGAAGACCCGGACGTGGAAAACGGCAAGATCTGGCTTGGCGCCGCTGACGATAAGATCATGCGGAAGCGCGGCGTGGAATTCGTGGACGGCACGGCTCCGGGCTTTGCCGCCATCGTGGGAGCCGCGCCGGATGCGGCAACCGCAAAACTGATCGCCGAGGAATACCAGCAGAAAAACCTGTACGTATTCATGGCGGCGAACCAGAGCGGGACCACTTTTACTGAGCAGTTGCTGGAGGCGGATGTCCAGATCGGCTGGAATACCCGCCTGGTCCCATTTGGCCCGGATATTTCCGCTGCGGTATTTGCCTTGGGGTTTGCAAACCGTGCGGGCATGTCCTTCGGCGGCATCCAGCCGGGCGATTTCAAGAAACAGCTCAAGTACCAGAAGGACCGTATCTTTGCTTTTGTGAACGCCCTCGGTGATGTGAATGCCGAGTGGGCAGCCAATGCCGCAGGGGCCATCAACTGGGGTTTTCCCACGATCGCGGATACGGACATTCCGGAGGTCCTGCCCACCGGGGTGTGTACCTATGAGCACGTGGTGGCCAATGTTCAACATAAGCAGATGACGGCAAAGTCCATTGAAGTGCGCGGTCTCAAGGTCACCGTCTCAAAGGTGGATATCCCCATGGCCTATGGGCCTGCATTCGAAGGAGAGCGTGTGCGCAAGGACGACCTTTTCATTGAAATGGGGGGCGGTAAGACCCAGTGCACCGAACTCTGTAAGATGACAGATATGAATGCCATCGAGGACGGCAAAGTCATCGTGGTCGGTCCGAATGTGGCGGACGCCAAGAAAGGCGATAAACTTCCTTTGGGCATCTATGTGGAGGTTGCCGGACGCGAGATGCAGGCGGATTTCGAGCCGATCCTGGAACGGCAGATTCACCATTTGATCAATTATATCCAGGGGGTGATGCACATCGGACAGCGGGACATCTCCTGGATCAGGGTGGGTGACGGCGCCATGGAGAAAGGTTTTACGCTTGAGCATCTGGGCGTGGTGCTGCACGCAAAGCTTCATCAGGACTTCGGCGGCATCCTGGACAAGATCCAGGTGACCCTCTATACAAATGAGAAGGATGTGGATGAGCTGACCAAGAGGGCCAGGGGGGATTACAAGGTCAGAGATGAAAGGGTTGAGAGCATGACCGACGAGACCACGGATATCTTCTATTCCTGTACCCTTTGCCAGTCGTTTGCGCCGAGCCATGTGTGCGTGGTAAGCCCGGAAAGGACCGGACTCTGCGGGGCCTACAACTGGATGGATTGCAAGGCCTCCTACCAGATCAACCCCACCGGACCCAACCAGCCCGTGGAAAAGGGAGAAGTCCTGGATCCGAAGCTCGGACAGTTCAAGGGGGTCAATGATTTTGTCTTCAAAGCATCACGACAGACCATTGATCACTACAATTTCTACAGTCTGGTGTATGACCCCATGACCACCTGCGGATGCTGCGAGTGTATTGCTGCGGTACTGCCGGCGGCTAATGGTGTTATGACCGTTCACAGGGACTATACCGGCATGACCCCGTGCGGCATGAAATTTTCCACCCTCGCCGGAACCGTGGGGGGTGGTGCATCGAGTCCCGGTTTTGTGGGGCATTCCAAGTACAACATTACCCAGCGGAAGTTCATCCTGGGTGACGGGGGACTCCTGCGTATGGTCTGGATGCCCAAGTCACTGAAAGAGGAGATCAGAGAGCGTCTGATCAAGCGGGGAGAGGAACTCGGGGTTCCGGACTTGATTGACAGGATTGCCGATGAGACAGTGGGGCTCACGGAAGATGAGATCCTTCCCTTTCTTCAGGAAAAGCAACACCCCGCTTTGACCATGGAACCGATAATGTAAGGGTAACGTGTTTTTCTTTTTCCCGGGTGTCTGCCGTTGGCGAACCCGGGAAAAAGACCGATATTCTGATAACGTCACGAACAGACAGGAGTGCATTATGGGATTAACTGGAATTCAGATATTTAAGATGTTGCCAAAGACGAATTGTGGTGAGTGCGGCGTCCCCACGTGCCTGGCCTTTGCCATGAATCTGGCCTCCGGGAAGGCGGAACTTGACGCCTGTCCCTATGTATCTGATGAGGCCAAGGAAAAGCTTGCGGAAGCATCAGCGCCTCCCATCAGGCCTATTGCTATCGGAGCAGGGACACGGGCCTTCAAGGTCGGGGGCGAGACAGTAATGTTCCGCCATGAAAAGACATTTTTTAATCCAACAGGGCTGGGGGCGTTGCTCCCGTCAGATATTGAAGCCGCTGAACTGGAAAGGAAACTGAAAGAGTGGAATGCCCTCCAGTTTGAAAGGGTCGGCCTGAATCTGAGACCGGAACTCGTGGCCCTGAAAGATGTGAACGGGGACGGGGCCGCTTTTGCCGGCACAGCCAAAAAGATTGCGGAAGAGAGCGAGTTCGGCCTGGTGCTCATGAGTGAAAGCCTGGATGCCCTGAAAGGAGCAGTTGCGGTTTCTGCTTTCAAGAAACCATTGCTGTATGCCGCGACACCAGACAATGTTGAGGACATGGGGAACCTGGCCAAGGAGAGCGGCCTGCCCCTGGTGGTAAAAGCTGATAATGTGGAAGGGTTAACAAGTCTGACAGACAAGCTGACTGGAATGGGCCTGAAAGATCTGGTCCTGGATTCCGGATCGAGGGAGCCCAAGCAGGTCTTTGAGGACCAGGTGGCAATGAGAAGAGCGGCCCTGAAAGCGGGAAACCGTTCTTTAGGCTTTCCCACCATCACGTTCCCGTGTGAGATGGCCGATAACCTTGATGTGGAGACCATGCTGACTGCAATGCTCATTGCCAAATATGGCGGGATCGCGGTCCTTTCCGATTTCACGAGTGAAAGCCTCTTTTCCCTGCTTGTGGAGCGCTTGAACATTTTTACGGATCCGCAGCGGCCCATGACGGTAACGGAGGGGATCTACGAGATTGGCGCCCCGGATGAGAATTCACCGGTATTGGTTACCACCAATTTCTCGCTCACCTATTTTATCGTAAGCGGGGAAATCGAGGGAAGCAGGGTTCCCAGCTGGCTTCTTATCATGGACACCGAGGGTCTCTCAGTCATGACAGCCTGGGCAGCGGGCAAGTTTGTGGGCGATGCGGTAGGGATGTTCGTTAAGAAGTCCGGCATCGCCGATAAGGTTTCCCATCGCAAGATCGTCATCCCGGGATATGCCGCGGCCATCAGCGGAGATATGGAAGAAGAACTCCCCGAGTGGGAAGTTCTTGTCGGGCCCAGGGATGCATCGTTGATTCCCAAGTATCTGAAGGAGATGTCCAAGTAAGCATTGGCTATTATGTTTACCAAAACCTTTTTTAATCAGGGAGAGTGCCCATGTTACTGATCGGAGAGAACTTGAATGTCATAAAGACGGTCATAGGGAAGGCCTTCAAGGCAAAAGATCCCGGACCAATTGTCGAGGAGGCAAAAAGGCAGAAGGAGAAGGGAGTGGACTGGATCGACATCAATCTGGGACCCGCAAGGAAAGGCGGCCCTGAGTTGATGGAGTTCGTGGTCAAGACCGTTCAGGAGGCCATCGGAGACTCTCCTCCCCTTTGCCTTGATACGTCCAACGTCGAGGCCATGGAGGCGGGCCTGGCTGTGCATACGGGAAAGGCCATCATCAATTCCATCATGTGCCGTGCGGAACGGTATGAAAAGATGATTCCCCTTGCAGCAAAATACAAGGCCAATATGATCGCGTTGATGTGGGGCCCGGAAGGGCTTCCCAGGGACGAGAATGAAAGGGCAGCGTTAGCGGTAGAGCTCATCTACGCGGCCAATGAGGCTGGTGTTCCCAATGAGGATATCTTCGTAGATGGAGTAGTGACGCCCCTGAACATCCAGCAGCCCCAGCTCATGAGCCTGCTGGCATTCCAGGGGATGCTGCAGGACATCGCCCCGGGCGTCAGATCGACGTGTGGACTTTCCAATGCATCAAACGGGGTACCGGACGATCTGAGGCCGATCATCAACCAGACCTATATGGTCATGCTTGAGCGAAATGGCATGTACTCCTGTATTGTCGACGCATACGATGATCAATTGACCGCCATTGCCCGCGGCCAAAGGCCCGATGTAGTGGAGGTCATTCATAAGGTCATGGATACCGAAGACATTGATATGGGCTCCCTCTCCAAGGAACTCCAGGATTATGTAAAAACAGCCCGGGTTATCCTGGGACAAACGCTTTTTTCGGATTCCTGGTTGGAGCTTTAGTCCGCGAATTATGTTATCGGAGGCTGAGAGGCCTCCACGGAGACCTTTCCAGGGGTAGCGGGGAGAGGTCTCTCTTTTTTGGAGGAAGATTGTGAACGAACAGTGCGGAACGGGCTCGTGCTCGACTCCGGGAGACTTGGAGCGGGCCGAGCAGGATCGGATGATTGCGGATAATCTTACCAGGATCAAGCGAAAAATTCTGGTCATGAGTGGGAAAGGCGGCGTGGGAAAAAGCACCGTTGCCGCGTATCTTGCCCTGCAGCTGAGCGGAAAAGGGTCTACGGTGGGCCTCATGGATGTAGATCTTCACGGACCAAGTATTCCTCACCTTCTCAATATCAAGGGAGGATTGGAAATGCGAGAAGGGGAAGGAGTGGTGAAGCCGTTTTCGTTTTCAGAGACCCTCGGCGTGGTTTCCCTTGAAATGCTCCTGGGCGACAGAGATGCAGCAGTCATCTGGCGTGGACCACTGAAGATCAGCGCCATCAGGCAGTTTATTTCCGACATTGAATGGGGCACCCTCGATTTTCTCATTGCGGACTCACCTCCCGGCACGGGGGATGAGCCCCTTACTGTGGCGCAAACCATCCCCGATGCCGAGGCCCTGATCGTCACTACGCCGCAAGAGATCAGCCTTGCAGATGTGAGGAAGTCCATCAATTTCTGCAAACAGGTAAACATGAAAATCCTGGGTCTGGTGGAAAACATGAGCGGTTTTATTTGCCCCCATTGCGAAGAAAGTATTGATCTTTTCGGGACCGGGGGGGGTGAGAAGACGGCCCAGGAAATGGGAGTCCCATTCCTTGGGGCGATCCCCGCAGATCCCAGGATGGTTAAACTGGGAGACGAGGGAAGACTGGACCACCTCATGGAACAATCGGATCTGGAAATCAACCGGGCGTATGAACAGGTGGTAAGAAAGATTCTGAATGACTCAGATAATCGCTGATTGAGGCTTGAAAATTACCTGTCGATGGTTATTATTTATGAACAAAATCATATATGAAGAAAAGTCTCATCATCAAGTCCGCGGTTAAGGGGAATGGAGGCTTCAAGCGTGCAGCAAGGAGGTTTTGAAAAATGGAAGCAGGAAGAATAGCAATTCCCTCGATGGCACCGGGAGGACTGGACGGACAGCGTTCAGGGCACTTCGGCCATTGTGACGTTTTTACCCTAGTAGATGTCGAAGGAGGGGAAATAAAGTCGGTCACAACCATCCCGAATCAGTCCCACGTGCAGGGTGGCTGCATGGTACCGGTCAATCTCCTGGCGCAGCAGCAGGTAAACGCCCTTGTGGTGGGCGGGATCGGTATGCGGCCTCTCATGGGATTCAGGCAGGTGGGGATTGACGTGTATTATGATGCCACGCGACCTGAGATTCGACCGGTGGTCGAAGATATTATCGCCGGACGATTGCCCGCCATCGGTGACGATCAGGTCTGCGGTGGTGGCGGAGGTCACTAGACAAGGGAAGGAATTTTTGCCATGAGAGCAGAGACGCAAGATGAAGTCTATAAGATGCTGTCTGAATCGGGATATTCGGACAAGGCCATCGAATATTTTCAGAGCAAGGAGAATATTGGTTTCCTGGAAGAGGCAAACCAGATAACCGATCTCACCGGTCCCTGCGGTGATTCCATGAAAATCTCTCTCAATATTCAGAACGAGAGGATTGACGATGCAAAAATCCAGATCCTGGGTTGTCCGGGGGCGGTGGCATCCGGGTGTGCGGTGGTGAGTCTGGCAAAGGGAAAGAGTCTGGAAGAGGCAAAGCACCTTGACCTTGATGCCCTCTATCGTGAGCTGGAGAAACTTCCCAAGCAAAAGATCCATTGCGCACGTCTGGCTTTAATGACGCTTCATAAGGCGGTGGAACAGTTTGAAGAGAGATATAACGGGAATGGATCGGGAAAGGAGACCTAGATTATGAAAGTGGCGGTAACGGCTACCGGAACAGACCTTGATTCCCCGGTGGATCCGAGATTCGGCCGGGCTCCGTATATCCTGATAGTTGACAGCGAGACCATGGCCATCGAGGCCCTGGATAATCAGGAGAACATGAATGCCCTCAAAGGTGCCGGGACACAAGCGGCCATGCTGGTAAGTGATCGGGGTGCTGAAGTCCTTCTCACCGGCCACTGCGGCCCCAATGCCTTCAGGGCCCTCCAGGCGGCAAACATCGGCGTGGCGAATAACGCGACCGGGACGGTTCGCCAGGCTGTTGAGGCTTATAAGAACGGGAAGCTCCCGCTGGCCGATGAATCCGATGTAGAGGGACACTGGTAACAAGGGGAATGGAATATGCCCATTTATGAGTTTGAGTGCCTTGACTGCGGGCAAACAACAGAGATCCTGGTTGCCGCCAGTGAGACTCATTTGGTATCGTGCGGCAACTGCAACAGTCGGAATCTCAAGAAACTCATTTCCGCACACGCCCAGGTAAATCCCGCAAAAAGCTATCCGGCCGGTCCGGCGGACCGGTGTTGCGGGGTGGACGGGCCTCCCGGTGGCACCTGCGCGGGCCCAGGAAGCTGCTGTGGCAGGGGCTCCGCCGGATAAAGAGGAGATTTTTCTGCAACGCGCCAGACACACCTGTACAGGGCAAAAATCCGCTGACCCAACGGATTTTCCACTTGACAGCAGAGAAGTGAATCCTTAAAATGTTCATACCATGAATGAATTTACCCCAAAAGTAAATGAAGAGCTCTTGGAATATCAAACCCAGAAGCTCCAGGATTCCATCATGGAGCTGATGGTTTGCTGTGACGACCGAAAGCTTCATGAGATTGGAAGATTTACTCTTCCCTATGCAGAATTGAAGTGTCTCATGCTCTTCCGCGGAGAACGATATCTCACGGTAAAGGGTATTGCCCGGAAACTGGATGTGGCCAAAAGCAGAGTAACTAAATTGATTAACAGCCTTTTTGAGAAACGACTGGTCAATAGAATCGATGATCCCGAAGATGCCCGAGTGCGGCTTATCAGCCTCTCCGGCAAAGGGAAGACCATGGCGAAAGAAATCGAGGTCTTTGAGCGAGGAATTTTCCGGGAAATGCTCCTTCAAATGGATCCAGAGGAACGAAAGAGCGTCCTTTCTAACCTCGAGATACTCCGATCGGCCATGGAAGCAGTGAAGGAAGGTTATTTCACCTAGGGTGTGGTGTTGTATTAGTTCAACGAAAAACGTGCGGATATATTGTCCCCAGGACGGGGATGTTTTTTTGGGGACAAAGTTCATAGTGTTAACAAATAACAGATTTTGGAGGAAATTATGGCACAGAGCGCAATGGAAAAACCGGACGGAGAAGCCCTGGATGTTTCCCTGCAACTTGAAGCACTGAGGGAACAGCTGTTGGGACTCAAGGCGGATATGGAAGAGATGAAAAAAGCGGGCTCTGAAAACAAGCTTTCAATGATCGTATTCAGTGGTGACCTGGACAAGGTACTGGCAGCCTTTATCATCGCCACGGGCGCGGTGGCAATGGGCATGGATGTGGTGATGTTTTTCACCTTCTGGGGAACCCCGACTCTCAGGGATAAGAACAAGAGCGTCGGAGGGAAAGATCTGATGGGAAAGATGTTTGGAACCATGCTTCCCAAAGGCATTGACGGGGTGAAACTCTCCAAGATGAATATGGGCGGAATGGGTACCAAGATGATGAAATCTCTCATGAAGAGGAAGAATGTTGCATCCCTGGAAGAAATGATTCAGATGGCGGGCGAATTTGGAGTGAGGGTCTGCGTCTGTGAGATGTCCATGGACCTCATGGGCTTCAAACACGAAGAGATGATTGACTATCCGGACCTCACCTACTGTGGGGTAGCCACATTTCTGGATGAGGCAGCGGGGAGCCGCATTCAGCTTTTCATATAACGTATTGGCTATGAAAGGACCTGCAAAAGGAGGAAATTGGGATGAAAAGAGGATTTTTTTTCGTATTTCTCGCGTTGGCGCAGCTGGGAATGATTTCTCCGGCAGCCTTTGCTACAAATGGTGACAATCTGATCGGGATTGGGCCCATTTCAAGGGCCATGGGAGGAGTTGGCGTGGCGGCCCCCCAGGACGCCATCAGTGCCATTTTCGCGAATCCTGCTGCCATGTGTTTTGGCAGCTACTGCCCAGGCTCAGAAGCAGTTTTCGGCGGAACCTATTTTGATCCTACGGTGAAAAGCAAGGTGGACCTGTCCCGGCTCGGCTTTGGGCAGGGCGTTGCCAAGAGCCGTATGAAACCCTTTGTGGTTCCCGCGATCGGCGTCACAAGTCCCATTACTGAAAGACTCAGATTCGGCATCGGCGCATACGGTGTCTCGGGAATGGGCGTGGACTACAAGGAGAGAGGCGCGATTTACCGCGATCCAAATACCGGACAGGATCTCTATACGAAACTGGAAATCATGAAATTTGCCCCGAACCTGGCCTATCTGGTGACCCC
>Ga0315542_1000891_pt1 | contig 18886 bp, 14 predicted proteins | sample SalMarSW160120MG_FD_202541 | JGI IMG/M metagenome (GOLD analysis project Ga0315542, IMG submission 202541) | Salt marsh sediment microbial communities from the Plum Island Ecosystem LTER, Massachusetts, United States - Salt Marsh Sediment SW1601-20 ...
TCTTTCATATCTTCGGGAAAGCGATTACCGATAATGAGGATGTTTTTAAAATCTAAGTGGACTTCATTGGTCACTTCAACAATTCTTTCCATTGTATGAAAACCCATTTTACTTGCGTCAGTTACTATAATGAGGTCGGTCACGTCTTGTCCCGTCCTTCTAGCAAAATGTTCTAACCCAGCAGGAGAGTCTATCAAAACGATATCGTAATTTTTCGACAAAATATCAATTATGCGCTTTAATGTGTTATTGACGCTGCAATAACAACCCTCACCCTCTCCGCGACCCATTTCTAAAAGATCGAAGTCATCTAGTTCTATGAGAGCCTCAAATACTTCAGATTCAATGATTTGATCTTTCGAAACTTGCAGTGGTATTTGTCTTTTTTGAATTTTATCCTTGAGTGCGGTCATTTTCCCCCCGACGGTTTCTTTAAACCCAATATTTTCACCGATAATATCTCCTATATTTGCATCGGGATCTGCGTCAATGACTAGTACATTCTTGAATTTTTTTGATTCTAAGATATATTTAAGCATGAGTACTAAAAGTGTTGATTTACCCACACCACCTTTTCCACTAAAAGATACTATTTTTAACGCCATAATTTGTCTCACTCTTCATTTTGCTGTTATACGAGCCTATGTGAGAAAAAAAGTACACCTCATATAAAGTTTGATTTTATGCTCTATTAAAAGAATTGCATGCGAAACTAATTAGATAATTCAAATTTGATATCGTGATTCTTTATTATAAATCGTTAAACAGATTTTTTACTTTTTGTTCTTAATATTTCAACTATCATCAATTAAATCCTCATTTTCAGAGAAATTTATTTCATAATTAATTCTTGATAATTTTGTATATTAAAACAGTTAGTATTATAAATTTTTAAGTTGAATATTCTCTAATTCTATATTTATAATAAATAGGTATCTTCAATGAATGAAAATGAATCAATCTCTAATTGGAATATGGTTTCATATGGTACAGCAGATACGTTAGCCGCGGTTTATAACGGAATTTTCGGGGGTTTTTTCTTTCTATTCTGGGAAACCGTTGTAAATTTAAATGTATGGCTAGTTGCTATTGGATACACGATCTATGCAATTTGGAATTCTGTTAATGATCCTTTAGTAGGTTATTTTGCAGATAAACCTAATAAAATGTGGAGAAAATACGGTAAAAGGTTTCCATTAATCATTATCGGAGGAATCCCTTCAATTTTTCTTATCGCAATGGTGTTTTCACCTCCCCACCTTGATCCTGTCAGTGGAGCTCTCGTTTATTTAGTATGGATAATTAGTTCAAGTTGTCTCTATGAATTATTTTTTACGATATTTTATTTAAGCCATTCAGCATTATATCCAGATAAATTTCGTTCAGATAAGTTACGGAGAAAAGCTGGTTTCTTTATAATGTTTTTAGAATTACTTGGAACCGCGATTGGGTTCATAATTCCTCCCTTATTAATTGATTATGAAGTTAGGCAATCTTATACCAATATGGCATGGATATTTGTTATCATCAATTTAATTCTCTTCGTAGCAGTAATACCGGGTCATAAGGAATCCAAGGAGATGAAAGCTAGATCACTCCGACAATTAGAAAAAGGGGAAAAGATCCCTTTTCTTTTAGCGCTTAAAAATGTAATAACCCAGAAGAATTTTATGGTGTACATGTTTGTATTTTTGATGGACGGTATTATTGGGGCAAGTCTTACTGCATCAATTCAGTACTTGACGCAATATGTCCTAGAAATGGAAGCGGGAGCTTCCACGTTAATCCTTGCAGGTTTTCTATTAGGTGCTTTGGGATCATTACCGTTATGGCTCTTCTTTTCACAAAAAATAAATAATAACAGAAAAATGCTCATTATTGGGGTTTTCTTAAACACGATACTCTTATCACCTTTTATGTTTGTGCGAGGATATTTGGGTTTCATAATTGCGGCCCTTCTACTTGGTATCGGGGGAGGCGCATTAAGAATTGGACGGGGACCTGTTTTTGCAGATACTATTGATGAAGCTACCGTAAAATTAGGAAAGCGTGCCGAAGGTGCTTTTATGGGAGTATATACATTTTTTATCCGATTTTCTCTAGTCGCTCAAGCATTTATTTTTGCAATAGTACACGAATTAACGGGATTTGACGCTAGTCTTGGAACAAATCAAACAGATCTTGCAAAATTTGGGATTCTGGTGCATACAGGGTTGATACCAATGATTTTAACGTTAATCGCTTTAGTAGTTTTTTACTTTGTATATGATCTGACCACGGAAAAAACTAAAGAAATAAAACAGAAAATTAAAGAATTGAATTTATAATTCCTTTTTTTTTAAATTCCTAATTCCTCTAATTTTTTTCTATTTAATTGTACTTTCTCTGGAGTTAAGTTATATTTCCACTTAAAAATTATGATCGAAATTAGTGTAAGAATCATTGGAATAAACGCTAAAGTAAGTCTTATACCCCATTGGGCCAATACAGTCTGAGATTCCGCATTTTCAATAAATCCCGTAATTTCATGAACACTAGCAAATATTATTGACTGAATCACGACTGAGAAACTTATAAAAAATCCTCGAATACCCATGTAAATTGATTCATTACGTTGTCCGGTATCAATAGCAATTTCATCAAGAATTTCAGCGTTTATGGGCATTGTAAGGACACTCCAAAACCCAGCTATGCAAAAACCATAAAAAAAAGCAAATGGAAATGCAATGAGAATGTCAGGAACAATAGTTAACAACAATTGAGACATTGCCAGAAGGATCCCCGCTAGTAAGAAAATTGATTTATTGTTATTTAGTCTATTACCAATTCTTGTCCAAAAAGGCATGGATATTATTGCACCAATCAAATAGGCGAGGCTTATTAATGCAACAAAAATAGCTGGAGCTTTAAAAATATATCGAACTGCATACGGAAAAGCTGCACCAGCACTTCGCATTATAATTAGTGTGCAAAAGAAAGTGATAATGAGAATCACAAAATTTTTTTGTTTTAGAGCATACTTCAAATTAGCATAAAAGGAGGATTTTGAAGCTAACACTTCTATATTCATATTCAACTTATTTGTAGCTTCTTTTTCTTTAATTCCGGGAATTGTTAGGATCATTACTAAAGAGGAAATTGTTAAACTAATCAGTGCCATAATCATGTATGAGATTTTACTCTCAAATTGAATAATTAAAGCAGGTAAAATTGATCCAAAACCCGATGCCATAAAAGAAACAGCTCCTATGATTCCCGAAGCATTTCTTCTTTCCGATTCTTCCAAAAATTTCTTAGGAAATAATGAACTGAAATTTAAGCCAAAGATCGTAGAAAATATACTAAAAAGGTTAATCGAAATAGTAAACCATAAAAAAATGAACAATTGATTATTTATTTCGTTTGGAATCGAATATACCAAAAACAATGAAATGAACCATGGAAAAGAAGATATTAAAATCCAAGGAAAATGTTTTCCCCATCGCTTAGTGAACCTCGTCTTTTGATTTGTATAATAACCAAAAATAGGTGAACTTATAGCGCTCCAAATGGCGTAAATTATGTAACCTAAAGTAATTAACCACCCATTAAGACCAATCTCTGTTTCATAGAAGAAAAATAACCACCCTCCAAAAACGGTACTCACAAATTCCTGAAGGAAATTTCCTCCGCTAAAAGATAATATATTTAATTTCTTATGTGTTATTGAATGAGACATGAAATTTAATATATGAAGTTAATTGATGGATAATTAAATTAAATTTCATTTAAATAGTTCTCTTTGCGAAAATTGAACTAGAATTTGCTTATTGAGTAAAATCATCAAGTTTTTTATATCTAAAACGTTTTTCAATACCGTTTCTCATCCCTGGTAGATTAAAACATTTTTTAGGTATCATCTGTTTAAAATAAGTTTGGTTTTCTCGCTCAGGTATGAATTGAGAGTTGTACAGAGTTTTATATATCTCATTTCCAGAAAATTGGATATCCTCAAAATATGGCATTATTGGACGAATTTTGCTCACTTTTTCGACTACTTCTTTTAGAGGTGAAACAATTTCTTGTATTTTACCTCTCTCATCGATTATACTAGTAATTTTACTATACTCATTATACAAACATATTATACTAGTAGGCCATCTTTTATGAAAATAATCTAAAACACGATCAACTACTCGATGTTTGAGCATTACGACTCCAAAGAGGACTCCCCGACTATTGATTTCAGTTCGTGTAAATTGTTTTGCACGATATGCTTCAGTTGACACTTCACGCATCATTCTATTAATTTTTTTTGCAATGGGTGTGCCAGAATTTCGAAATATTACTTCTGGAATAGAGTGTATCTGTTTGACTAGAGCTGATGAAAAATTTTTGTGTCTAGGCAAGTTTTTTAATAACTCTTCTTTAGAATATCCTTTTGCACGACCTAAAACCATCAATGGATCTCTCTTAATTTCACTCTCCCCATTCATGCAATTTCCCTCCATGAATTTTCTTCTTGTAATGGTTGAGTAAAATCTTCAAGAGTTCTTTGATTCCTACCATTGATTAATAAGTAGGGTTCAGCACGCTTTAATACCACTCCCACTGCTTTTAAATCTTCTCGTCGCTTAAATTCAAATTTTTTTGATTGTAAGTTGATAATTCTTTTGGCAGAGATAGGACCAATTCCAGGGACTCTTATTAAATCATTATATGACGCAGTATTGGGATTCAATGGGCCACGCCCTTCAAAATAATGTTTTGCGAGATAGATTTTTGGATCTCCTTTAGGTAAATTTCCATCATCAGCTAAGATATCTTTTAAATCTTTTAACTTGTAGTGATAAATTCTTAATAACCAATCACTTTGATACAATCGGTGTTCTCTAGAAAGTGAAGCAGCTTTTTGTCCAGCAAGCGGAGTGCCTTCAATAGGAATAAAAGATGAAAAATACCCCCGCCGCAAATCAATGTTACGATAGCCCCAATCAACTTGTTTGAGAAGATCATAGTCAGTTTCACCTTCAGCAGCTCCCACTACAAATTGGGTAGTTTGTCCACTATTTAATATTGGAGCTCCATCCCATCGAAATTTTTTATAACCATCCTCACGGTGATCTTGGATCATCATTTCTTGGAATTTATTTTGATTGTCTTCTTTCATATCTTTAATAACTTTTAGAGTTTCCACGTTATGTTTTACTCGAATTTGTTTTAACCAACGCTGACGTAAGATTATATCATTATAAAAATCCTTTTGTTCCGCAATTTCAGAAAGAAAATCTTTACTGGAAGCCTCGGAATTAACTGAAATGCGATCTGAAAGCGTAATTGCCTCTCGTAACAAAGATTGACTTACACCAGGTAAACATTTAAAATGAACATAACCTTGAAAATGATATTTATACCTAAGAAGACGTATGGCTTCTAACATTTCTTCAGTTGTGTCATCAGCACTCCTGCAAATTCCTGATGAAATAAAAACTCCTTCCACTACATTCATCGAATAAAGTTTCATAAATGTACGAGCATATTCTTCTGCCGTAAAACTCATTTTATGCTTACAAGCATGAGAGAAACAATATTTACAATTATATATGCACTTGTTAGTATAGAGTGTTTTAAAGAGACTCATGCAGCGACCATCTGGTGTATAAGAGTGGCAAATACCTGCACTAGCTGCCGCACCTACCCAATCCTTTGAATCTCCGAATAATTTTGGATATTTCTCAGTACGACTTGAAGCCGTGCTAGCACATATATCATACTTTGAATTCTCTCCCAAAATACGTATCTTTTCTAAGGTAGATGGCATTTATCCTTCAGCTAAGTAGAATTTACTAACTTCAATTAAGATATAGATATATCTCTCACTGTTTACTTATAAAAAAGGAGGGCATAACAAATTTTTGGATATTTATCCTTCTATCAAGAAAAGGTTAATTTTCAGCGACAATTAACTTATTTGTTTATATTAATTTATTTAATAAAATTATTTGCATAATGATGATTTAGGATGCCAAATTATACTGGTGGGGAAATAATCTCTAATTACCTAATTAAAGAAGGTGTAAAATATGTTGCCGGAATTCCGGGTCATGGAAATTTACCGTTAATAGATGCTTTCTTCAGAGATAAAGAAAAAATTAAATTTATTCAACCAAAACAAGAAATGGGAGGAATACATCTTGCTGTTGGATATTATAGAGTCACTGGAAAACCATTAGCAGTTGTAACATCAATTGGTCCTGGGGCTATTAATACTGCAATTGGATTAGCAGATGCTTTTGTGGATGGATTTCCTGTTCTATGTTTAACAGGTGACACTCACACGCACATGCGTGGAAAGGGAGTTCTTCAAGAAATTGAGCGAAAACGGGATTCTGATTTTCCAAGAATTTTAGAACCTATAACTAAACGTTCTTGGCAAATAAGCCAAGTTTCTCAACTTCCTAATGTAATGCAGCGAGCTTTTAATCAGATGATGACAGGACGGAGAGGACCCGTCCATATTGATGTTCCCATGAATGTGCAAGCAGAAGCAATTGATTGCGAAATACCTGAACCATTGAAGAGAAGATCAATGTCACGCATACAAGGTGATCCCATAGAGATCAAAAACTCAGTTGAACTCATAAAAAAAGCAAGACGACCAGTTCTGTTATTAGGGGGTGGAATTGCATCTTCAAATGCTTTTGATGAAATAAAAGAATTAGCAGAAAAAATTGGTTCGGCAGTGGTGGTTACAATGATGGGAAAGGATGCTTTTCCTAACGATCATCCTCTTTTTTGTTGGTCTACTGGCTCGAAAGGAACAACAATTGGGCTTTCGATGACTTCTAAAGCGGATGTATTGATCGCAATAGGTTGCAGATTTGCTGATGAAACTGCAAGTTCTTATAAGGATGGAGTGAGCTTTTCTATTCCTCCAACAAATTTAATACAAATTGATATTGATCCACACGAAATAGGGAAAAATTATCCTGTTTCAGTAGGAATTGTCGGAGATGCAAAAGCATGTTTACAACAACTGATCAATGAGTTAAATTTACAAGGATTCACAAAGGATTATAAAGAGTCTGAATTTTTCAAAGAAATTCAGTCGGAGAAGAAGAAATGGTTTGAATTCATTAATCAGAATAAAGATAATTCTAAAATACCTGTAATGATTTCGACAGTGCTTCAAGAAATAAGGAAATTTTTTAAAAGAGATGCTGTCATTGTAACAAGCTCGGGAAATGTTCAAGCTCAAATTCTTCAGGAGCTTGAATTTTATGAACCAAGAACGTGTTTAACTGCGGGAGGTTTTTCAACAATGGGATATAGCGTTCCTGCAGCAATCGGAGCAAAACTGGGTGTTATCGATAAAGGCAACCCTAACTGTCAAGTTGCTGCCCTCGTTGGAGATGGAGATTTCATGATGACAATCTCTGAAATTTCAATGGCAGTACAACTTGGATTAGATAATCTTTTCTTTATCGTTCTTAATAATCATGGATGGATAGCAATCAAGGATTTACAACAAGCTGCTTTTGGTGAAGATCGAGGTTACGGTACTTCATTTGAAGATAATAATGGAAATTCATATTCCCCTGATTTTGCTAAAATTGGTGAAGCATTTGGATGCTATTCTGAACAATTATCTAAGAAAGAAGAAATTATACCCGCACTAGAACGTGCTAGTAAGTCGGGAAAACCAGCCGTAATAGAAATAAAAGTACAGAGAGAATATCCTTTTACAGGAAGTCCCGCAGTTGGATGGTGGGACGTGCCAAGACCCTCTTACTTAACTGAAAAAAGAAAGGATTATGTAGAAGAAATTAAAGGAGAAAAACTTTAATGCTTGATTCAATATCAATTAAAGAAATCGCATATAGTTTAAGCTTCGATTTATGTGGTATTGCTCCAGTCGATCGATTTAGTGGCGCTCCAGATGGATTTCACCCTAATGATGTATATAAAAATTGTAAATCTGTTATTGTATTTGCAAAAGTAATTCCAAATAGCTCCCTTTATGCTTCGAGTTTCATTCCTTATTCTCATCTTGGAAGCGTAATTATTCAAGAAGTTGATAATTTAACAGTAAAATTTGCGCGTAAACTAGAAGAATTAGGAATTGAAGCAGTTCCAATTCCTTCTGATGATCCATATGAATATTGGGAACCAGATAGGTTATATGGAAGGGCTATCTTGTCATTAAGACACGCTGGTCGTCTTGCAGGACTTGGAATATTAGGAAAAAACACTCTTTTAATTAATAATAAGTTTGGCAATATGATCCAACTTGGAGCTATCTTAGTAAATATCGACTTAGTAGGTGATCCTCTAGCTAAATACGAAGGTTGCTTAGTAGATTGTGAATTATGTTTAAATTCTTGTCCAAAAGGAGCTTTAGATGGAAAAACGGTAAATCAAAGTCTCTGTAGATCTCACTCAATTTACGAACATGAAAAAGGTTACATTTTGAAGAAATGCAATACTTGTAGAAAAGTCTGCCCAAATGCTCTTGGTATAAAATAATTCATATTTAGTTTATAGTATTTCATTATTTAATTTATTTAAACTTAAAATAGAACAATATAATTTTTACCTAATCTTGAAAAGAATATTCTTTCTTTAATAGCGAGGTAAAATTTTAATTATTTTCTTTTTATTCTAACTTATAACTCTTTTTTCTAATATACATTATGTTAGATATTCCAAAGAAACTAAAAGAAGATAGAATTGATTACATCCAATACCAATTTACTAATTTAAATGGTGAATTTAAAGAAGTAGAATTTCCAGCATTAATCTGGGAAGACATGAAGGAAGGGACGGGAATTGATGGCTCAAGCTTGGGTTTCTTAGGTATAGAACAGAGCGATCTCAAAATATTACCAGATTTAAGTACTTATAGCGTTTTACCTTATAATAAGAGAATAGTACGTTTTATATGTGATATCTATAATAACGATGGCAAGCCATATAATGCATGTCCTCGTCATATATTAAAACGACAACTTGAAAAAGTTAAATCTCAAGGTTTTCTTTTTTTGGTTCGACCAGAATTAGAGTGGTACTTTATAACTAAGGATTTGAGTCCAGCAGACAAAGGAAGTTATATGGATATGCCACCTAAAGATGAATTTCATGGAATAAGGCGATTAATCTGCGACGATTTGATTGAAGCGAAAATCCCTATCAAAACTATTCATCATGAGGTAGGACCCTCTCAGCAAGAAATTGAATTCATTGAGAAACCTGCTCTATTTCAAGCGGATAATGTTCAAACAGCAAAAACATTAATTAAAATACGAGCTCATGAAAACGATATGATAGCAAGTTTTATGCCTAGACCATTCATAGAAGAAGCTGGAAGCGGTTTACATATTCATCAATATCTAATGAAAGATGGAAAAAACATATTTGCAGGAGAGGGGAAACAAATTAGTGAAAATCTTCGCTATTATGTAGGAGGGATTCAAAAAAATGTAATGGCTATCTCAGCCATTCTAAATCCCCTAATTAATTCTTACGATAGACTAAAACCTAATCACGAAGCACCTGTTTTTACTTCTTGGGGCATTGGGAATAGAACAGCCCTAATTAGAGTTCCAGGATATGAAAAAACTGCGAGGATTGAATATCGAGCAGGCGATTCTGGTATGAATATCTATTTAGGAATTGCAGTCTTACTTGCTGCTGGAATGGATGGCATTAAGCATAAAATTGAACCTAATATTCCGACTTCGAAAAATTCAGACAACCTTACCCAAAAAGAACGAGAGGAACTAGGAATTAAGCAAATGCCAAAGAATCTCAAAGAATCACTCGAGGCTTGTGAGAAAAATAAAGTGATATTAAAAGTTTTAGGTGAACAGTGCATCAAAAAATATCTTTCATTAAAATATAAGGAATTATCTGAATATGAAGAAGCTAAAACATCCGGAGAGAAACAAAAATGGCAATTAACAAGATATCTTAACTGTTAAGCAGGCGATCTTACAAATTTAGAAACTTGAATAACAAATCTGTTAAATCTTTAAGTATTAAAACTTTAAATATATCATTCTCCTTGGCCTCCACTTTAATCTCCCCTCTCATAAATGCATTTATTGGATTTGTTTCAAAAATGACTTCTGCCAAGGTTTTATATCCCATTTCAAACCTAAGATTTGGATTGCGAGCTTCACCGATCGCCCAACCAAACTTTTGATCCAAAATCCGTATGAAATATTTACCTACATTTACAATATTCATTTGAATAATAAGATCTTCTTTACTTATCAATTTTTTAGCTTTAGCATTGTTATTCGCAAAAGCAGTCAATATTTCAAAAAATAACGGAATATGAATCGGCTCTAAAACAGAAAGACCTCTTGCATATATATCAAAAAGCTTTTTTAAGGAGTTAGAATCAATTATTAAGCTAACCTTACTATTCATTTCTTTTAGATAATTGATAATTATGAATTCTATTATTTCAAAAAACTCGATCATGTAATATAAATCTCCTTTAACAAGAAATAATTCAGAAAAATAAGCTTCAATAGGGTCCGTCAATTCACCTATTAACAATTTGAAGATGACGTCAGTATTGGAAATTAGTGAAAAATCATAATTAGTGATGGTCCCAATTCCATATTCAGCAAAACCATCTTGAATTGTTAGAAAAAAGGGTTCCACGTCTTTTAAAAGCATCAAAATTGAAAGATCTTTTTCTTTAACATATTCTTGAATCTTCTGATTCTCATTAATGAGACAGCAAAACAATGTGAAAGCTTTTTTTATTTCTTCAATGGTAATCGAATTCTTATCTGAAGTTTCCAATGCTTTAAGCTTAGCTATAATCTCCATCTAATCACACAATTGAGTAAATTGAATATTTTTTATCAAGTTTTTCTTTTAATTCTGCGGGAAAGTTAAACTGGCTTGAATAAAAATTGAATATCAGATTATCAATTTTTTTTTGTTCTAAAATATAATTGTATTCTTGATTTTTCATTTTTTCACTTATAATGTGCCGCACTATCTTCTCGATCTTACCTTTAATGTTTGGGGTTGGAATAATAAAAGGTAAAGCGTGTATTCCTGTAATTTGTATGCTATTAGTATTATTTATGATTCCCTTAGCTAAATAATTATATAGAGAACTATTAAGAATTCCTAACATGTACTCAATTGAAATCATTTTATCCTTGATTATAAATCCTATGGCTTTATTCGAGTCCCAATAACAACCTTTAGGCATGTATCGAGCAGCAAGTCGCGAACTTATACCACTTATCACTATTCCCTCCTCTAAGAATGGTACATTTGAAGGGATATCATAAATTTTTATCGATTCCTCTTCCCATTTCAATGCTTCGATTATAGGGCGAAAATATTGATCCCCTCCCCCACGTTTTAAATAGGGGCGCCAATTATTTGAACTAAGTGTCTCTTCTGATATTATTGAATATTTTTTATCTTTTTCATGAATTTTTTCGTTCTTTTTGATAAATATCTTAGCTAAGTCACTTCCTTTAATTGCGGCGATATATTTCCTGTTATCATGAGTATGCATTCCTATATATCCTTGTAAATAATGCATCATCTTTGGAGCTTTTTCAAATAGATTTATGACTTGTTCTTCAACGTTAATGTGAAATATACTAAAAGGTAAGCTATGATATTTTTTTTGTGTAATTTGACATTCAAAGGGTGGAATAATGTAATCTCTTTCATTTTCTACTCGAGAAATAATTCTCATCACATTATTCTTTCTTTCTTCTTTATTTTCTGAACCCGTGCATTTGGTTAAAATTATGATAACTGGATTAGTATTTACATTTTGATTGTCAAATAAATTAATAGGCGCTAGCAAAATTTCATTAATTATGCAATTTTCAAGAATAAATTTCCTAAGCTTTTTATGAGTGCTCAATGTCAAAAAAGAATCACTTGTTATAAATCCCAATTTCCCTCCTTCTTTTAAACGCCAAATGGCATTTACAATAAACATTGAATAAGCTTCGTGAGCATTTATCTTACCATAAATTTTTTTTAGTTCATTTCGATTTTGCTTAACGTAATTACTTGCCTTATTCAAGTATGGTGGATTACCAACGATAAAATTATACTGATTTTTACTTTCTGAATTAAAGGAGAGTAAATTATCTGCAGTTTTAAAGTCTACACCTAAATCTTCGATAATCTTTTTATAATCTGGATTTATGTCATGACAAAAAATCTGGGATCTATTTACCCCTGCCTTTATTAGAGATTTAACAAAAACTCCCGGACCTACACATGGATCTAAAATTTTATGAGTTTCTTTTATTTTTCCCAATCTAGATATTATATATTCAGCAGTTTTGGGGGGTGTAAAAACAGCCCCTAATTCTTTATCCATCTAAAGATCAATTGCCATACGTTTTTAAAATTATATACTAAATTAAATTTGGTTATCAAATGCTATTAAACTATCGATGATCATTTCACACAATCTCTTTAACAAAGAGCTATTTACTTTATCTACAGTATCATGAATTGAATGAATAAACTCATATGATTCCATGTCAGCAAATCCAAATCCATGAAATCCTTTCTTTTTTAAATAATATCCATCAGAATGAGATCCAAAGTAAAATCTTTTGGGATTTCTTTTTATTTTTAATTTGTTGTTATTCTTTAAAAACATGTTAAAAATAGTATAGATTTGTTCATTCATCTTTTTACCTGGAAATATGTAAGTATTTTTAGCAACGGAATCAAAATTGAATATAATTGACTTATCTCTATTAACGTTCGAAACCTTTTTAAAAAAATTTCTAATTCCCATAGTTCCACATTCTTCTACTCCCGTAAATATAAATAATAAATTAAAATGCTTTAATCTAGAATTTGGATTTGAAAAATATGTAAGCAATTCAAATATGCACGCAATACCCGAAGCATTATCAATTGCCCCATTGGATTCGTTGTTAGTCGTATTTAAGATAATAAGTAATGTAGAAACGATGATTAAAGCCGTAGGAAAGGATCCTATGATATAAAACAGTAAGGAAAATGGAGAAAAAATATAATTTTTAAAAATAATAATAATTGTTAACACTAATCCTGAGAATACCCATGTTCTTATAATTCTTACACGAGCAAGAATTGAGAATCTCTGCCCTTTAGAATCTAAATGACACAAAAACATGACATATTTTTCTTTATCATTTATAGTATTTTTAATAAATTCTGGCTTACTATTCTTGGTTTGAAGACCTAATTGAACATAAAGGTTACTAGAGTTAAATTTCCTAGGCAAATTTATGGATTCCGGCTTTCTAGTAAGAATGAATAATATTCCTAAAATTATAAATGCAATCACTAATAAAAGAGATGTAATAAATGCTTCAAAATTGAGATAGAATAGAAATAATACCATACATCCCAGCGAAAAAGCTATTTTTGGGTATGTTCTTCCATAGAAAGTACTAAAGATGAAATCTTGAATTAATGGGTTAAGATTCAAATCTTCAACTTTTTGAACCGCTAGCAGCATGGCTTTTTTTTCACCGTTCGTCCCTGATAATCTAGGAAATGAAAACAATTCTAAATTTTCTTTAATACGTTCTTCACTAATCATTTTAATCACAGAATCCAATATTATTCTAAATAAGCTCCATATTTCGCGGAGGTCACTATTTTTCTATAGGTATGTAAATAACCAGATATTATTTCTTGATTGGGTCTTTTCCAATCCTTAAATCTGCTTTTTATTTCATTTTCATCGATTAGGATATTTAACTTACGACTATCAATATCAATTTCTATAATATCTCCGTCTTTAACAATTGCTATTGGTCCACCTTCATAAGCTTCAGGACAAACATGTCCAATACAAGGTCCTCTAGTAGCACCAGAATATCTTCCATCAGTTATCATTGCTACACTATTTCCTAAACCCATACCAATCAAAACAGCAGCAGGAATAGATAATTCTGGCATACCAGGTGATCCTTTAGGACCTTCGTATCTTATAATTAAAACATCACCTTCCGTGACGTTTCCAGAAAATAAAGCTTCCTTGACATCTTCCTCGCAATTAAACACCTTCGCAGGTCCCTTATGCGATCTCATCTCTTTATTTACCGCACTTTGTTTTATTATAGCTCCCTCTGGTGCTAAATTACCTCGTAGAACCGCAATTCCCCCCTCTTGACTCAAAGGATCATCCAAATTTCGTATTATTTGATGATCTTCGATTGAAATTAAATCTAAATAGTCTTTAAGATTTAATCCTACAACAGAGTTTGTTGTTAAATCCAATAATTTAGCCATTTTTTTCATCAAGACTTTTATACCGCCAGCTTCATAAAAATCTGAGATGTTATATTCAGATGCTGGTTTAAATTTTCCCAATAAAGGAGTTGCTTTACTTAATTCATCAAAATCGAAATGATTTAAATCTCCTCCTATCTCATGGGATAAGGCGCTCATATGTAGTATCATATTAGTGGAACCTCCTATGGCTAATGCTACTTTGATAGCATTCTCTATCGATCTGCTAGTTATCAAATCAAGCGCTTTAATTTTTTTTTGTACCAACTCTACAATGCATTTTCCAGATTCCTTGCATAGCGATTTTCTTTCTTCACTTATCGCACTCATAGTTGCACAATCTGGTAATGAAAGACCCATTGCTTCCACAATACAAGCCATCGTATTGGCAGTTCCCATCATATTGCACGCTCCTGGTGTACAACATGTCTCTTCTCCAATTAATCTAAATTCCTCTTCAGTTAATTTACCGATTTGGTATTCACCAATTGCTTCTTTAATATCGGAAGTAACAAAAGTTCTTCCTTTTAATGGACCCTCATTAAAATGTTTGGGTTCCATAACACCACCAGTTACAAAGATAGTAGGAATATTACATCTTGCAGCTGCTAATAACATTCCTGGAATAATTTTATCGCACGAACAGAGCATTACCATTCCATCAAAATTATATGCCTTAATGATACATTCAATAGAATTAGCAATAATTTCTCGAGTAGGCAAAATATATTTAGAATTATTTCCAGAATTAGCAATACCATCACAAGCTCCTATTGTATTGAATTCCATAGGCGTTGCTCCCTTCTCTTTAATGCTTTCCTTTATAATACTTGCTAAGTCACGTAAATGTATATGTCCTGGGTTTATTTCGCTCCAAGAATTTACAATAGCTATCTTTAGTCTCGTTAAGGCTTCATTTGAAAACCCACAACCATGATATAATGCTCTTTCATATGCTTTTCTAGCGTCTAAATCATTATTCAATGAAAAACACCATACTTCTAATATAAAATCTCTATTTTTATATTTAATTAAATCTGTTAAGTATCAAAACATTTGCACACTATACTTCTAATCAAATTCCGTATTTTTAAATATTAAAGAACCATAGTTGTTATATTTTATTAATAATTTTAATTCTCATGCTAAATGTTGGGATCATAGGAACTGGAGTAATCTTTGATTTACACATTCTTGGGTATCTGAACAATGCGGATGCTAAAGTTGTTGCTTTATGCAATAGAACAAAAGAAAAAGCTAGACAAAAAATTCAAAAGTTCAAATTAGATGAAAATATTCCGATTTATTCTGACTATAAGGAAATGTTAGATAAGGAGAATCTAGATGTTGTTGAAATCTTGCTACCTCACCACCTTCATGCAGAGGTAACTTCATACGCCGCAAAGAAGGGTATAAAAGCTATCTCAGTACAAAAGCCTATGGCTCTAACATTAGAAGAAGCGGATAAAATGATAGAAGATTGTTCAAAATCGGGTTCAATATTATCTGTATATGAAAATTTTTTCTTTGCACCACATATAATGAAAGCAAAAGCATTATTAGATGAAGATTACATAGGGGACATATCATCTATCAGAATCAAGGTTGCAATCGGAACAAAAGGAGGGTGGGAAATACCGAAAAGTGCTAATACTTGGAGAAGTGACCCAAGTCAGATTGGAGGTTCAAAAAATGGATCCCCCATACTGTTTGATAACGGATGGCACGCTTTTGCATTAGGATACTGGATTTTCAACGAAGAAATTGAGAAAGTTTTTGCTTGGACAGATAGATATTCAGGAATCGATGTCCCAGCTTATGTAATGTGGAAATGTAAAGAAAAAGAAGAACACTTAGTCCCAAAATATGGTAATATGGAATTTGCTCTATTACCCGAAATGAAAATTCGCTCAAAATATTATCCCACAGATGAGTTTATTGAAATAATCGCGAGTCGTGGATTAATGAAAATCAATCAAGGAACATCTATGGGAAATAAAATGTCAAGTTCTGAAGTCTTTGCTCCAATTGTAATAGTAAGAGATGGAAAAGTGGAAACTATTACTGAATTTGAAAAGGATTGGAATAAATCATTTATTAATGCAACAAAATATTTCATTGAAGTAGTAAAAAATGGAAAAACACCCATTCTTTCTGGGGAACAAGCTAGAAATGTGTTAAAATTTAATTTAGCAGCAATTAACTCGAGCGAACTTGGAAAAGAAATTTTCTTATCAGATTTATCTTAGTGAAAAATGGAATCTAATAGGGTGTGTAATCTAATCATATCTCATAATCATATTTAAAATTCGTTATTTTCAATCCTTCTTCTATTCCTTTATTTAAATCCTTCTTTTTCCTCATGTAGTATTTAGACATACCACGTCCTAGGGATAAAGAAGGAGCTTCAATAATGCAATCTCCTTTTTCCTCACTTTCAGCTGTAAATTCATCCCATTTAACAATTCTACTCTCTTGATTTGAAATATAAGGCATTTTACCAAAAATACAGAGATTTTTTCCCTGGTCGCCATTATAAATTGGTTCACCTTTCCCCGTTTTCATCACTTGTATAAAATGTTCGGTAGAATTAATAAAGGAATATCTCCAATCTCTCGGTAAATCATTTCCATAAGTTGAGACTTCTCCATCGGAAAATACGACTATTGGTGGATATTGAGGTGTTTTTGACAAGAAATTTCCACCAGATGTGCATTGGTTTATCCAGATTATTCCTTTTGTCCCTGAAATTTCGATAAATTCATCGATGCCATAATAATTTGATGGAAAATATAAGTTCGTTGCAAATGTAAATTCCATTGTACCAAATTTGGGAGGTTTTTCAGAATCTCTCTGCGGATATTTCCAAATAATATTCGCGGGAGCGTCAATGACACCCGTGAAATAATTTATCCAACCGTAGACTTGATCAACCCTTTCTTCATCCATAAGCCATAAAGCCATTGACATTTTATGCTGACCATCATCAAAAACTTCGGGACCTCCGCCACACATCTCTATATTAGTTCTCCATTGAAAACCTTTAATATTATTCATGCTAGGGCCTCCCGTTAAAATGTTCACAATTCGAAAATTCAATGGTTCCCCAATAATTCCGTTGTCTAATAGCTCTTTAGCTTTAAGATACAGAGGATAAAATCGAAAATTTTCAAAGAGTTTTAACTTTACGCTATTTTCTTCACAGATTTTAATCATTTTTTCACAATCGGAAATATTGTGAGCCATTGGTTTTTGTACAGAAATTCCCGGTATTCCTGCTTTAGCTGCATATTCTGTCATTGGATAATGAAGGTGATGAGGAGTAAGGATTTCAATGATATCTAAATCTTCATGGTCTATCATTTTTTTAAAATCAGTATATATTTTTAAAGATCGAAGCCCCCATCTTTCTAACTTTTCTCCAGCATTCGATATATCAATATCACTCACAGCAACTAGTTCAGCTTCTTGAGAATGCATATAACCCTGTACATTTAAATTAGCAATATCCCCTGTCCCAATGATTCCTACACGTAGCATGCTAAAATTTTATATCTTTAATTCTTGATAGTCTTTTAAATTATATTGTCATTATAAATTTTTATATGAAGTGAAATATAGCACTTAATCATAATAATGCGAACCTATAAAACGAAAAAAAAATGAATAAATGTGGTTAATGTAACGTAAGGTGGTTCTTATTCCATATTTTCCATTGCCATGCTCAAGATTTCGCCATATGCGATGGCATCTTGAAGATTTCCATCTATTACTAAATCCCCGGACATGTAAGCGCTTGTTGAATCAAGTTCTCCAGTTGCCAACCCTGCCCAAGTTGCAGCTGTAGCTGACATTGTTACACTGGGATCATCAATTTCTCCTTCTGCGTAATTAAATTTACCTTCACCTAAAATGATATAATATTTATACTTGACGTCAGTGACAATCAATTGAACTTTAGTTTCATCCATGTCTTCAAGTTCTTCTTTTAAATCTTCATCTTCTTCGGCAATTTGCTTGACATACTCATACATTTTTAAGGTATCAGAAGGCTTACTTGTCCCCTTTTCTCTCATTTCTTTTAATTCTTTTAATAATTTTTCATCAACCATACGAAAATCATCTCTCTTTTCTTTTTGATATTATATATTGAAAGTTACGTTGTGCTTTTATTTAAAAATGCAATTTTGTTTATCAATATGATCTTTTTTTGTTTTAAAATTGAGTATAAATTTGGAAAAAAAAAATCTATTATGACTCTTTTAATTATCTTTTTATGATTTTTATTATTCTAACATTTAATATTATTTTAAGTGGGATATTGTTTAATAGCAATTGTAAAATTACCGTTTAATAATGAAAAAAAACCTTATTGATGATTATTATGAGTATATTATCTGATTTACTATTAGTATTATTGACTTATATCTATGTCTTCGCTACAATTCTCATTCCCGTTTATCTTAAGAAAAAGGATAAGATCTCGAAGTTCCAAGCTCGAAAAGGAGTTCACCTCTTTGCTGGCTTAAGTGTTTTTACGACACCTTATTTTGAATGGCCTTGGTGGGCAATAGTGATTGCAGGTTCTCTAACTGTGTTAGTATTT
>Ga0315542_1000892_pt1 | contig 18873 bp, 14 predicted proteins | sample SalMarSW160120MG_FD_202541 | JGI IMG/M metagenome (GOLD analysis project Ga0315542, IMG submission 202541) | Salt marsh sediment microbial communities from the Plum Island Ecosystem LTER, Massachusetts, United States - Salt Marsh Sediment SW1601-20 ...
AGGTTCATCGGAAGATCAGGAGTTATTTCCCTCGCTTTTATGAAAGCTGCCGCAGCCCTTGAAAGACTGTCAAAACACAGCCAGGCTGAACCCAAATCGATATATCCCCAGGCATTCTGCGGATTATCGGTTATCATCTTTTTTGACCATATTAAAGCGGAATCCGGCTTTCCCAGCTTATCAAGATAAACCCAGATTAAACCGCTGTAAGTAAGGATACTTTTAGGATCAATCCTTACAGTCGTTTTATATTCTTCAGAAGCATCCTCATACCTTCCAAGATTATAATAATACCATCCCAGGTTGTTATGTGCAATAGCCTCATCGGGATACAGTGCAATACGCATCTTTGCATATTCAATACTTTTCGGAAAGTCATGTTCGACATTTGATGCATTGAAAGCAAGAATACCTAGTTTTTCCTTTTCCGTAAGATTGTCAACAGATTTTAATGCCTGCTTTATTAATTCCTTTCCCGTTTTCATGTCACCGAACTTTTCAATCAAAAGGCTTCCTAATGATGCTTTGGCTGATGTGAAACCCGTATCGATCCTGAGAGCATTCTGGTAAAACTCCTTTGCTCCTTTATAATCAAGCTTTACATGGTGCTCGATACCCAGTGAATATAGTTTCAGCGCCTCTAACGATGATGTTGTTGCTTTCTGGAGGGGCTTATCATGAGTTGATATCGCATATCTTGATTCACCAAGGATTCGCCGTATTTTCCTACTCAAACGGTCGAGTTGCGGCAGGATATCATTCCGGGTATCAGCATATATTACTTCAGATCGCAGAAGATCCCCTGTCCTGGCGTTCATGATCTTAGCCGTAATAGCATATCTGTTCCCTACTTCATTTATCCCGGGTACTATATATAAATTCAAACCTTCCCTCTCAGCTATTTCTCTTCCGGTCTTATCATCAATATATTCAGTGTCCTTTATTTTCATCCTTTTCATAGTCTCAATCATCCGCGACTTTGGAAATACATTTATATAACTCGACTGATTGGTGGAAAGAATAAAAGCAGTATAAAGCGATTTGTCAAATACCGGTTCTCCGGTCAGGTTTTCAAAGTCAGTGATGATTACCCAGTCGCGTCTCGAGAATGGTAATGTACTGCCGCTTGAGAAAATAATGATAATAGCCAGTATTAATAATATTAATGGAACCAGCAATATTGATTTTTTATATAAGTATCTGAAGAAACCTGTTTTGTCGCGAGAGCTTCCGTCAGGCCTCATTCCCCGGGTCATTTTGATTTTTTCCTTTTTTTCTACTTCATCAGTCAAAATATCCCTGTCTTTTTCATTATCTCCAATCCCGGTTCCTTCTTTTACCTTGCTTGCGGCTGCAGAAATCTTCATGCTCTCAATGATATCCTTAACTGCCAGAGAGACTTTATTAATCTGATCGCGATAGATGGTATGATTCAAATTGTCATTAGGATTATCTTCCTTCGAACGCAAAGGCCTGTTTACACCGGCCGACCTGTAAATGAAATCGACCCCACGAAGTACACCTCCGATTAACGATTCACACAGTTTAATATCATCACTGTCGAGATCGTGAATCCGAACCGGAAGTATCCTGCTTGCCACATTACCATTTTGAAGTTTAACTTTCAGCCCGAACTTATCCTTTGAAGCCTGTTGTGCAAATGCTTTGAACTCATGTTCCCAGGCAAATGATTTTGGATCGCAAAATGTTCTTGAAAGTATAGGAATAAAGATCAGACACCTGAGTTTATCTTTAAGTGACGCATCCACATCGTGTGTCTCCAGGAGTCCGTCGTGTGGATTAATGTCAAAGTAGACATTGATCTCCTCCTTAAATGTCGACTCAAGTTCCTTTTGCAGATTATCTACAAAATCAGTAACCCAACCGTCGTATTTATTGTCTTTCTGGCGATAGCTGATGAAGATATCATATTCGTAACCGGGTATAATGCTTGCCATGTCAGTTATTTAATATGATAAAGTTATGAAAGACAAGCACACAAATCAAATATAACTTTATAATTACTGAAACAGATTTATTTCTCTAGCAGATATTCCTTTTTTTGTTTTGCGGCTCCTTTTTTCATTGAATCCAAAAAAGAAGACCTTAGTTTCTCACTCATAAGGGCTTTTTTCACCGGGGAGAGCTTCAGAAATCCTCCGATAAATCCTTTTAGCATCTTCTGTGTTATCTTTTCAGGATTTCCAAACAGCTGGTGCTGAAGAGTTCCCTGCTCAAGGCATTGTAATATTATACGCTCAAAAGTTGTCTCGGGATGGATAACCCTTTTTTCACGTTTTATTAACTTCAAAGAAGATGTCTTGGAGCATTTTAATGCACACACTCCGCAACCTATACATATTTCCTTATTGATCTGTGGCAATTTTTTTAAGCGTTTTCCATTAGCTTTTACCGGTATCATTTCAATTGCCCCTATTGGACAAGCCTTAGCACATTCCCCACATCCTTCGCAGGTTTCGCTGTTATTATCTGCAATAAACCCGGAGGTAACAATTGCATTGGGGTAACCAAATTTACTGACCCCTAGAAGAAGATTGCAGCAGCAACTGCAGCACTGGCAAAGAAATGAAACATTATTTTTCACATTATCGCAACTAAATACCAGTCCCAACTCTTTTGACCTTGCAAGGTTATCAAGCATTTCTTCTTTTGAAACCTTCTTTGCAAAATTATGTCGTACCATAAAATCAGTTGATTCCCCGAATGTAGCACAGGTCTCCAGGGGAACATTACACTTTTTTTCGCCTATATGTAACTTTTCATGTCGGCAGGAACATAATCCGATGGCAAATTTTTTATGCGATTCTACAATTGCTGTAGCCTTCTCATAATCAAGCACCTCTGTATAATCCGATTCAAGAATTGTACCCTCATGAGGCAAGGCCCTGATTGGCAAAACCTTCTGACCTCTATCCAGGTTCTTTGAGTAGAAATTTTTATCATTTATGTATGCATAAAAGAGTTCAGCCCACTTTTTTGAATTAAGGTTATCTCCTGTCCTCATCATTGTAAACTCAAAGATCCCGACAACCATTGGTGATGGCATATATAAATAACCATTACCAATCCAGATATCAATTACCAATCCCTTTGTACAAAGGCTTTCCAGGAGGGCAATTAATTTGCTCTTATTTAAGCCTGTTGCTTTTTCAATCTTATCTGCTGAGGATAACCCATATGGCATTTTTGTAACCAGTTCAGCTTCATCGGTAGTATAAAGCTCTTTTAAAATGTCAAACAGTGCTTTGTTTTTATAAACCCTGAAAGAAAGATTGTCAATTTTGTCTCCAAGTTTTTGATAGATCTCTTTCCCGACAAGATGGCCCATATCTTTAATTTTAAATTCTTTAACAAGAAGCAGAACAGTGATTTATTCAACTTATGTCCTTAATCAAATTTACTCCTAGTTTTAATAAAATGCAACTATAAATTAGTCTCTATCTGACAGTAATTAACTCAATTTGAATAAAAAATATCCTGTTTTCGTATATTTGTACTAATGTATGGTAAGAAAATTATAGTATTTATCAACCTAAATTAAGTGATATGAAAATCAGACTTTCGTTTTTCGCGCTCCTTCTCACAGGACTTTTTAGCTTCAGTACATTCGGCCAGGGACCCAGATTTAAAGTATCCCTTGCTGAGTGGTCGTTTCACCGTGCACTTCAAAAAGGAGAAATGACTAATCTCGATTTCCCCAGGATTGCAAAAACCTTATACAACCTTGATGCTGTTGAATATGTTTCAACCTTCTTTAAGGGCAAAGGTGAAGACATGCAGTATCTTACTCAATTGAAGGATTCATGTACAAAGTATGGTGTTAAAAGTTTATTGATAATGGTAGATGGTGAAGGCAACCTGGCTGACACTTCTGCTGCCAGAAGACAGAAAGCGGTTGAAAACCATTATAAATGGGTAAAAGCAGCCCAGTTCCTGGGATGCCATTCAATAAGGGTTAACGCCAACGGAAGAGGAACAATGGGTCAGATGCAGGCGGCAGCCATTGACGGTTTAAGCAAGTTAGCGGATTACGCGGCTAAATACCATATCAATGTTATTGTAGAAAATCACGGTGGCAATTCTTCAATAGGAAGATGGCTTGTTGAAATCATGAAGACCGTCAATAAACCAAACTGCGGGGTACTTCCTGACCTGGGAAATTTCTATGAATATGACAGGTACCAGGGTGTCAAGGAAATGATGCCTTATGCAAAAGGAGTGAGCGGGAAGACCCACGATTTTGATCTGGCTGGAAATGAAACAGTTATTGACTATGAAAAGATGATGAAGATTATTGCCGATTCTGGTTACAAGGGATATATTGATGTTGAATATGAAGGCAATAAACTAAGCGAAGACGAAGGTGTGAAAGCATCTATCGCTCTTGTTGACAAGGTTATTGCACCGTATAATAAATAATAATCAAAAGGTTATAATAATATTGGGGCTGTTGAAAAAGTCATTTTTAACCGCAAAGAACTCTAAGAAGGCGCAAAGTACGCAAAGGTAAAATACTTAGATTCATGTCTTTGCGATCTTAGCGTAATACTTTGCGACCTTTACGGTTAATGGATTTCGACTTTTTCAACAGCCCCAATTTCAAACCAATTTCATATTAACCGGATCCCAGTTAATTATTTTTTTCTGGAAATAACTGTCATTACATGCCAGGCAGGGAGCACATGCCCTGTAGCCGAATACCGGATCCTCAACAACAGGTTTGCCTGACCTTACTCCCTCGAAAAAGTTTGCAAAATGGTCAACAAGTTCATCATAACCATCAGGAGCTGAATATTTTGTATCAGGTTTAACAGGTCTTTCCTGGTCTGCTTTAGAATACTTCTCGTTGTATCTTTTAAGAAGCTCTTGCTGCATTGCTTTCGGGTAAGTTTCCAGTGCGTCCCAGCCGCCAATTCCCGGAGCTTTAGACATTAGGCTGTTACTGATAACAAATCCGTTATAGCCCATTTCCATGACCCCTTCGCTACCAATGAATTTTGTCGACGATTTTTCTCCATTGCCGCTTACAAAGTTCACCCTTAACATTACCTGGAAGGAAGGATTTTCCTTTGTTTCGGGATAATTCAGTATTGCAACCATTATATCAGGTACATCGCGTCCGTCTTTCCAGTAAGCTATCTGACCGGAAGCAAATATCTTATCAGGACCTTTGGATCCGGTAATAACATGAATACCTGATAACAGGTGGACAAAAAGGTCTCCTGCAACGCCGGTTCCAAAATCACGGTAATTTCTCCACCAGAAGAATTTTTTTGCATCATAGGGTATTGAAGGAGTACCTGCAATATACCTGTCCCAGTCAACTGTCTGAGGCGATCCGTCGGTAGGCATGGTATATTCCCAGGCTCCCAGTGCATCCTGGCGATCAAATGAAGCCTCAATACAGTTTAACTGTCCAAGTATCCCGGTTTTATAAAGCTCCTGTGCCTTGTGGTAAACGATGCTGCTGACACGCTGACTGCCAACCTGCATGGTTTTCTTAGTCTTATTCTGTGTGGCAATCACTTCAGGACCCTGGGCAATTCTATGCACCATGGGCTTTTCACAATAAACGGCTTTCCCTGCATTCATAGCATCAATTGATATTCTTGAATGCCAGTTGTCGCTTGTGGCTATCACCACTGCATCAATATCATTCCTGTTAAGTATTTCCCGATAATCCCTTGTAGTGAAAATATCCTTCCCATATTTTTCCTTAACCCTCTCAAGTCTGCCTGTATACAGGTCACAGGCAGCAACAAGTTCAATACCAGGGACTTTTAGTGCGGCATCAATATCAGCATTGCCCTCGATGCCCATTCCTATTCCGGCAATTCTTATTTTGTCATTTGAAGAGAATTTTCTGTCATAGGCAATAATACGTTCTTCAATTATCTGACGTGAAAAAGCGGATAAAGATCCGGCGGATAAAAGCACTGCAGTGCCTCCGATGTTCTTAATGAACTTTCTTCTTGATGTCTGAGATTTCATTTTAGTGGGATTTAAATTATTGAATAATAAATATACTGCTTTTAATACGTTGATCATTCATAAACAATCTCTTTCGATCCTGATATCTTATTTTCCGAAGCCGTTACTTTCGAACATTTCTTCCCTACAAAAATTGCAGTTGACTGGTTCCCCCTGCCCGTTGAACGTATAATATTATTGATTATGGTAATATCATGAGTTTCACCTCCGATATAGAATCCGCACGATTTATTTTTCATACCGTTGTTTTCAATGACATTATTCCTGAAAGTGTTCCGATGACCGCTGTTCTGCTCATTTTCATTCCGGAAAAGAACTCCCTGATTGGCGTTTTCGTAAACATGATTATCTTCAAAGAGATTATCTGTATCCTTATGCCCTATTGAAAAGCCGTTATCGCCGTTTGCATAAACTGTGTTGTTCCTGAATATCCCGTTCTGGACTCTCCAGCAGAGAAATATTCCGTCGCCTTTATTATCATGACTTATACAGTTTTCAACAACTGAATGGTCAGATCCTGTTCCGGGATGGAACCCCAGACCGTTGCCATATGCAGCTTCGCATCCCCTGAGTGTAATATTCTCAGTAATCTGCCAGCTGAAAGTATCTCCATTGAAATTACTGATCTTAACATTCTCCACCAGGCAATTCTTTGATTTGTGGATATATACACCTCCTCCCCGGCAACCATTTATATAATCGTTTGTGTTCTTATTGCCTTCAATAACAAGGTCTGCTATTTTAACATTCTCAACTCCTACTGCTTCAATGATGGAACATCCGTTTGAAACTATTCCGTTTAAAGATGCTATGTAATCATTAACTGTTCTGTTGTCAAAATAGATAATGTTTCCCTCTATATCTGTTATCAGTGCTGTTGTCACAGCCCATCCCTGGTTATGCTCATCATCGTATAACTGAATCCCCATTCCAGTTTTAAATCCGCTCGCATCTTTCACAATTGCTTTTAACATACCCCAGTCGGCGTCAATAATAAAACTGGTTTTAGAACCATCACACTTATGAAGTATGGTCTCTTTTCCTGATCCTATGAGTGAAGTATTATCCGACAAGCGGACAGGTCCGATCATTTCATAAGTTCCCGGGTTGAGTTTTACAGTCCCTCCTCCTCTCGTTTTGATTGCATCAAGAGCAATCTGGATAGCCCCTGATGTAAAACCGGGGACATCAGAACCAGTACCTCCGACTGTGATAACCTGTTCAGGACGCTTAACATCCACAAGTCCAATTGACTGGCTGTAAACAGAATAACCTGCAAGCATGCATATTAATGCCAGACACAATACTTTGGTCAATTTGCTATTCATATTACTCCCTCCATTTTTCATAAAATGATTATTGACATTTACTTTAGTAAAACCGGCAGAATGACATTACTTGCATGTTTGTCGTCGTGATAAATACGAATAGTTGCTTTCTGGAAATCTCCCTGTCGCGCCGAATAAATGTCGACATATTTTTGCGGGTTCCTGTCAGCCAGCGGAAACCAGCTGCTTTGAATCTGCACCATTATGCGATGGCCCTTTTTAAATGTGTGAGCAATATCGCCGACACTGAATTTTACTCTTTCAATTTTGCCTGGCACAAAGGGTTCCGGATTTTCGAAACTCTTCCGGTATCGTCCCCTGAAGATCTCTCCGTGAACAAGCATCTCATAACCACCCATCGGGTATAAAAGTACCGGGTCTTTTTCAGCATAGATATCTACATCGTTATAAGATAAAGTATCAGGGAAAACATCAATCAGTTTAACAACAAAATCAGCATCTGTTGAAGAAATTGATGTAAAAAGGTCAGCAGAAATGGTCCCTGTTAAAGTGATATTTTCAGATAAAACGCCTGTTTTGAATGTGATCACATCAGGCCTGCAACCGGCAAAACGCTGATCGTCGGTCATATAGTTCCTTGTTCTTACAAAATGGATACCATCGGTATAAGGAACCGGTTTATCAGGATCGCTAATGTATTCACTGAAACCAGAGGATTCACCAGGCTTTGTCCAATCAAGACCCCCGTTTCCCTGCAGATATAGAATTCTGTCTGTTTTTCCTGCAGGAGGCCACTGATCAAACTGTGCCCATTTATTTTCACCTGAAATAAACACGGTGGCCTCAGGGATCTTTGAAACATCTCCTTTTCCTTTAAGAAAATAATTAAAAAATGGTATTTCAATATTTTGCTGATACCAAATTGAGGTGTTGCTCCCAAAGCCTATGTTTCCAAGGTGAGTCCCGTAGCGGGAAGCCCATTGCCCATGATACCATGGTCCCATAACCAGTTTATTGAATTCTTTCCCCGGATTATTTGCTTCGGCTGCTTTATATGAATTCCATGCTCCCCAGTTATCTTCAGCGTCAAATAATCCGCCAACCCATAGCATTGCAGGATGCAGATTCTTAGTGGCATTGCGAGCATCCCGGGCCTGCCACCAATGATCATAGTTGGGATGAGCATACAGATCCTTCCAGAATTTGACACTGTCGCCTGTTAATTTCATAAAGGCAGGGAGTGGTCCGGTTTCAAGATAAAACTTATAGCTGTCGTGATCAGTTAAACCAACGGTTCTGGGCCCTACTGTTGTTGGTTTGGGGCGCGGAAGACCAAATCCTCCGCCCAGAGGGGAATAAAAGCTGAATGCATCCATTATAAAAAAGGCACCGTTATGGTGAAAATCATCACCTATGAACCAGTTGGTGACCGGTGCCTGAGGACTGACCGCGACCAGGGCAGGATGATTGCTGGCTGCCGCCATAGTGGAATAAAATCCGGGGTAAGAAATCCCGAAAACCCCAACTTTTCCATTGTTATGTGGTATATTTTTTACCAGCCAGTCGATGGCATCATAGGTATCGCTGGCTTCATCAATGTCTCCTGAAGTCTTTTTGTCAGCTATGAAAGGCCTGACATCCACAAAATTTCCTTCACTCATCCATCTTCCGCGCACATCCTGGATAACAATTATATATCCCTCCCTGAAATAGGTTTTTGTATAGCTGTTCCAGAATTCCCTCCACTTATCTTCTCCATAAGGATAACAGGAGTATGGAGTACGTGTCATCAGAATAGGATGATTTTCAGATGTGTCTTTTGGAACATAAATGGAAGTAAATAATTTTATCCCGTCCCTCATTGTGATCTGACGTTCCATTTTGATGTAATTGTTCACAATCCATGTGCTGTCAGCATTCTGGGCAATAAGAAAAACATACCAGGCGTTGAAAATGATGAACAGGGTGAGTTTTTTCATTGGTAAAATGGTTATGTGGTTATCTTTCGTCTTTAATACGATAAAGTTATTAAAAAAACACTTATTATCTAGCGCGGATTTGCAATCGTAGATTCATTAACTACCGGCTAGGTTGTATCTTATTTTGACATATTGTACCTTTGGTAAGCCCATAAATTTTAGAAATCATGAAATTCAGTCTTTTCGTAATCTTTATTGCACTTTCAATAAACTGTTTTTCCCAGGAACTGACAGAAAAACAGGCAATAATTCTTGCCAGGTTGCCTTTGCATTGTATTGCAACAGAATACCCTAACAAAACCTCGCATGTTATCAATAACGCTGAAGAAGCTGCTATGCCTCCAAAAGAGCTGCACCCTTCATTTTATGGATGCCTCGACTGGCACAGCAGTGTTCACGGTCACTGGATGCTGGTAAAAATACTGAAACAGTTTCCTGATATTTCACTGAAAGACAGCATTATCCAGGCATTGAACAACAGTTTTCAATCTGATAAGATTTTGGCCGAAGCAAATTACTACACAAAGTATAAAAACAGCAATACCTATGAAAGAACTTACGGCTGGGCATGGTTGCTAAAGCTGGATGAAGAGCTAGATACATATGATAATCCACAGGCAAAGGAATGGCATAAGATACTTCAGCCACTCACACAAAAAATTGTTGAGCTCTGGAAAGATTACCTGAAGAAAGAGACATACCCTAACAGGACAGGGGTCCACCCCAACACCGCTTTCGGACTGGTGTTTGCGCTCGACTGGGCAAGGACTTCCGGAGATACTGCCTTTGAATCCGCAATAATAAAAAAGGCAAAAGAGTTTTATGGAAATAATGTTGCCACGCCTGCTTATCTTGAGCCCGATGGAACAGATTTCTTAAGCCCGAGTCTTGAAATAGCAGATTTAATGAGCAGGATATTACCAGAACATGATTTTATTAATTGGCTCAACCATTTCTATGAAAAAAGAAGCCTTGAAAACATAATTAAACTCCCTGTGGTGAGTGACCGCACCGATTACCAGATCGTACATCTCGACGGACTTACTCTCAGTAGGGCATGGTGCATGAAAGGAATAGCGAAAGCACTTCCAGCAAATAACAAAACCGGAATTCTTTTCAAAAAAACAGCAAAAGAGTTCCTTGAGCATTCCCTGCCAAATATTATAAGTGGCAATTATGGGGGAGAACACTGGCTGGCAAGCTTTGCAGTATATGCCCTGAGCATATAATATAATATAATATAATATAATTTATTTACTGAGAATAGTTTTTGGCCGCGGGTGGGCTTTCCTGGCATACCTGTATTTTGCCTTTTCCTGGACTGAATTAATGAATAATAAGGAACAAAAAGTTAATATTAATAATAAACCTGCTGTTCTTATATATATTTTCATGCCACTTAAAAATTTGTCTGACAAATATAATGCATTACAAGTAGGGACATTCCATGGAATGTCCCTACTTTGTCGAACCTCATAGATTAACCTGAAATTATTTCTACAGATATTCCTTTATGCGATTCCAGTAGCCTATTGTCATATGCCCCGATCCGTTCCACCTTTTAGCTATCTGCTCAAGATCATATGGCCCGATCAGGTCGGCGAAATACAGGAATATTTCTTCAGATATTTTATAATTAAACATGTCATTCAAGGTATAGTTGTTTCCCGTGCGCCTGTTGTACTCTTCAAGTCTTATCGGACGAATCTGAAAATATCCTGCTGCTTTTTCATCAGGGTTATATGCAAGAGTATCATTTTTAGTTTCAACAATACCAATTGCCCGAATAAGATTTTTATAAGGATTAACTGGTGCAGAGTTTAATATTATTAATGATTCATGGCGCGGAGCAGACAGACGAAAAATAAATGAGAAAAGAATAATGGTAACAAACAATATCTTTCTTAAATTAACTCGCATAGCAAAGTCCTGAATTATATTAGTTTATGCGATTGGGTCTTACTAAATTGTTTTAGACGAATTACAAAGAAATAATTACCAGATAATAAAATTACATCTTAACTTGTTGTAAATAAACAAAATCCGCATTTTCTTATAAACAAGATTTTAACCATCCGAACAAGGAAGCCGGAAAAACATATTTTATGTTACACCCTGAAAGGTTTCTCTTATTCTAAAACCATATTAATTTTATCGGCATTTAGCGCTAATAATTTATTCCCATTATTATAGTACGAGGATTCCAGTAAAACAAACATCATTGTAATCTCGTTGGTTATAGCCTGAAGAAAAACCATTTCGTCATTGGTGATATTTTCCTGAGGTATAATACAGCAGGTGAGTATATTTAGGTTAGGAGGATCCGATATTACTACAGTAAAAGGGGAGCAAGACTGTTTTTCTATGATATTCCTGTTGCTGACATGAGGACATTTAAGATTATATCCCAGTCGGTTTTCAAAGTGCTCACTGATGGTTTTCTGTTTACTGCAGTCGATTATTCTGAATAGCACCCAATTTGAGTTTACAATTCCAAATGTTTGTTCGCTGAAAAAAAGAAGGGTTTTCTTAAAATCATTTTTAGTCCCCGGAAATTTCGTCGTTTTATTAAAAATTGATTTTATTTCCTGCATCTGCACATTTATCTGTCCAATATATTTAAATGCATCATCCAGCTTTTCTTCCGTTGTTTTCTTTTCGATCCTGATTTTTCTGATCAGTTCTTTTTGCCTGGATCCCTCCTTTTTATACAGATGTAATACCAGTAAATTAATAAAAAATAAAATCCCGAGCAGGGATCCTTCTAACACTTCTTCTTCAAAAATAAGTTTTTTTGTTATGTGAACCGGACCGCTTATTAATGTTGGGACATAAACAATAAGAGAAAACAGAATAAGATATATTATCAGATATATAACCTGAAGAAATGAAGGCTGAAATTTTATTTTTTTCATACGTGATTAATATTATTTATATGATGTTAGTGGTAGATACGCCCAAATTGGGCATATCTACCTAACAGACTAAACCGGAACAGAATTTATTGCAACATTTATGTTAAATTAATCTTAATTTTAATTTATATTACATTCAAATTTAAAGCAGCCATGAAAAACATTTCCCGTCGCAATATGATCAGGTTATCAGGAATGTCAGCTTTGGGCTCCATGGCAGGAGTACAGTCATTTTCAAAAACTACTGGAAAAAGTAAAACAACAGGTAAAAAGCTTAAGATCATAGTGGCTGGTGCTCATCCTGATGATCCGGAAAGCGGTTGCGGCGGAACAATGGCATTATATTCCGCCTATGGTCACGAGGTTGTATCAGCATATCTCACACGCGGAGAGGCGGGAATTCCGGGTAAATCGCATGAAGAATCCGCCTCAATAAGAACAGATGAGGCTTTAAAGGCATGTAAGATCTTAGGCGCCAGAGCAGAATTCCTTGGACAGGTTGATGGAAGCACTGAAATAACCAAAGACCGTTACGCTGCTATTTACAAACTCTTTGAAAAAGAAAATCCTGATATTGTTTTTACCCACTGGCCGGTAGACACTCATCGCGATCACAGGATATGCTCAATACTGGTATATGATGCCTGGCTTAACCTGGGGAAAAAATTTCCCCTGTACTATTTTGAAGTCGAATCAGGTATTCAGACCCAGAATTTTTCACCATCTGAATACATAAATATAGGTCCGGTACTAACTCAAAAAACGGCCTCCTGCATGGCTCATGCAAGCCAGGATCCAGAGGACTTTTATCAAACAGTTCACAGGAAAATGGAAAAATTCCGCGGGATGGAATCTGACTGCGAATTTGCCGAGGCGTTTATCAGTCATAACCAGAATCCAAAAAATCTATTCTTTAATCATCTTGAGTGACTCCCGGAATTTATTGTTGAAGACATTAACAATACATAAACCTTTTGGCAGGGTGCTTACATTAAGGGTTGTCTCATACTGGCAATTTGTCTTTTCAAGAAATAATCTTCCCGTATAATCGAAAATACGGACAGAGTAGACTTCATTATTGCTCAGAGCAATATGAAAGTCTCCTGTAGTAACAGACGGCCAGAGATATACTTCCGGTCCGGCTGTACCGGCTGCTTTTTTTACGTAAACATAAATTTTATTACTCGTTTCGGTTCCGCATGCTCCGTCGACCGTAACCCTGTATAGCCCGATATTTGAGGCATTCACGTTCTTTAATAATAGTTTGGATGAATCACTGTTTCCAATATCCATACCATCTTTTTGCCACTGGTAAATCAGATCATGTCCTTCTGCATCTACGTTAAGAGTGGCATCGTCACCGAAAGGAACAGACACATCAGGTGAGATATTTGTGATATTGGTAAGTGGGTAAACAGTCAGATTTATAGTATCAGATACTGCATTACCGCAGTATCCGCTTATCTGACAGACATAATCGCCCGAATTCCCTTCAACTGCAGAAAAAAAGCCTAATTGAGATGAAGGCCCCGACTGGATCAGCTGACTGTTTTTGTACCATCTGTAATTCAGGTCATATCCTTCAGCCTGGACTTTGAGGGTTACCGGCTGCTCGGCACATATTACAGTATCAGAAGACTGGCTTAAAAGCAGTGTGTTTTGTGCAATTTTTATTTGAAGCTGGGACCATTCTGAAACGGTGTCATTTACAGTTACCCTGACAAGTAATGATGCAGTACCAGTATATTCGTTATTCCACGAAACGGTGGCATTTCCTGTGGTACCAGAAACAACGCCAGCAGTTACAGGTAATAAGTTCCATTCGTAAGCTGTGGCTCCTGCCAGGTTCCCAATTGTATAGTCACTTGATACGGTTCCCTGGCATACAACGGAATCACCTTCAGGGACAGGAGGCCAGTACTCTTTCTTTATGCCCGTCTTGGACCTTATCCAGTCTTCAAAAAGTGAAACGCGCGTATAAGCACCATAGGTATTGCAGTTCGAGCTACCCCAGCTGACTATTCCTGCAAGTTTATTCTCCCCAAATACGGGTACAACCAGGGGCCCCCCGCTATCACCATTACAGGCATCTTTATTCCCATTCAGGTAGCCAGCCATCAGATCTGTTGAGGGAATTGAATTTCCCCAGACAATTGCAGCCTGGCCATTCGTAACAATTGGCAACTGTACCTTCTGCAGGCTCGTTGGCAACTCCTGTGGATCAACATTTACTAGGCCCCAGCCGGTTACCCACGACATAACTCCGGGATCAGTCGCACCGTTTGCCACATCCTCCGATGTTACAAGTTTAATTGGTTTAGCTATTGGGTTATTAATGGTATTCTGTAGCTCCAGTAATGCAATATCATTCTTAAGTGTCTGGTTGTCAAAATTTTCATGAACAATTACTTTGCTCACATAATATGTCTGACCATCAGCCGGATTACCCGGGTTATTTAATCCGACTCTTATTCTCATAGCTGTTGCCGGAATAGAGTTACCATAATCATCCTGTGTACAATGGGCAGCCGTTAAGATCCAGGTATCACCGATTATCGAACCTCCGCATCTGTAATCGCCTGAAATATAATATACCTGGTATGGGAAATCTGTGATAAATGCAGTGGTGCCACCCGTTATTTTTACATCTTGATTTCTTACCCCGGTGAAAAAAGGAAAGAAATGGTCCCCTGTTCCAATATCTGTCTTAAGAAACATTAGAGGCTCATCATTCAATATTAGTGTATAAAGACCGGTATCGCTGACTGAGATACTCAATACAGATATTGCCAGGAAATATCTTTTATTGGCTTCCAGTGAAAAAATGACCGAGTCGCTCCTGTAATATTCATCCCCTGAAAAGACAACCCGAAATCCATCATCAAGGATCTGCCACTCCGAAACAGCCGGTTTTTCTTCTTTTATAACTTTAACGGTAACTTTCTGAGAAAATGCGGATACTGATAACAGTATGAAAAGAAAAAAGAGAATGAAATTTTTCATGCACAAATATAAGTGAAGATCAGAAATAAAATCAATCTTGAAAAAAAATTTGAATTGGACTGGACCCCACTTTAATTCATCACCTGATACCGGTGTCTATATTTATATTAAGGATCGTGACATCGTTACTGCTGATTGTGATATCGGCCGGTAGATTGCTCCCTCCTGGTCCTTGCTGATCTTTCTCCAGGACAACCTTGTAGGTTCCCGGATAAAGTTCTGTAATGTATGACCCATCGAGGCTCGGGAGGATACTCGCAATTTTTTTTGTTCCGTCGGATGAGTAAACACCTACAGGATAAGCTTTATAAGTTTCTGCGGTTGGCTGACATGCGGGGTCAGGAGGAACTGTCTCAACAGGACAAAGGGGACCTATTAAGATCACACCTTCCAATAAACCTGTTTCGCTTGTATTCAGCTTTGCGCAACCTGCGATCTGTATTAAAGCAAGGAATAATACAACTCCGGAAATCTTCGTTAAGATATTTCTTTTCATATTTGTCAGGATTACTGACATAACCGTATCAATTATTATGCCAGATGATCTGACTTTTCTATTTTGCATTCTTTAACGCATCCTGTACCGATGCCCTGAAGATATTATACGACCAGGTGGCTCCTGACATTGCATCAACCTTATTTATATCCTGTGTTTCGGCAAGCTTTTTCGGGTAGGTCTGAACTCCATTCCAGTCGTTACGGCTTTGTTTAATATACTCCGGATTACCTTCGAAGTGCTTTTCATATTTAGCGTCGAATGGTTCATGAAGATTGGAGTCTCTTACCATGAAACATATATCTGTAAACTTCCCGTTTTTGAGCTGAAAATGCACAATTCCCCAGAAGGGTTCATCTGTGTATGAAGCTTTCGACTGCCCTTCATAAGTGCCATCTTTAAATTTAATCGCAGTATCCTGAAGCGGACTGTTTAAACCACCGGATTCCTTTGCCTGAAATGATGATGAGCTTACAAGTAGCGCCAGGGGAATCACGATTGCAGAAAAGGTTATGAGTTTTTTCATTTTAATAACCCCACTTCTTCATTATATCAAGATCGGCTTTTGCACAGAACATTGGAGTTTTGTCTCCATATGATTCCTGTTCAATAATATAACAATACGTACCTCCTTTTTCCCTTGCCAGATTAATTACATCGTGCGTATTAACAATACCTTCACCCAGTATGGTGCTTTCATATTTTTCATTACCCCCGGTGGCAGGTACCTCATCTTTAACATGTAAGATGTCGAACCGGCCCGGATATTGTTTCATAACATCAAGGGCAACAGCTCCTCCATTATAAAGGTTCCCTATATCCAGCTGCATCGACACCAGGTCGGGGTGAAGACTTTTCATCATAATATCAAACACTTTTTCACCGTTAAGGCTTTGACTGAACTCAAAGTCGTGATTATGATACCCGAATTTCATTCCCGATTTCCTGCACAGCTCCCCGCATTTGTTAAATACATCCATGTAACGCTTGAAATCGTCGTAGGTCTTTCTCATGCTTTCATCCATCCATGGACTGATAACCCATTTTTGTCCCAGGATGGCGGCATCCTCAACAGTTTTTTTCCAGCTGTCGCTGAAATCATTAAGTTCCGGATCCCAGTCCTGCTTGTTCATAACAGTATGACCGCTTATCATTTTCAAGCCAAGGCTATCGAGTACTTTCCTGAACTCCGCCGGCGCATAACCATAAAACTTTCCTTTAATATAATTGGCATGCTCCACGTAAACATAACCCATGTTGGCAAGCTGTGTTAGTGAACCAAGAGGGTCCTTATCCATATCATCGCGGACAGAATACAGCTGCAATCCAACCATCTCTTTTTTCTTCGCGGGAGCTGCTAAAAGGGAGGAGGGGAAAATAGCTGTTCCTATAGCAGCCATTGCGCCTGCTTTAACAAATGTTCTTCGTGATGTTTTCATCAATATGTTTTATTAGGTTAGAATAAACAAAAATTCCTTTGAAATATCTACAGATAAAGTTATGAAAACAGTAATATAAAACAAATAAGTGTTTACCCTTCATCAATCTAAAATGCTCCGATACCTCAATCGGTCACACAGACAATTCATTAGAGCAATTTTTGTATCTTCGTACAGGCATTATCCTTAATCATAGTCCTCAGGTCCTTTACCCGAAGGATGGAAAATTTTAAACCAGCAAGCAATGAAAAAACAGATATTATTAACAATTCTCATCACGGGATTTCTGGTTCCAAAAACATATGCCCAGAATAAGCCGGTAAACCTTTTTAATGGCAAAGACCTTACGGGCTGGCATGCTGATGTTCCTGCTATGGATACGGACAAAAACGTGAAAAGTCCTTTCATTGTCCGGAATGGATTGCTTGTTAGTCTTGGCACTCCGGGAGGACATCTGATCACAGATAAAGTCTATCAGGATTACCGGTTGCAGGTGGAATACAGGTTTGCAGCAAAGCCGGGTAATTGCGGTGTTCTGGTACATGCATCCAAACCCAGGGCCCTGTATAAAATGTTCCCTCAATCCATTGAAGTTCAGATGGAAAATAAGAATGCAGGTGACTTCTGGTGTATCGGTGAAGACATACAGGTTCCGGATATGGAGGCAAGACGCGGACCAAAAGAGAAATGGGGAGTTACCGAGGGTAAAAACCGCAGGATTGAAAATCTTACTGATAATTCAGAAAAGCCCGTAGGTGAGTGGAATACAATGATCATTGAATGTCAGGGCAGGGAAATAAGAGTATGGGTAAATGGCGACCTGGTAAATTATGGTTTCGCCTGTACAGCTGATAAGGGACAAATCGCCTTGCAGGCTGAAGGGTCCGAAGTAGAATTCAGAAAAATTGAACTTACCTCATTAGAATAAGATTACTTTCTATTTTTATCACAGGCGAACTCTCATTATTGTTTTTTGAAATACTTAAGAGAATCTGTGTCGAGTTTATTCATATAGATTATTAATATCTGCACGGGATAATTCGATCATTAGGTTTCCAACCTTTTCAATTATTTCATTAAAACATTTTACGCCCTTTTCGGGGCTTGCTTTTTGTGGATTACCAATGCCGGTATCGGAGGTGACCTGCGACCATTGTCGTTCGGCCCATGCCCATTTTTCATTAAGGGCTTTTATTTTAAATTTTTTGCCTTTCCCTTCGCCTGCTTCATTCAGAGGTCTGACCATTTCAGGTGCAATAAACTGCATGATACTGGTCTCCATCTCATCAGCATGACCTCCTCCATTCTCAAAAAAATCTGAATTATTAAACGATTGATACCAGTTGCATCCCGATATGAACATTTTTGGATAATGCAGGCCGAGCTCCCTTATCATTTGCTTGAAATCATTTCCGCCATGGCCGTTCAGGATAAGGAATTTATATATTTGATGTCCGTTGAGCACCTCCACAATATCTTTAAGAATTGCAAACTGCGTGGAAGGATTCAGATTAATATTAAGTTTGATATCCATCTGGCCGGTGTTTACACCAAATGGAATAAGGGGCAGAACAATAACTTTTGCACCTTTGCTCCAGGCCTTGCGCGCTGATTCCCGGGCAATATTATCAACCATAACATTATCAGTGGAAAATGGCAAATGGTAATTATGTGCTTCAGTTGCACCCCAGGGTAAAACAGCTAAATCAATATCTGAATCTTTGATTGATTTCCAGTAAG
>Ga0315542_1000893_pt1 | contig 18864 bp, 17 predicted proteins | sample SalMarSW160120MG_FD_202541 | JGI IMG/M metagenome (GOLD analysis project Ga0315542, IMG submission 202541) | Salt marsh sediment microbial communities from the Plum Island Ecosystem LTER, Massachusetts, United States - Salt Marsh Sediment SW1601-20 ...
ATGGTGCTTGTGTGTAATGTCAAAGTATTTCCATTTGTCCATGATCATCACTCACGCAGGTTGATTTCAAGTACGCTCAATGAATATATATTCAAGGATTCAAATCCCCTCTGACCCGTCATCTTATTTCTCCAGTTTGCAAATCAAATACAAGAGTTTATGAAATCCTAAGAGTAACATACATCAGTGGTAGTAATGGGTGAAGAATATCATGCAAGATGTGACTACTGTGGTGCTACAAAATCGCACCACTGGATAAAAAGACAGTATGGTCTTTACTGTTCTTATGATTGTTTATTTGCCAAGTTTATGTGGTCATTTGCCTGTATGTCATTTCTCATGGTACTAATGGGTCTTTTTTTTTGGACCATATTAGGTATGTACGCCTTTCCAGGCGCTTTCGTCTTTCTACTATTTGCACTTATTTTCCTATTTCTAACCAGTAGAGGGAAACAGGCAAGAAAGAGAGTGAAACGTTGGTCAATTAATTGATTCAAATCTCCCTGGTCCACCATATTTCAAATTCAGAGATGAGATTTTAGAAACGTAATCGTTCTTTCGAATGCCAGAACTGCAGATGACTTGTGATATGCATTCGTCACATCACTTTCAAAAAACCAATGGGTTGTTCCTGGGTATGTGTAGAACTCGCATTCAGCTCTTCCCTCAGCAACTTGCATTTCAAACTCCTTCACATCTTCAGTGTTTTCATACTTGTCATCTTCAGCAAAATGACCCTGTATTGGAATACCAAAATCACTAATTTCTCCATCACCCAAGCCATAGAATAAGACAATTGCACCTATACTATCAGGTTTATTCATAGATAGACTGACAGAAAACCAAGCTCCTAGAGAAACTCCCATGACCCCAACTTTCTCTCCTGCCACAGATGGATGTTGTTTTAGATAATCAAGTGCCCTATTGAGGGTCGCAGCAGTTTCTTCTTCATCCATCTTATCACTAAGATTCTCTGCTTCATCAATCGTAGTTGCTACTTTTCCATTGTAAAAATCTGGTGCAAATACAACAAATCCCTCTGTTGCAAAATGATCTGCCAAAGTCTTAAAGAATTCATTCAAGCCCCACCATGCATGTACTAATAGCAATCCTATTCCAGAATTCTTATCGGGAATTGCAATATGCCCATGAAGATTTTCCAAGTCTACAGTCTTTGAAAATGGCATTTTCTTTCAGATAGACCTCTCTATCTTAATAACCTTAAGCACTTTCACGTCTAGCATAATTTCTCCTTCTAATCTTATTCTCTCTTACAAAGAAGATTACGATTCCAAAAGGTGTTTGCTTTATTGCACTACTATTTTGTAAACGCCTTTAATCACTAGGGTTTGTTTGATCAGAACCTAATCCGCGTAGCTCCACTATTTGCATTCTTAAATTTGAATGAACCCAACGCGACCGACGTGTGTCGGTACAAAAGTTAAGCCAATTCTGTACGCATATACTATTGGTGATAAAGATGGAATGCGTACAGAAGCAACAACCAACTTTTCTTGTGGAGAAGCCGAAACCCATTAGAATCAAGAAACTCATGAACTCAAAACACGCTGGTGAGTATGATAGAGCATCTGCTGAGTTCCGTAGATATCTTGCGTCTGAGGAAGCAATGCGACAATTGGATCAGAGGAAGGCTCACAGCGCAACAATAGCCTACAGAATGTCATTCATGCGTTAGACTTGGAAGGTGATATGGCATCATGAATGATATTATTGCTTATTGCGGACTTGATTGTAGCAAATGTGATGCGTTTATGGCAACTCAAGCCGAGGATACAAAACGGTTGAAAGAGATTGCTGAGCGGTGGACTCGAGAACTCAAAACTGAATTCTCAGCACAGGACATTCTATGTGATGGATGCTGTTCCCAGAGGATATCCGGTTGGTGCCAGAGAATATGCTTGATTCGACCCTGTGCGGAGCAACGAAACATACGCACATGTGCTCATTGTAGCGATTATGAGTGCGAGGAACTCAAGAGGTTCTTATCAGATGAACCAACAGCAAAGGAGTATCTTGAAGAAACTAGAAAACTCCTTCATGGCATTGTCTAGAACATTATGCAGTACTTGACTGAGGATATCGAGATACCTCTTTCAACTTATAACCAAGTGGATGACCTAACTGGCATCAACAACAAGTCGCATAGTGTTTTTCCGTTCCTGAGGTATCTTCCTGAACAGCTGAATGTGTGGTATCAGTGCTGTAATGAGTTTGTTTTCTGCTTTCTTGAGGTGTTCCAGAAAGGTTGTTCTGCCTATCTTTTCTTTGGATGCAATTGTTTGAAGGTCAGAACCTCTAGGAAATCTAAAGTAACCCTGTGCATAAGCTGTGAGAAGAGCATCCATCTGTTTCTCGGTTAATCCTGAGAATAGCGTATCTGTGGACAGAGTTAATGAACTTGCCATATAACCATCAAAAGGAACTTTCCTTAGAATCTCCACGTTGAAACCTGTTTCTCGTAATTCTGCCATTAGCTTCGCGATGCTATCATGTTTGAATGCAATCATTCTGTAGTATTCCCAGCCTTTTTCGTAAGTAACAGGTGGTATCACAAGAAGAGTTGGATCGTTTAGGTGACTCATTACTGTGCCAGATGCTGAGCATGCACACATTCTAGTAATGACATGTACATTAGCACCATTATCTATCTCCTCAACGATCTCCACAGACTTCGAGAATTCCTCACGTACTTGGTCATAATCCTCTGGTTTCTGCATGACAAGTTCGATAACATCGTGTTTGTCATTACACCATTGGTAGAGCTGTACTGATTGATTATTTTCCGTAATCTTACTGAACGGGTTATCATAGAATGTCCTGAACACAAATTCGAATAGTGGCATGGTATGTTATTACATACTAAAGATTTACGCGTTATCCCGACATATGTCGGTACACCATACACTTGACTCTGCAATATACAAATTTGGGGCTTCCGATTCAGTAAATTCTTTCAATATTTCGTATTTAACTCATATTTTCTTCTAACTTTTAGTTCAAAAATCGTTTCTAGCCTGCTATATTCAATATTTAGAAGCACCAAAGGTCTTTTGTGTAACCTCTACGTATGTATGGATTAATAGATAATGCATCGTTTTGCAATGTTATTTCGCCAGTATAGAATCGCATGCCTGCAAGTGATTCATACCAAGACTGCTTTGTTCTGATGGGATTAAGACTTATCCTATATTGTAGGAGAGGAAAGAAAGTGAAAGAAAAAGAATTGAGAAAGCTGAAGACAGGTTCAGCAATAATAGCTACGCTACTCTTGCTCAGTGTGTTTTTTTCCTTAGCGACAGATCAAGCAGCAGCAACAACAATCCCTGAAGTCGATATTATCGTTGACGAAGGGAATATTACTGACCATCTTTGGTCATCCGATGGGACTAAAGTAGCATATATCAAATGTACAGAGGGACAGTTCTGGGGTGACCTTTGGATTGCGGAGTGGGATGGTGTGACAGTCAAGAATAACCAGTTGATTTACACTGAAGCTGAGTATAATGGTTTAGAAGACTGGCAAGGTGACTGGATTCTCTTCAGGATTCGCAGAGAAGACGGTACACCCACTGAATACTATGGTCGCAACGAGCTCTGGAAAATCCAAGATGATGGTAGTGGTCTTACTCAAATTACATTCACCTATACTAACGGGATAAAATACACTGAAAATGGAGCTTACTATTTCAGAGGTTCTGCTGGTTATGGTAGATTCATTCCCGGAACAGATCTTGTATATTTCTCAGCTCATGATGGCAACGGTTGGTGGAGGCCAATTGTTTGCAAGAGTGACGGTACTGATCAGTGGTATTATCTCAGTGTATCCCCCTACCTTTATTCATTTACTACAGGGATATCCCCGACTGGTAACAAGGTTTTATGGGGTGATGCTACCTACTGGGATAATCCTACGAGGGCTCTGATGTCAAGCAATCCAGATGGTTCGGATCTAGCCATGATTGGATCATTCATATATCGTACTAGCCCCCTTGTATTAGCTGATGGGGATACAGTCGTCTATAATTTCGTTCGAACACGTAACATAGGAGAACCACCCTTAGCTGGTAACATATATGCAATGGATATAGATGGAAGCAATCAGAGGACGGTTCTTGATGATGAATATTCCAACTATTGGGAGAACTATAATCCCGTTGATGGACAATCCCTGTTAATGAGAAGTGATCGTGCAGATGGGAATATTCACATTTTCAAGATAAACGTAGATGGTACTGAAATCGTTCAGCTTACTGAGGGTCCGTATAATGATGGTGGTGCTAGTTATTCCCCTAATGCGCACGAGCTTCTGTACGGACGAACGTCTCTTGAATCTGCATCATATCAATTGGTCATAAAGAGTCTCGTTAAAATCGTTGACATCGATATCAAGCCACATAATAGGTGCAACACTATCAACCTCAAATCAAGAGGGAAGGTTTCAGTAGCGATACTGACTACTGATGACTTTGATGCTTCAACTGTAAATCCTGCCACAGTAGAGTTTGCTGGAGCTAGTCCAATAAGGTGGTGCTTCAAGGATGTGGATCATGATGGTGACACAGATCTTGTCTTACTCTTCAAAATACGGGACCTCAATCTAACAAAAGACAGTACTGAAGCGACCTTGACAGGAGAAACATGGAATTTTCAACTAATCCAAGGAACAGACTCGGTTAGAATTTTACACCACCACCATTGTCACCACCATCATCACCACCATTATCATTATCATCATCACTTCAGATGATTTTATCTTTGAGGGGCCGTGTGCCCCTCTTATCTTAATTCAAAATGGACTGGTCTAAATCTCACTTAACCTACCATTTAGTTCCCTGAAGTCTACTAATGAGATAATTTACCAAGTCTTGAAATTACTTCTTCAGCCTCGACCATCATTCTATCCAATAATTCCTTTGCAGAGGGAATATCCTTGACCAAGCCGACACCTTGACCACAGCTTACAACGCCCAGGTCAATATCTCCTTCCTCGTACATTTTTTGTGCTTTATCTCCAGAGGCTGCTTGAATGAGAATGAATAGTGGTGATCCTTGAGCCTCTAATTCAAGTACATGCTGCGCTGCTTTGTTATTCCACAGTCTGTGAGTATTTTCAACAGAACGTAGAGCCAATACTGTATCAGTTTCCATTGCTTTTACGAAGGCTTGTTTTAGATTGTCATGAATTGGACATTCCTTTGTAGCCATCATCCTTGTACCCATAATTACTCCTTCAGCACCGAGTGCTAAGACCGCAGCGACACCTCTGCCATCTGTAATTCCGCCTCCAGCAATTACAGGAACATCTAGAGCATCAACTGCTGATGGAGTCATTACCATCGTTCCTATATCCAATCTCCCAGTAGCTCCACCATTCTCATATCCGACAACTGTAACTATATCTGCACCTAGGGATGCTCCTTTGATTGCGTATCTTACTCCCGCACACTTGTGAATCCAGATGGCACCACCTTGCTTGAATTTAGGAACTAGAGCTTCTGGTGCTTTGTGACCGCTTGTTTCAATGATTTTCACATCCTCAGCTAATGTAGCATCCACATAATCTTCTAGCTTCTCTTGAGGCATCAATGCTGGGAACAAATTGATATTTACTGCAAATGGCTGATTTGTGAGGGACTGTGTTTTCTTGATTGCATCACGCAGATCATCAGGAGATTTGTAATTTGCACTGGCTAGTACAGCACAGGCTCCAGCATTACTGACTGCTGCGACAAACTCGGGGTTAGATATTCTTGCCATTGCTCCTGCTATAATCGGATATTTACATCCCAACATTTCAGTTACTCTTGTCTTTATCATCTAGCTCACACACATCTTTTGGCCAATAACTAAGTTCTCACAGATAAACTTCATTATCAGTTAGAATAATCACTACAATGCCTTAATGGAGTAGTTCACATCCCACTTGACCCATAATAACTTCCAGTATTGATGGTAAAGTGCTCTTTGTAGGGGATTATAAACTTCAAGAATTACAATTCGTCAGTAGGATTCTCCGGTGGATAGAATTCCTGTCACTCTTTAAAGGTGATGATATTTGGAAAAACAATTAGTTTCTATTGATTCCGAGGAAACTCTCCCCGTAATATTCCTCGATGGAATCACTTCACAGGCGACCCCTGTGCCTACTCTTTATGCAATACGTTTCTATTGCAAGGAATTAGAATCTGCAATTAATGTCCTTTCAGAAAACAAGAAATTACAGGAACTCCTCGGCTTGAGAGAAGATGAGAAAAACGAGATACATGAACATCTTCTTAGAATTATGCGACGGTTTCAGGAGTTTCTTATGACTGATAATCGTCGATAGATACTCGGTAGCTAATTTTTCCACTTCTATGTAAACTATTTATGGTGAGTATACTCTGCAGGTGATAATCTACGACCCGTAGTTATCTTTGACTGCCTTGGTGTGAACAGCAATGTCCCAGATTTTCAAACAAAACAAGTTCGTTCTAAGTGCTTTTGTTATCACTATCGTTCTTGCTGGTATGACTTTTGGAAATATTCCCCCAGCACAGGTCAATCTGGGTATACAAACCATAGATGACACTACATTCAACTTTGCTGACTATCCATCACTCACTCATGAACAGATTGCAATAATCAATTACTTCAACAGACTTGTGACTGAAACAGAAGTCAACCTATGGGACGGTTGGAATGCTGAGCGCTACCTCTGGACACTTCAATATGTTGCTGCGTTTGTCGCTTACCTTTTTGCTGCTTTCAGTGAAACCACATCAGGTTACAGAACAGCTTTCTATGAGAACTTTGCACAAACTCTAATACAGAAAATGAATACATCAGTCGCGGATTATGGAAATCAGTCCATGGAGTATTACGAGTGGGCATCTATACCTGGATTCACTGATTATTATTACCCCAATGCTACGAATCCCGATGCTAATGATGTATATACAGGAGGCTTTCGAGGTCCTGCCAATATCATGTGGACTGGCCATTTTGCACTCATGTTGGCGCTTTATGAGAGAAACTTCAATGCAGGAACAGTTGTAGATGAGCTAAGTCACTACATCTCAGATTGGGAATTATCAGTTACAACTGATAGGCTTGGAAACTCAACACCTGGAGGCGTGTGGGGGGCAGGGCTCATTCCATGCGAACCTTACATAGTGTTTCCACAATGCAACAGCATTCCCATCTATACAACTGAGCTCTATGATAATCTGTATGAGACTAGTTACATGGAAAGTGGTATGTGGGACTATGGACTTGACTTCATCGAAGAGAACATAACTGATGACTATGGCCTTTATACAAATGGTTACTTTGTGCAACGCCCCATTGGTGGGGGACCTAACGCACAACTATCGCCTCAGGAGATTCCAGGGCAAGCAGTAGATCATCTTGTTGGAGGCCCCAGTCTTAATTCATATGCCACAGCATGGGCCATGACCTTTCTGGAATATACAATTCCCGAAACCACCATTCCAAAGTATCCTGTTTTCATTGACAAGTATAGCAGGGAAGTATCCGGTGATATGATGTACATACTTGGATCGTATAATCATCCCACAACTTTCGGTGATATTTTCGGAATTCTTGGTACACTCTTCACTATGACTCTAGCAAACCAGAGAGGTGACTATGTCACAAGGGACCGTCTTCTCAATCTCCTAAGAGATATGGTGAATGCGATATGGTCATCTGATGGAAGGGAGTTGTATTATGATGCTTCATCATTGGACCCATTCCTTTCAACAGTCCTTTCTGGATTCTCGGTTTGGTCAACTTTACCAGTCACAGTACGCGACTTAGCAGATGCTCGTCCATCAGAATTTTGGAATTATCCATACATCAGTGCAGCTGATGATAGCAATATCTGGGTGTATCAGGCTCAATGGGATTCTGTAAAATCTGGTTTCATCCTGAATATCAAAGTTGATAGTACTGCAGAATTAGTACTCAGTAACTTCCAAGGTACTCCAACTGCTTTCTCTGGTGGTATTTCAATAGGAAATCTTGTACCAGAAACTGGTGGGGATTACTCTCTAACACTTCAACCTGGAAACTATCAATTGATAATCATGGAGGGTGATTGAAATTGAAAAATGAATCAACAAGCACCCAAATTGAAGAACAGAGGCAAACGTTGGGTGAGAAGTTCAGGGTACAACATTGGACAATATCGCTCATAACCATCGTATTCGGACTAGTTGGTGCAGCAATCTTCACTATAATCTACGCCATCCCAATGCCGTACACAATGGTTTCCCTTTTCAAATTCGGTCTATCACCAGCATTAGCAATTATTGCGTTGATTGGAGGGATACGTGGACCGCTTGCAGGATTTCTAACAGGATACCTGGGAGTGTTAGCGCATGATCTGCTATTCTTCAATACCGTAGTCACTTATACACTTCCAGCTTTATCATATGGAGTTTTAGGATTAATTGTTGGAATTGCATCATATGATTTCTCAAATGGTCGATCACTAGGAAAATTATCGATACTATCTGCCATTGGATTGGTTTTCACAGCATTACTACTAGTTGTATTTGGGTTACTTGTGGAACAAACTGCTGTTTTAGCCGGAATCGGATTTGTTATGTTACCCTTACTCACGACTGGATTGCCATCAGTTATTCTGTTAACACCCATTCTAGCTAGATTTTGGGAATTCGTCAATCAAACTGTCCAATTACCATGGCAATCACTGAAATAATTGGGTAACTAGCCAGAATTTCTGCTTCTTGAATTTAAACACCTGACCTCAAAATTGTGGCTTTGAATTTCAAAGTTAGTCAATTTTTTCAATTAGTTTTCTGTTTCTTTGAATGTGAATCAAATATAGTTAGAACACGTGTTCCGAAAAGTATTCAATTGGCGTTAATTTTCTGAGACCTCTTCAATTTACAGCAGATCTTGATAGATACTGATCAGATTCTCTAGATGTTGATTGATATCAAACCGCTTCTCCACGGTAGTTCTTCCTTGTAATCCTATCTTCATTCGTAGCTGCTTGTTATTCAATAAAGTACGGATAGCTTCAGCAAGTGCCCTTACATCATTTGGATTCACAACTAGGCCATCTAGCTCATTTGTGATAATCTCACTTGGCCCAAATACATTGGTTGTTACAACAGGTACTCCACATGCCATGGCTTCAATTATTGATAGCCCAAAGGGTTCCTCTCTTGATGGATATATGAAAATACAACTCTGGTTGATTAATTCTGGAACCCGTTCTGTTTCAACTACACCGAGGTAATGCACCATCTGAGAAACTCCCAATCTATCGAATTCTTCCAGAAGACTATTCTTGAGTGATCCTTCTCCTGTCATTAGCATTTTGAGGTCTGGAAAATCCTGTTTGAGCTGTACAAGCATCTCCGGAAAAAGATCTACAGCTTTCATCTTCTCTAATCTTCCTAGAAATGCAATATCCCACTTTTTTTCTATTTCAGGCGTTGGATAGAATACCGTTAGGTCTATTCCTGCGTATAATGGAAGGACTGGAATATCAAGCTCTTTTCTTGATAGATATTCATCTAAAACATCTGCTACGTTGCTACTTACTGCAACTATCAGGTCAAACGGACAGACATCAGTGAAACTATCGAAATCTGTTGTTTGTTCTCCATTTGGTAAAATCAAAGGTTTTGGCCGCCCATGAATGGTTACAATCATGGGAATCTCTCCTAAAGACCCTCTTTCCTGCAACTTTGAAAGAACACGATTGAATACGACGTATGTGCTATGTGCATGGATAATGTCTGGTTTGAATTCGCTAACAACATCTAAGAGTTGATTCTCCAGAGATTCAATGTTCAATTCCAAGTCATTTTCATTGAACAATTTACTAACATTACTTTCTCGTTCGTCTTCAGGTAATTCTAAAAATTCCCATTTTCTTGCTTCTAGATAATTGCCAGGAAGATAGTGAACTCTATAATATTCATGATCCACATATTCAGGTGAATCTCTGTTCGGCGTTTGGGTAACTACTATTGATACATCTCCTCTACTGACTAGATGTTGCGATAGATAATGCAAATATGACTCATAACCCCCAAGACCAGCAGGATTAAGGCTATCACATAGATGGAGAATCTTCATCAGTAAACCTAAACTGTACTCTCTCTAATCTATGTAGCTGTCAGATAATCAAACTCTCCGAGGACTTGAACTATGTCGAACCCTGCTATAATTGACTTACCAGAAAGGGTCCGCGACCGTGATATCTTTAGAGATGTTGACAGTAGAATGTTTGTCACACTTGGCTATATTCAACCCTCAGATAGAGTGCTATCGTTTCTAAAATACGTCCCAGATAAAGAAGGACAATGGCAAACAGGGGGCACTCGATACAAACGTATGTTCTGGGGTTCAGTTGATTCAACAGTAGAAGGCATGACTGTACTACCGCAGAATTACACAATATTTGACCCGCACTTTCAGACAGATTTAGTTGAGCCTCCTCGTTCTATGATTAAGGATTATTTCAGTCCTGAAGAACGGCTTCACGAAATCTTAGCCGAGCCAAAGGATGTACTAGAAGAACGAGTACAGAAAGCGGCCGAAACCCTTCATGACGAACTTAATTTGCCTCTTAATAATATAGGAATATCAGGCAGTATTCTATGGAAAGGTCACAATCCAAGATACTCTGACATCAATATGAATGTCTATGGATTCAAAGAGTCCTGGACTTTATATGATAATTATGCAAATCTAGAAAACAAAGAGGCTCAAACCAGAATAAGAAACCTCCCCGAATGGGATCGTGGAATAGAACGTGTAAAGAAGCGAATCCCATCTTTAGATATGATTGACCTTCGAGCGCTCTTTTCTCGTCGCAAAGCTATCTACGTCGAAGACCAATGTATAGGAATCACACCTATACTCAAACCAGAAGAAGCACCTATTGCTCATGGATTTGAATCTTATACCACTATCACACAAAATCCTGTGAAATTATCGGTGGTAGTCGAAAATACTGACTATGGAATTTTTCATCCAGCGATATACACCACCGAACCCGCAATGATTGATGGACACTCAGTCACTCGAATTATGATATACGATGGAGCATTCGGCGGTCTATTCAAGAACGGTGATCGATTAGAGGTTTCTGGGACATTACAGAAAGTCACCCAATACAAAACTGGTGACATTTCACATCAATTAATGGTAGGTACTAAGAGCGGATCCAGTAAGGAATATGTTAGATTACTGCCCTAAACCTCATCACAACTATCTTAGGCATCTTATTATGACCAGTAATTGATGTCATCAGAGAAACAGTATGTTAGTGTCCCTGCGAAAGACGGAGAAACTATCCGAAAACTACTACTCGCCTTTGAGATACTTGATACTGGGTATAAGATAACCTCTGTAGACAAAATGCTCTATTTTCCAATAAAGCTCAAAATCACCAGTAATCAGCTGATTACATTGAATTCTGCGGCACCAGTTGAAGTAGGTTTTAGAATATTTGATACAATTCCTCAAGACTCCAAAACCTTGGCCGATGCTTTTGAAGGGAAAATGGCTCCCGAGAAACTTGCTCTTCTTCCACGTGCCTATGATTTGATCGGAGATATTGCAATTCTGGAAATTCCTGATGAGCTTTCATCATATTCTGAACTCATTGGAGAAACTTTTCACAAAATTCATGCAAATTTCAAGACAGTTCTTGCCAAGAAAGGTGCTATTTCAGGAACAACTCGAGTAAGAGAATACACGCTTCTTGCAGGTGAAGATCGAACAAAGACAATCCATACAGAATATGGCTGTAGACTTGCAGTGGATGTTGCAAAGGCATACTTCAGTCCTCGTCTATTAGAAGAACATAATCGAATTGCACAACTTGTTCAATCAGGTGAAATTATTGTTGACATGTTCTGTGGAGTAGGACCTTTTGCCATTCACATTGCAAAGAAGATAGATGCAAAGGTCATTGCTATTGATATCAATAAGTCCGCAATAGACCTCCTTTGCGAAAGCATTGGAATGAACAAACTTGTAGGAACGATAATTCCTGTAGTAGCAGATGCTCACGACTACGTGAAATCCAATGAACTCAGTGTGGACCGAGTAATAATGAACCATCCATCAGGTGCATCTGATTTTGTTGGTGAAGCTTGTAATATCTTGAAACCGGGTGGGACTATGCATTACTATGACTTCGTCGGTGGAGATACACCTGAAGATTCACTGAAAAAGAAAGTTACTGGATTAGTCGAGAAAGAGGGTAGAAAAGTGAAAAAGATCGACCTAATCCGACGGGTTCGAGATAGTGCACCTTATGAGTTCCAAATGGTTGCTGATATTATCCTTCAGGAATAAAACGCAATTCGCAGTTCATTTCTGCACCGTTTTCTTTCAGTAGACTAACGAATTCACGACTAAGATCAGTTGCTGCTTTATCTGCATTAATCATCAGTGTTCTTCCACATTGAAACGAACTAGTTCTTGCAACCATACTAGTTGAGTCGGAGTAATTAAGATCATTTCCTCCAGTTCCAGACACCTGTTCTGTAATCCCATCTATTTCCATCAAAAGAACAATCTTAGTAGTTTCTAGAGTGACTATTTTCCGTATTTCTGGGGATAATTCGGATAATTTCTGCGTTGCCTGTACTCCAATAATACAAGTGCCTTGTTTTGTAAGATAATCTTCAGTAGTTATTTCTACAGTAGTCTTATGCTCTCCTATGATATTCTCATGCCCATATGCTTTGAACTGTACGAGATGCATAAAACCTACTGTGTGCAAGCCTTTTATGAATTCATGTCTTCTGAGTTAATGATTCGCATGGCTGGGAAACGATATAAAAAAGAGGTAGACAACCTAGTACGACGTTTACAGAATAGCGGATATCTTAAGACAGAAGAGATGGAGAGAGCAGTTAGAACTGTACCGAGAGAGGAATTTGTCCATCCATCCACTAAGAATTATGCATATCGAGACACACCACTCTCAATTGGACTAAGCCAGACAATATCTGCACCGCATATGTGCGTAATTATGTGCGAGAGCCTGAATCTTGAACCTGGCCTGAAAATTATGGAGGTGGGAGCAGGATCCGGATATCATTCTGCCTTATGTGCAGAGATGGTCGCTCCTAATGGCACACAAAACCCAGGTCATGTATATACCATTGAGATAGTAGAAGGGCTCATTGATTATGCTCAGAAGAATCTAGAACGCACCGGATATGATGATAGAGTCACACTGATTCACGGCGATGGTGGATTGGGTCTAGCTGAACATGCTCCCTTTGATAGAATTTTAGTTGCTGCAGCAGCCCCACAGGTACCTGAGCCTCTCATCGAACAGCTTGCTCTTGGAGGTATAATGCTTATACCGGTTGGGAGTAGGGGTTTTTTCCAAGATCTTTTAATGATCGAGAAGGATGCTGAAGGAAATATCACCCGCAAGAACTGGGGCGGAGTTGCGTTTGTTCCACTTACTGGGAAATTTGGATATTGATTTTATGTTACTAAATGAAGTGGGATTAGAGTCAGTCTTACGGTATCACCATCATCGAGTTTCAGGGAACCTCTGATATCAACTGGGGCAACAACCTCTAAAATCTCTTCACTATGGTGGGTTCTTTGTGCTATTACAATAGCTGCCTCAATCTCATCATTCACTTTTACTCTATAGCAGATTACATCCCCAAAGGTCCGTCCCTTGTGACGGAATCCAGTAAGAACAAGCGGAGGTGAATTTTTCATCCTCACTACTGCTTTTCGGGACTCGTCGCTGCTAATTTTCACATTGAGTGTTCCTAAATGTGGTTTGAATCCAAGGGCATTCTTCAGTTTTGCTGAATAGACTTCAATGTAGTAAGCTCCTTCTCCAAGTCCGGTGACAATCTGCCCCTCTATTACAATCTCATCCCGTGGAGGAGTAAATGCAATCTCCAGACTTGTCATAATTTGCATGAGTTCGTTCCGCCCTTTCTCAGTAATCTGCAATAACATCCCATCCGCAGAGTGGATTCTTGTTACATACCCCTTGTTCACGCAGAATGATATTCGTCTGGATGCAGTCTGTTGACTGATAGCCATTATCTCTCCTAATTCTCTAGTAGTAAGAACAGTTTTGCCATGAATTGCCCCTTTCTTGGAGAGCGCGTACAAAGTGAACCAAATATCAGGTGTAATCATCATAATCCCTCACGAACAATAGCATCTCTCACTCATCTTTACTTATCCGTTTCTCGAAATCTGCAAGTTCTTTCACTAGTCTACTCTGTCCTACAGCTCTTGTCAAATCCCCTCTGGTTCTCTCAACTAAAGCCCTTCCCACATCGCACTTTCTTCGTAAATCCGGAACAAGCGCATTTGGATAGTCAAATGACTGTAATCCCTCAAGCACTTCTTCCATTAAACTCAGGAGTTGTTCTGCTTGATTGACATCATCGCGACGCAAAGAGTCCAGAGACGCACGTCTTAGTTCTCCAATGACATCTGCAAGCCCATTTAGATACGGCCTTGATGGAACCTGGTATTTCTCAGGTGGTGTGTACTTACCATATTCGATGAGTGACAAAACGTTGGCTGCTTCAGTTAATTCTTGATATGCAACATCCATTGTTTTTGATTTTGACATAAAAGTACTATCTGGCATCTCATTATTAGCTGATGAAATGATTTCATACGCTTCTTCTACTAATGCTTTTGCCTTCACGAACTCCTTCTTGTGAGTCATCTTGATAGATTCACTACATTTTCTGACTGCCTTTCTGCTTAGGGGAAGTACCTTCTCCCTGACCTGGTCGTCAGCGTCTATTTCATCTCTGATACCATTAAGAATTTCTGAAAGTTCCATCTCTACTCACTCTCAAGTCTGTTGTATCTTCTTTATGTGTTTACTCTGTGACAGTAGGACCACTCTACTCTCAATCTGTTCATCTAGAAGGTGGTACCCAGTAAGATCTGCAATTTTCTGAGAAAATACTCGTATATCACGATGTGTAGGCGCATTCTCACTTGTTAGTCGCTCTCTAGACGATCCTAGATACATGTATCCTTTGACCTCAACAAAATCGGGTTCTCCTTTTAGAATTAGGTCCGAGTATGGCCTAGGACTTTTCATATTATGTCCAGAAACCATAGTAAGTCTGTTTACGGTTCTTGTGTTGAGAGATTGGAGTACTTCCTGACTTTCCACAATCTTCTGCCATCCGTCTTTGATTCCAGGTCTACACAGTTTCTTGTATGTAAACTCATCTGGTGCAGCAAGCGTGACGTAAAGCTGAGTAGGTGGTGTCATTTTCTCAAGAACATCAGGACGTGTTCCATTAGTAACAAGAAATGAGGTCATATTTCGATTATGAATCTCATCAATCAATTCACTGATTTGTGGATGTAATGTGGGTTCACCAGCTAGTGATACTGCAACGTGTCTGGGCTCTCGAGCCTCCAGATACTTTTGTCTGGGCACCTCCGCACCTGCATCTGGATTATAGCCTCCTAAAGATTGTAAATTTGCCAAAAGAACAGCATCTAGTAACTCATCTACAGGTACGACATCATCTTTGAAAACAGTCAATTGATCCCAAGATATGCCTACATCACCTGGTGTGACACGCCAGCAAAATTCACAATTTTGAGTGCATTTGTCCACAACAGGCGCCATCTGAACGCAACGATGTGACTCGATGCCATAGAATCTCTGTTTGTAGCAGACATCTCCGTGTAGGAGTGCTTTTTTCTGCCATTGACATGCCTTGAATGCCCCTCTCTTACCAAGTAGGTGATATCCTTGTTTCTTGAGCTTCTCCCTGAGCTCAGCAGGCATGTTCGAGTTCAATGTGATTCGAAGGATTGTTCTGTATTAGTCTTATCAGCGTTTGGCAATGTTCAAGTTTTATCACTAAATGACTTATTCTGAAACCAAAGGTGCTCAGCAATCCCTTCCTGAGTGCTCCATGAACCTGTCATTTCCTTTTGTCTGGACAACTCTCCTAACAATCTACGACTCTCTGAATCAAGTTTACCCGGTGGCATGTTTTCGTAGGCACTACCTGGTAACGGCATGAACACATGACCATGAGTCTTTGCTCCCATTTCTACAAGATCATAGCATAATTTGACACTATCCTGCAGTTCATCTTTTGTTTCGCCTGGGAGTCCAAAAATCATATCAACATGAGGTATGAATCCAGTATCAAGAGCAGTTCTAATAGCATCCATTCCCTGTTCGACTGTATGATGACGATTTGCTAGTTTCAAAACACGCTCACTGCTTGATTGAAGACCAATTTGGAGTGTATCATTTGCCACATAGCTCCTGAGCATCTCAAGAATCGAATGGGTGACAAATTCCGGTCTAACTTCAGAAGGAAATGAACCAAAGAACACCTCATCAAGGCCATCTACTTTTGTGGCTGATTTCAACAACTCCTCTAATATTTCAGGCTCAGCCCTCCGCCCGTGCCCACCATAGCATAATGCATTAGGTGATAGGAACCATGTTCGCTCAAATCCGCTCTTTTCAACAGCAAGTTTCAACCAGTTCGTGATAGATTCAATCGATCTATGCCTCACTCTTCCTCCTGTGAGAAACGGTGTACTACAAAACTTACATTGGAAAGGGCAACCCCTTGTAACCTCAATAGGTCCTAGAATATTCATTTCTAATGCAAAAGGTGGGCATCCATCCAGGTTAACAATTGGGAGTTCTTTCGGAACTGGGATTTCTTCTGTTTCCTTGTTGACAACACCAGATATGCCTGATGGATCTTTATTATTCATCAAATACCAAATCATTTCTGGAAAGGCGTATTCACCTTCGCCCACGACAGCATAATCAAATCCATTCGTAAGTAGTTCCTTCGGGCGAATACTTGCATGAGCTCCTCCCCCTACAACGGTTACAGCATCTCCAAAATGGTTACGAATCTCTTTGACCTCACCATAGACTCTCTCGGTTTGCGTGCTCATCACTGATTGAGCAATAATTGTAGGACCTCTCTCAATGGCCTTTTGAATAGATTTCAATGATAAATCAAGAGGAGCTTGAATATCAAGGTCGACGAGTCGGTGATCAAGCTCAAGAAACCCCACTAGAGCTGCTACGCTATATCTTGATGAGGAATGGGTTCTGAAGATGAGTGAATGTGAACTCAATAATTGCACACGCACTAATTGACAGTACGCTCTGTGACGCCAGCATCAGTCACGCTCATGATATGGATGCCACCGCCAGATTGAATGTCTCTTGCAATACCTGCTTGGACAGCCTTGATAGCTATTTCTTCAGCTTCCTTGACGGTTACTTCAGTCTTGAGATAATTCTCTAGAACACCGTATGCGGTACTAGTACCAGTACCCGCAGCAGTGAACTCATCAGGTATAAGTGAACCACCCATATCTAAAGTATAGAGTTGAGGACCATTTGCGTCAACTCCAACCACCACAGTCTGCACATAGAGTGGTGACATTCTTGTGGAATAGAGTGTGTTAGCAATCATCTTTGATAATGATTTCACAGTGATTGATTTCTTCTGATTCAGCTCGTAGAGTTTGATTTGAGCCTGCAGTCTGTTTACCAACATCTGGTAGTCAGATGTCAAACCTGCGGAGGCTAAAACAATAGTATCAGTGAGTTTGAAAGCTTTGACGCCTTTTTCACTAAGTACGAGTGTGCCCCAGCTAATCAATGTATCAGTCGCGACTACAACACCATCTGTGCATTTTATTCCAACAACAGTAGCACCAGTAGGAAATGACATAGTAAATGAGCCTCCATGATAGAGTTCGTATAATTTGGTCACGTCTGCTAGTTTTAAAACGTTTGTGAACTGTTCCATTTTGTAGAAATCTGGAGATGTTCAATTTGCGCCAACTAAATCCCTTTGCAAATATTCCTACAATTATGAGTGCAGAGGAGATAATCGAATTTGCTCACAATAGGTCCACGCGTCTTAGTATGAAGAGTTCCCTTCGAATGAAGAGAGTTGAACGATCTAGAATTAGAGAGATTTCAAGGCTTCAGGAATTCACAAAGCAAGTGAACACAAAAATAAATGACGCAGTAGAACAATTTCCCTCAATAGATCGACTACATCCTTTCTATTCAGAACTTACCGAGATTCTAGTAGGAACTGACAAGCTTAAGCAATCTCTTGGTGCTGTACACAATTGTAAACCCGCAATCGAAGACATTACAGACAAGCACATCCAAGCAATCAAATTATCTGAAGATCACCGTCAGATGAAGAAATCCCGTAGTGCTGCAAAAGGTCGAATATCATCAATTCTACGCGCAACAGCAGAGAATCTTGACTTTATCATCGAAGCTAAAAAGAAACTCTCTCAGCTTCCAGGTATCGCACCGAATATACCATCAATTGTATGTGCTGGATTTCCCAATGTGGGCAAATCAACACTAGTCAGGAATGTTTCTACTGCAGAACCTGAAATTGCATATTATCCATTTACAACACGTCGAGTTATTATTGGACATTTACGGGTTGGAAATCAGAGTGTGCAAATTGTCGACACTCCGGGAATTCTTGATAGACCTATGGCTGAAAGAAATGCGATTGAGTTGCAGGCTATTACAGCATTGAAATATCTAGCAAATGTGATTATTTTCATGATAGATCCATCAGAAGCATGTGGATGGACATTTGACCAGCAAGTCACTTTACTGAGCGAAGTCAAAAAGATGTTCCCTCTCAATCCTATCTTGATAACACTCAACAAGATTGACATTGCTCCACCAGAACAACTTGAAAAAGCACGAGCAAAGTTTCCTGATGCATACGAGATTGTCGCTGTTGAAGGTACTGGACTTGAGGAACTTCTGAAAGATGCCGTGGATGAGGTTGACCTGAA
>Ga0315542_1000895_pt1 | contig 18835 bp, 13 predicted proteins | sample SalMarSW160120MG_FD_202541 | JGI IMG/M metagenome (GOLD analysis project Ga0315542, IMG submission 202541) | Salt marsh sediment microbial communities from the Plum Island Ecosystem LTER, Massachusetts, United States - Salt Marsh Sediment SW1601-20 ...
TTGAGATATGTCATGGTTACCACAACCTAAGCAGATGTTGTGATATGAGCTCAATACCACACCCAGCCCATATTTGAAATCGGCTTCCGGGCAATCCTCAGAGGCCCCAAGATGTTGTGGTCAATCCTCTGGTGGGATTTCGCCGCATGATGCAGGGTTACCGTTACCCCCGCGTTTTGAGATTTCCAGATTCGGAACAGTGCCAGATCTAATCTTGACTTTTCCGAGGTTAGGCATTGAGGCTGTCAATCCAGCATTCGGTCAAATTTCCGGTGTGGATTATCGATCCACCTTATGGTTTCCACTTCGTTTACTTTCCCCGAATATCTCTGAATTTTCAGGCAGTATTAGCGCCTGGGTGAAGTTTTTGGTAGCGTCTTTCACATGGGTAAAGAAAAAGAATTGTCTGGAATTTCTGCCAATATTTTCGTCTCCGATGACTCATTGGTTTCTTAGATGTAATATGTTTCGGTCCCGCCAAGAATCTCTGTTTTGATTTTTTCGACGACCTATCTGTTCGCCTTGATTCGATAAGAGCAGTATCAGTGTCTGGAAGATATTTGACCTTCATTGCCCGCCTGCGACGCAATAACTCGGCCTTACGCTCCTTTTTCAGGCGAAAGAGCAGAGAGTTCTATCCTCAACACAATATCCGTTCCTTTGCGAAGGACATCGATCTTTCCGCCGTGTCGATGGATGATGATCTTGGACAGGGGCAGATCATGCACTGTGGATTCCGGTTTTCCTGTAAAACGGGGAAAAAAGAACTGCTCCAGATCATCTTCTGCCAACCCCTCGGCCCTGTATCTGATTGTAACAACCGGGTTTTCGTCTTCCATCATTGTGGAGACAGAGAGCTTTTCCCCCTCGGGCATGGACAGGACCGAGTGCTCCAATAGATTATCAAAGACCTTTCTAAGCAACCCCTCATCTCCCTGAATAACAGTGACTGACGAAGAAAAGGATTCTGCCAGATCAATCCCCTTTGCCTTGATCTGATCTTTCAGATCCTTTAGCGAAGATCGGAGGAGATGGTTCAGATCCACTTCTGACACGGAAAGGGTAAACGGCTCTATGGAAGAGAGGATGATCTTTAAGATATGCTCAAGTCGAGCTACCTCTTCCACGATGATACCCGCAAATTCCCGAGATTTATCATCCTCAGAAAGGGAGTCTCTGAGTCGGCGCGCAAAACCGCCGGCAGTGGTCAGAGGGTTTCTCATTTCATGGGCAAACCGCGCCGATATTTCGCCCAATACTTTGACCTCCTCGCTCCGCAGGGCCGCTTCCTGAAGCCTTTTCAGCTCGGTAATGTCCACCATGATCCCTTCAAGCCATTTGAGCCTCCCCTTATCATCTTTGAAGGGAATGGCCCGATCTATAAATGTGAGTCCGTGTCCCTTCTTGTCTCTCACTTCCCGTTCAACGTGAAACCCCTTTGAATTCTCTTTCAAGGTTCTCAGTATCTCTTCACCCTGTGCCCTGTTACACCCCCAGATCTTTTCCTCCCAAAACCTGCGGTTCCCGACCACTTCATCGGCGGTATATCCTAATTTTTCGGTAAAATAGGGATTGATAAACTCCGTGGTCCCATCATATAAGATCCTGTATACGCTGAGCGGCAGATTATCAACCAGGGTGCGATATTTTTCCTCCGAAGAGACCAGATCTGCGGTTCTTTCCCGGACTCTCTTCTCCAAAGTCTTCGCATAATCCTCTTTTTGCTTCTCTCTTTCTTTTAGGGAATCCAGCATGGTATTCAGAGATTGGGTCAACAGTCCGATTTCATCGTCAGGACATGACTCCAGACGGGTCTCCCTCTTTCCCTCGGCTATCTCCTCGGCCTTGGTTACGATGTCCTCTATGGGCCGAATGAATAGTATGGCAACCGCCCATATCAGGGCAAAAGAGATGAGAATCCCGGCTACCCCCACAAAAATCATCAGATTTCTTGTCTTTGACAATCGCCCGACGATTGACAAACGGGTTGCGTTGATTTCCACCACGGCCACTACATCTCCGAAGTAGTCTCTTATGGGCCCCACCAAGATGCAGCTTGCTGGATGGCTGGGTGGGGAAATTGAGATTATCGGGTTTTCAGGTGGGCCGCCAGCGAGATGTTTGGCCGGGCAGGAAGCCTTTACCTCTCGCATGGTGGTGGAAAGAAGAGTGTAGGATTCACCCTTTTTTTCATATACGGTGAGATCGGCGCCCCAGCTCTCCTTGAGATCTTCTAAAAAGGGCCTCCCAAACGGGTATCCGATCTCAAAACTTCCCGCCAGCTTACCCCTGTAATATACAGGGGCAACCCCTCGAATGCCTAAGCCTGTCGGGCCCCATTCGAGACTCGCTATTCCCCTGCCACTTTTCATGACATCCATGATCGACTTTCTGTAAGAGATCTTCTCTCCAGGCATATCCGGGGCATGCACTCGTAGAAAAGACTGTCCGGGAGGGATATGAAAATGGAACTGCCTGATCCCGAAATCTTTTTTGAGGCGTTCATACAGAGGCAAGACGTAGTCATAAAGGGTCTTAAATTCTTTATTTGCCAATAACTCCTGGACCCGAGGATCCTCAGCAACGATGGTGGCCATGGAAAGGGCCTGGACTCCCTTGTGCCGGATCCTCGTCAAAAAGAGGTGGTAGAAATCGAGGATCTCCTTTCGCTCTTCCCGCTTAATGATATCTTGCTGGGAACTCAGGCCGATATATACCAACATCGTAGTTCCAACGAAGGAAAAGAGAAGAAAGGGGATCAAGAGCTTCCATTTCAAACTGATACCCTGGATTCTGTATATGAAGTCAGATAGCATAGCCATAATTCAATTGCCGTACGAGACCAGGGGCATTTTATTGATGTCCTGGAGGATTCTTCTCTGTCTTTTCAATACATAAGGACTTGGATTGTTTGGAGACCAGCGGTGTGGGCTCGGGAGGATGGCCGCTAACAGGGCGGCCTGGCGCCGGGAAACATGGGCGGATGAAATGTGGAAATAGGTCCTTGAGGCTGCTTCGACCCCCATGATCCCCTTTCCCAAGTCCACCGTGTTCAGATAGATCTCAAGGATCCTTTCCTTGCTCCAGAATATCTCAACAAGGACTGTATAGTAGGCCTCTAAGATCTTTCTCAATAAGCTTCTGGCGGGCCAGAGAAATACGGTTCTTGCCATCTGCATGCTAATCGTACTTGCGCCCCTGAAACCCTTCCTTGAAACCATATCTCTCATGGCTTCATTGATCTCCGTAAAATCAAATCCATTATGAGACAAAAATCGTTGATCTTCACCTGCAAGAACCGCCTTTCTGATATGGGGAGCTATCTCGTTTAGCGGACGCCATTCATTTATAGACGCTCCCTGCTTACCGGACCCCATGTTCCGGATTCCCTCCCAGGCGATCATCATGGTAAAGGGTGGGTTTATAAACCGCAACAAGATCACCTGTAGCAGGCTCAAGATCACAAGAACGAACAGAGCCATCCCTATCCATTTCAGGATACGGGGCAAGAACCTCTTTTTCCTCTTCTTCTTGGGCAAAACAGCTTTACCCCTGATCTTCCTTCACGTCTTCCCATACCCGGTTCATCTGATCCAGGGTGGCCTCTTCCAGCCCTATTCCGGAATCGGCTAATCGTGCTTCCATCTTCTCAAAACGCTCTAAAAACTTCTGATTCCCCTTTCTCAGAAGATTTTCGGCATTTGAGCCCGAGTGTCTTGCCAAATTCGTCAGGCTAAAAAGAAGATCACCCATCTCCTCGACAATACCTTCCTGATCACCATCCTTTATGGCAGACCCTAATTCCTCAACCTCTTCCTGGACCTTTGCCCAGATCTCTCCCCTATTTGCCCAATCAAACCCGACCTTGGAGGCCCTTTCACTCAATCTGTGCGCCCTTAAGAGGGCCGGTAAACCTGAAGGGATACTCTGAAGCAAAAACGAAGTGTTTTTGGGCTTCCCCTTTTCCGTCCTCTTTATCTTTACCCAGTTGGATGAAACATCTTCAGGGCTCTCTACCCTTGTGTTGCCGAAAACATGGGGGTGCCTGCGGGTCATCTTTTCGGTGATCCCTTCAACGACCTCATTAAGATCAAATTCTCCCCTCTCTGATGCTAATTGGGCCAAAAAAAGGATTTGAAACAGAAGATCACCTAACTCTGAGCAAACCTCCTCTGGCGATGAGCCTTCGAGGGCGTCTAAGACCTCATAGGCCTCTTCAAGAAGGTATATCTTAATGGTGGAATCTGTTTGCCTGGCATCCCACGGGCAGCCGCCAGGACCTCTGAGCCTGGCCACCAACTCCACGAGAGATCGAATTGCACCTGCTAATCTATCTGTGTCCATCTGTCCCGGAGGCGCCCTCGATCTTTTCCGAAATGGACTGCTCGATCCTTTCCTTCTGCTCGACAAATTGCTTCTTCAAATTCTGATAGGCCCCGGGAGACAGGAGTCCAACGATAGACTGATAAGAATTGATAATGATTGGCGCCAGTTTTGAATCAGCTATGAGATTTGACTTCGAAGGGACAAAAAAGGTAAGTAAAACAATGGCAAAATAGGTTATGATAACACCTTTTAAAACAGCCAGGACAGCACCTAAGGTTCTGTCTGCCCAGCCTAAAAAGATCTTCTTGACTAACTTTTTCAGCAACCAGCCAACAACATTACAAAGGACAAGGACAACCAAAAAAATAAGCCCAAAACTGATCAAGGGAAGAAATTTCCCTGATGGAAGAAAGGGCTTCAAAAAATCCGTCATCTGCGGTTGATAATGAGAAGCAAGCCAGATGCCTAAGATGACCCCTGCAAGAGATCCCACCTCACGGATAAATCCCCGGAATATGCCGCGCACTATCAAAAAAACCATGCAGGCAATGATGATCACGTCAAGCAGATTCATATGGCTTTTATCCTAAGAGTAATCGGTTCCGCGTTTCCCGTCACTGCGGGATTCAAGGTTAAAAGGTTTTCGTCTATCGATATCCTTAACTCCATAGCATAATACAAGGAAATCTTCAAGAACTTCAACGTCTAATCAGCAATGGGTTGAAATGCGTGTCGTGATCATAGACATCTAATCCTTCATGTCGCTTTAAAAAGCCCACCACCTTATATGTAACAGGTGTAGCAGCAGCTTCATAGGCTGATTTAACAAGCCATTGTGTAATGATGGCAAGGATCAAGGCCCTGATTGGGATGGTTCCGGCAAAGGCCAAAATTATAAAAACTGAGGAATCGACCCCCTGACCCAACAGTGTGGAAGCTATAGTGCGGGTCCACAACCAGCGGCCACCTGTGGCGATTTTCATCTTTGCCATGACATAGGCGTTACAGAACTCTCCAACGAGATAGGCCAAAAAAGAGGCAGTTAGGAGCCTTGGCGCATACCCCAATATTCGCTCGTAAGCGGTTTGCCCATCCCAGAATGAAGCCGGGGGAATTATCTGGCCCAACCAGATAGCGATGACGGCCAAGAGATTGCAGAAAAATCCTAACCAGATGACTTTTCTCGCCTCGGAGTATCCATACACTTCGGTCAGGACATCCCCCGTGATATAACTCACAGGGAATATGATTACGCCTGCGGGCAAAATTAGCCCCAGCACCCCTATCAATTTCACTGAAGTTATATTCGCGGTAATCAGGCTGGTTATAAATACGGCAACCACCACCACAAACCATAAAGAATACCGGTTCTTGGTGCTTATGTTTTTGAGTTCCTTCTTCATTTTTCCCATTTTGAATCCAAGAAAATGCCTGAACCACGCCTTGGCGTGGTTCAAGCCCTAACCGGGCTGGTGCTCTTTTCGAAGCAGGTCATTCACGGTCTTAACAGGATTAAAAGTGATACCCGGAACTTCCACAAAAAGCGTAATCCATCGTGCCATGGACCCGTTCCATAGTCCCGGGTGCTCCAACGCCTTGAGATCTCTTCCATCTTTTGATTTCTGTGAGATAACAACGGCCTTTGGATCAACAAACCTATTCAGATCAAAGGGCCTGCCCTGCCAATCGCGAACACCACATACAAGATCTACCGGATTGAAATGGGTAGAGGCCTCGAGGATGTCCCGCTGTTCTTTGGAATCAAGATCGATCTGGACGGTTTCCACTATCTGAAGGGACCTTTCGCCGGTTTCGTCTTCCACCCAAAAAGGACCGCCACCAGGTTCCCCTCTATTTTTTACCATTCCGCAAACCCTTACAGGACGATCAAGCCTCTCCATCAGATAAGTCCTCTTAGCCTCAGGGGGTGCGCTCTTTATAAGTTCGGGGACTGAAAGCAGAAGTTTATCCTCTAAAAAAGCGGCAGCCTCGGCCAAAAGCTGATGGTCTATATCGCCCGATGCCAGTCTTTTCATATAACCACGGATCTGATTCCGGGTGGAAATCAGGTAACCGCCCGTGATCTTTTTCCATCTGAAGGTCTCAGGTTTAAGATAATCGGGGACTACGTTGTCTATATTTTTTATGAAGATGATATCCCCATCTATATTATTCAGGTTTTTGAGCAAGGCCCCATGCCCCCCCGGCCTAAACAACAACTTTCCATCCTCTTGCCGGAAAGGCGTATTATCCAATGTAACCGCAAGGGTATCGGTGGATTTTGCCTGCATGGAAAAGGAAATATCATAGCGCACACCATATCTCTCTTCATAGATAGGTCTATCTGCTTTAAAAGAGGAGTCGAACCCATTCAAATGTTCCTGTGACACTGTAAGATGAAGAGGACACAGTCCATCTTCATCCGCCACATAGGAAGCGGCCTCAACTAAGTGCTCTTCAAAGGCCGTCCGACTCCCCTCCGGATACTCGTGAAACTTAAGCAGCCCTTTCGGAAGATTTGCATAATCGAGGCCATCATCTGTGAGAAGAAAGCGGAGGATATCTCTGAAACATCCCGTTTCTAATAGTGTATCTACATTGAAACCCTGACCGGATAATACCGATTTGAGTTCCCTGAAAAATGCGAATTTTTTTAGCCCGTCCATAAAATCAAGGAGCTGCTTTGCGTCTCCATCTCCCGCAGACGCCCTCATGGAAACCTCATCCCCCGTGATTTCTTTCTCCTGATTCAGGTACCGAAGGAGAACCTTGAACATCCTTGAGGCCGCGCCTGATGCTGGAACAAACTTGACGCAGTTATACCCGGCCCCCTCCCTCTCATAGATCTCGAGCAGAGAGGTCTTCTTTTCCGGGGCAAAAACCATAATGCCATCCCCAACCGTACAGGGGCCACCTAATTTAAGAAAGGGTTTAGGCATTTTAAACAAATCCAGTTGCCTATGGACCTCATCAATAGTAAGTCCGTGCTCCTCTATCTGTCTAAGATCCTTATCGGCAAAGACATCTTTGTCCATCTGCAACTCCTTGCACAACTTGCTCCAACGGTTAGCACCCATCCACGTTTCAAGTTTCAAGTTCCCAATCCCCAGCATCCAGCATCCAGTAAATGTTGATAGTCAAGCAGTCCGGATGTCAACAAAAAAATGAACAGACATCCAAGAAATAGGGACAGAATGACATGCGACCTTAAGGATATATTAGAAATTTATATGGAATTTATAAAATTTGTAACTATAATAATTAAGTTTCGATTCGAAACGTTGATTTGCTTAAGTAAACAACAGACTGAGACCTTTGCAAAAAGCCCTCTTTTGAAGGTCTCAGACCATTAACAACTAACTGTAATTATTAAACACCTTTAATGGAGGTCATGCTAAATTGAACCCATTTTACAAAAATCTTGCCCTCTGGCTTGTAATCAGCCTTATGATGGTGATGCTTTTTCAGATTTTCAAACAGCCCGACAGGGGGAGTGCAGCCATCAGCTATAGTGACTTTTTGAACATGGTGGATAGTGGAAGCGTCAACCAGGTGACTATTAAAGGGGAAAATATCTCCGGGATGTCCGCGCAGGGCCCGTTCAAGACCTATGCCCCTAAAGATCCTGAACTCATCAGCCTGCTCAGGAGTAAAGGGGTCAAGATAACCGCAAGGCCCCAGGAAGACTCCTCGTGGTTCCAGGTCTTTCTCTCCTGGGTCCCTATGCTGTTGTTAATAGGCGTATGGATATTTTTCATGCGTCAGATGCAGGCAGGAGGAGGAAAGGCCCTATCCTTTGGAAAGAGCCGCGCCAGGCTCATGACCGATTCTCAGGAAAAAGTCACCTTTGAAGATGTGGCGGGGATTGATGAGGCCAAGGAAGAACTTGGAGAGATAGTGGAATTTTTAAGCGATCCCAAGAAATTTACCAGGCTCGGGGGGAGGATCCCTAAAGGCGTACTGCTGGTAGGTTCTCCAGGCACGGGAAAAACACTTCTTGCAAGGGCCATAGCGGGCGAAGCAGGTGTCCCTTTTTTCACCATCAGCGGCTCGGATTTTGTGGAGATGTTCGTCGGGGTAGGGGCTTCGAGGGTCAGAGACCTATTTAACCAGGGCAAGAAGAATGCGCCCTGCATCATATTCATAGATGAGATAGACGCTGTCGGCCGGCATCGCGGGGCAGGCCTCGGGGGCGGACACGATGAGCGTGAACAGACCCTTAATCAACTCCTCGTAGAGATGGACGGTTTCGAGTCCAATGAGGGAGTCATACTCATATCAGCGACCAACAGACCGGACGTGCTCGATCCCGCCCTGCTGAGGCCTGGCCGTTTCGACCGCCAGGTGGTGGTTCCGGTCCCGGATCTCGGGGGACGGGAGGGTATCCTCAGAGTTCATCTCAAGAAAAAGCTGGTGGCTGATAATCTGGACATCTCCGTGCTTGCAAGGGGCACACCCGGGTTTACAGGTGCTGACCTCGAAAACATGGTAAATGAGGCCGCCCTGATGGCAGCAAGACGGGGTAAAGACAGGGTGGAGATGGATGATTTCGAAGATGCTAAAGACAAGGTCCTGATGGGTACAGAACGTAAGAGCATGATCATCAGCGAAGAAGAGAAAAAAATTACCGCCTATCACGAGTCAGGGCATACCCTGGTAGCCAGGTTACTTCCGGACACAGATCCTATTCATAAAGTCACCATTATTCCGCGGGGTCTCGCTTTAGGTCTCACCCAACAGCTACCGATCAACGAAAAGCACACTTACCCGAAGGAACACCTCTTGAATAACATCGCGATATTAATGGGAGGGAGGGCCGCTGAGGAAATCGTGCTCAACACCGAAACAACCGGCGCTGGAAACGATATTGAGAGGGCATCAGAGCTTGCCCGAAAAATGGTCTGCAATTTTGGCATGAGTAAGGAATTAGGTCCTTTGAGCTTCGGGAAGAAGGACGAACAGATATTCTTAGGGCGGGAACTCTCCCAGCACAGAGATTACGGTGAAGAAACAGCGCGAAAGATCGATGAGGAAGTGCACAGTATCGTTACCGGAGCTTACGAAAAAACCAGCCAGCTTATCAGGGATAACCTGGATACTATGCACAGAATGGCCACCGCCCTCCTTGAAAAGGAGACCCTCACTGGCGCCGATATCGACAAGATAATGGCGGGCGATCAAGAACCGGGCGTAAAGAAGAAGGCCAAGAGAAAAAAAGAGCCTGCTCCCCCCAAAAAAGTCAAGCCCCGCACAGCATCAAACATAGAGGAGACTGACATTGAGCCTTCTGAGGACGGGAAAGAGTAGGGTGGGATTTGTTCTAAGCTGGAAAACCCATCGCCTCGACTTACGCAGAAGGACCCACGTCATGGGCGTCCTCAACGTAACTCCCGATTCCTTTTCAGATGGGAGCCATTATTTTGAAGCAGACAGGGCAGTGGAACATGCCCTCGCAATGGACCGAGACGGGGCAGACATCATCGACGTGGGAGGGGAATCAACCAGACCATATTCCAAAAAAATCTCTATTGCCGAAGAGATAGACCGGGTGATCCCGGTCATAGAGGCGCTCCATGGAGAAGTCTCCGCCCCCATCAGCATAGATACCTGCAAGAGCACGGTAGCAGAAGAAGCATTGAAGGCAGGGGCATCCATCATCAACGATATCAGCGCCCTCAGGTTCGATCCAAAAATGTCCATGATTGCGGCCCGGGCAGGTGTTCCCGTTATCCTTATGCATATGAAGGGCACGCCCGGGGACATGCAGAACAATCCTGTATATGATGATCTAATCAATGAGATCCTGGACTTTTTAAGAGATGCGGTTGACCGTTCCGAGGCCGCCGGCATTAGCAGGGAATTGACTGTCGTAGACCCCGGCATCGGTTTTGGAAAGACCTTTGATCACAATCTCAAAATCATCAGAGATCTTTCCCGATTCAAATCCCTTGAACGACCCGTCTTGTTGGGCCCATCCAACAAGGCCTTCATCGGTCATATCTTAGATAGAGAGCCCCATGAGAGGGACACAGGCTCCATGGCTGCTGTGGCCGCAGGAGTCATTAATGGCGCTCATATAGTCAGGGCGCATAATGTCAAAAAAGCCGTGGAGACGGTTAAGATCATTGACGCGGTTAAACGCGGGAGCGTGGGGTAAAAGGGTATGTTATTCTGTATTGATATCGGTAATACGAATATTGTCCTGGGAGTAACAGATCAGGAACAGATCCTCCACCACTGGAGGATCAGGACCGAAAAGGAGACCACGGCCGATGAACTGGGCATCCTTGTAGGCACTTTTTTCCAGTGGGAGGGGATAACATTCCAGGATATCAGCGATACGATTATCTCGTGTGTGGTCCCCCCGCTGCTCAATACCGTGGAAGAGTTTTCGCGCCGTTACTTCAAGGTTGAGCCCGTTATTATTGGTCCCGGTACGAAGACAGGGATGCCGATTCTATATGATAATCCCAAGGAAGTGGGCGCCGACCGGATTGTAAATGCGGTGGCCGCTTACGAAAAATATGGCACCGCCTTGATCGTGGTCGATTTTGGCACGGCCACGACCTTTGATTATATCTCAAAGGAGGGCGCCTATATGGGTGGGGCCATTGCCCCAGGGGTAATCATATCTTGCGAGGCCCTCTTTATAGAGGCCTCCAAGCTTCCGAGAGTCGAGATATTTACCCGGCCGAACACTGTCATAGCAAAAGACACCATCAGCAGCATGAACGCCGGGATTATCTATGGTTATGCGGGTTTGGTGGACGGCATTGTCAACAGGATGCAAAATGAGTCAGGGGAAGAGCCAGTGGTCATTGCCACAGGGGGCCTGGCGCCTATTATCTCAGAAGTCTCGGAAACGATAGTCCATGTTGAGGAATTTTTGACTCTCCAGGGACTTATAATCCTGTTCAAGAGAAACCAGTAAACCCCAACACTTCGATGTCACCTTCTAAACCCCAAGAACTACCCCTGATTAAACCGCCAAGGCTGAGGCCGGGGGATCTGATCGGCATTATCTCTCCGGCCGGACCTGTGGATGAATCCGAGCTGCAACCCGATCTGAAACTGCTGGAATCCTCCGATCTAAGAACTCATGTTGCGCCCCACGTATATGACAGGCATGATTACTTGGCAGGAGATGATGAGGCCCGGCTTTCAGACCTCCATGCCATGTTCCGGGACAGAAAGATAAAAGCCATTTTTTGTGCCCGCGGAGGATATGGAACTCTGAGGCTCCTTGACAAAATTGACTATGATCTGATCAGGGAACACCCGAAGACAATTGTAGGCTACAGCGATATTACCGCCCTCTTAATGGCCATACACAAGAAGACCGGGCTCGTAACTTTTCACGGACCAATGGTGCGTGGGCTTTCCGCCCTTCATGACAACAGCCGGGAGAGTCTTTTCAAACTCATCTCATCAAATCAACCGGTTTCATTCAGCCCCATGGCAGGAAATTCTCTCATTTCAGGGAGGGCTAAAGGACCCCTGATTGGGGGCAATCTGAGTCTCATCTGTCATCTGGTCGGGACGTCTTTTCTTCCATCCCTTGACGGCTGTATCCTGTTTATTGAGGACAGGGGGGAACCTTTATACCGCATAGACCGCATGCTCACCCATCTTGCATTGACCGGCCAATTGAAAGGGATTGCCGGTCTCATAGGGGGCGAATTTATCGAGTGCGGCGATAACTCTGCCATTAATGATCTGCTGAAAACCCTGGCTTCTGACCTGGAGATCCCTCTGACAACCGGGTTCCCCGTTGGACACGGCCTGACAAACCTGGCCCTCCCCCTTGGTCCACCCGCTCAACTTGATACCGATTCCATGACCCTTTCCCTATTGGAATCATGCGTTATTTGATCGACGAATTGATGGATTAAGGAATTAAATTCAATACTAACAGCTTTCATGTCTGCACAAAAAAACCAAGATCTTGTTAGATTTAAAAAGTGGCTAAAAGAGGGCACAGGGGTCATCTCCCTTGTCGGTCTTTCAGGATCGGCACAGTCCTATTTCTTTTCCGAAGTGTTGACCGATCTTGACAGACCCTGTCTCGTCATCCTCCCGGAAAGAAAAAACGCCGAACGGCTTTATAAAGAGCTCCAGTTCTTTATGGGTGGCCCGGAGGCCAAGGATGACTTTCCCTCCTCACGACTCCATCAGTTTTTCCCCTATGATATGTCTCCCCTGACCGGGCTCAGCCCGCACCGGGAATTGGTCACCAGACGAATCAAATCCCTCTATGCCCTGATGTCTGACAAAAAGCCTGTTGTAATTACCTCTCTCGAAGCGATTTGCTTCAGGGTCATGCCAAAGGAATCACTCCTAAAATCTTTAGAATACCTTGAAGCAGGGGAGGATGTAGAGAGAGGCCTATTACTCACAAAGCTCGAAACCAACGGCTATCAACGAACATCATTGGTAGAAGAAAGGGGAGATTATTCTGTCCGGGGGGGTGTTATCGACATATTCTCGCCCCTTTATCCCCTCCCTCTCCGCCTGGAGTTTTGGGGGGACCGGCTCGAATCGATTCGTCAATTTGATCCTATCAGCCAGCGATCACAGAGCCATTCAAGGGAAATGATTCTTCTTCCTGCCGTGGAAATCATAATGGATGAAGAGGGCGTTAAGAGGGCCAGATCCATGGGGCGGCTTCCAAGACAACCGGAGGACGGAATAGGTTTCCCTGGGCAGGAGGCCTGGCTCCATCATTTTTATCCCCATCTCGACACGCTCTTCGAATATCTCCCTGAAAACGGGATCATCACCCTTTTTGATCCGCACCGTATGGAGTCTGACGGCTGGAAGATAGAGAAGAAATTTTATAAAGACGAAGAGAGATTCCGGGAAGAATCTGCAGGGAAAGGTGCGCCCTTTCCTGATATTGACGGTGTCTTTGTCCCCTTCGAGGAAATCGCACAGCAGTTTAAAAAATATCAACGGATCGAAATAGGGGAATTGAACCTGAGTAAAGAGGAAGTACCCGGGAAAACCGCAGAGATCATAGAAGCCTTAGAGACCATAGAGATCCGGGGACATTTCCAGTTGGAGGACGACCTGGAAGTCAGGCTTGCCAACAGGGGCAGGGTATCCATGGCCCCATTTGCCAACAGAATCGCATCGTGGCTCGCAACCCGATCAAGGGTCATCATAACCTGCACCACGGAACAACAGGCCAACCGTTTAAGAGAAATCTTGGCAAATTATGATGTCCGGGTGGCAAGCGTGGCTCAGGGATGGGATAATGTCCCCGAAACGCCGGGGCTGAGTCTCTGTTTGGGTAGACTCCCACGCGGTTTTACCTGGCCGGACATCGGTCTTTATGTGGTCAGCGAAGATGAAATATTCGGTCCTAAGAGGGCCATGCGAAGACAGAAAAAAACCGGGCGCAAAGGCGCACTTTCGTGGTCCAACTTCAGCCAGCTCAAGGCAGGTGACCTTGTTGTGCATGAGGATCACGGAATCGGCAGGTATGGCGGGCTCTCTGCAATGGAGATAGCCCACAAGGTGAATGATTTCATCATTGTGGAATATGCCAACCATTCGCGGCTTTATATCCCGGCTGACCGAGTCAGCATTCTACAAAAATATGCCGGGGCCGGTGAAAGAGACCCAAAGCTTGACCAGTTAGGGGGCTACTCGTGGAACATAGCAAAGCAGAAGGCCAAAAAATCGGTCAAGAAAATCGCCAAACAACTTGTGGAGCTCTATGCCCTGAGAAAATATCGAAAAGGACACGCATTTTCTCCTCCTGACCATTACTACCGCGAATTCGAGTCCACATTCGAACATGAAGAAACCGATGACCAGATCAAAGCGATTGAAGATGTCTTAGAGGACTTAGCTTCGGAACAACCGATGGATCGTCTTATATGTGGAGACGTGGGTTTCGGGAAGACTGAGGTAGCTATTCGAGCCGCATTCAAGATTGTCACGGATGGGAAGCAGGTGGCTTTCCTTGTACCCACGACGGTCTTGGCCGAGCAGCACTTTGAGACCTTTAAGAAGAGAATGACGCCTTATTCCATTGAAGTTGGGGTTCTCAGCCGCTTTAAAACCAGGACCCAGCAGGCTGAGGTTATCAGCAAACTGAGGTCCGGCAGAATAGACGTGCTGATCGGCACACACAGAATCCTTCAGAGGGATGTGAAATTCGCTGATTTAGGGCTCCTGATTATTGACGAAGAACAGCGGTTTGGTGTCAAGCAAAAGGAGACATTAAAAAAATACCGTGCCTTGGTGGACGTGTTGGCCATAACCGCCACCCCGGTTCCAAGAACGCTCCAGATGTCTATGATAGGAGTTAGGGACCTGAGCATCATCGAAACCCCACCCCAGGACAGATTGGCCATTGAGACGTATCTCTCACCCTATGACGACCCTCTTATCATCAGGGCCATAGAGGCTGAATTGGAGAGGGGAGGGCAGACCTTCTTTGTCCACAACAGGGTGCGCACCATCGACCATACGGCTGATAAACTGAGAAGGATGGTTCCCCGGGCACGTATTGCAGTGGCCCACGGCCAAATGAAGTCAAAAGAGCTGGAAGAGACCATGATGAGATTCCTACGAAAGGAAATCGATCTCCTCGTCTGCACAACCATAATCGAATCGGGTCTTGATATTCCTTCTGCCAACACCATTATCATCAATCAGGCAGATCGCCTCGGCCTGGCTCAAATTTATCAGTTAAGAGGAAGGGTTGGACGGGCCAAAGAAAAGGCATACGCCTATTTAATTATTTCAAACGACTCAGTGCTCACAAGAGATGCGGAAAAGAGGTTGAAGGCCCTCATGGATTTTTCCAGCTTAGGCGCCGGTCTTAACCTCGCCATGCACGACCTCAGGATCCGGGGCGGGGGCAATATCCTCGGATTTTCCCAGTCGGGGCATATTTCAGCGGTTGGATATGAGCTATATGTCAAACTCATCGAGCGAGCAGTTACCGAATTAAAAGGTGAAGAATGGGAGGATGATATAAACCCGGAAATCAATATAGATATTCCCTCACACCTGCCGGAGAGTTATATTATGGACACAGATGTCAGGTTGAACCTATACCGCAGACTTTCTAACCTCCTTGAGAAGTCAGAATTGAAAGAGATCACCGAAGAAATCCGCGATCGTTTCGGTCCCCCGCCAAAGGAGGTCGTCAATCTCTTCGGTTTGATGTCGATCCGGCTGTTATTGAAAAGGCTTCGAATCAGCAAATTAGACATGGGACGTAATAGCCTCACATTAACCTTTTCCCAGGAAATGGGCGCAGATGCGGAAGATCTGGTCCGACTGATAAGTGCCAGACCTAACAGATTCCGGCTTTTACCCAACAACAAGCTGAAAATCTACGCCGGCACTTTCTCTTTGCCGGACGATTTTCCCAAGATAGAACAGGCAATGAAAACGCTTGATTTCAAAGCAGAACGATCAAATGGGGCGCCTGAAAAATTGAGCGTGTCGCATTAGGGGCTCGAAACAGGGGCACGTCATTCATACAGGTAATTGCTTGGGATAACAGAAGTTAGCGGCTTGAGATAACCATGGAAATTCCAAGCACCAAAATACAAATCTCAAACAAATATCAATGACCGAAATTCAAAATCCAAAACAGCCAAGAATTGCGACGAGACATCCAGTAAATCTTTGAAATAGTTTGGTCATTGGAGCTTTTGATTTTGATATTGTTTGTAATTTGAGTATTGTAATTTGTGATTTTATTGCCGTAACTGGGAAAGCAAATCGCCTCTATCTGAATCAGTTAGAGTTGACTTTGACGTTTCCCTGGGGCTCGAAAAAAACATGTTTAAATTTTTTAGCTTTGCTGTTAATATAAAAAGTTTAGGCTCATGGAATGAGCGGGTTGGCATTGCAAACAAAAACCGGACAACAACAAATGACCCACGGGATGATTAGGAAAAAAATCAGGGTTATGACCCATGGTCTTTATTGTCTTTTTTGTTGGACCCTGATTTTTCTCCCTCTCGGTTGCGGTCTGTCTGATCATGGGGGGGACGATCCGGTAATGGTTATAGGCTCGAAACACCTCTCTTGTGACGCATTGAAAAAGGAGATGGAATTCATTGGCGGCGGTATGCCCGTTCCGGTTAAGCATGCAAAAGAGATAAAGAAGCAGCTAATTAAACAGATCATAGACTATTATCTTATCATCGAATATGGGAAACAAAATAACATCTCTATCTCTGAAAAAGAATTCCAAAGGAATTTAAAGGAGATCAAGAGGGAATACTCAGAAGATACCTTTCGTAAAGTGCTGCTTCAGGGATATGTAGATCCCGCGTTATGGGAGCATCGCTTGAGGAATCAGCTCCTTGTGGGCAAGGTTATCAAACAGGTTTTAGAAAAAATCGCCTCACCCAGTTATGAAGAGATAAAGATCTATTTCCAAAAGAACAGAAATGAATTCAGATCCCCGGAGATGTTAAGATTCCGGCAAATAGTCTGTAAATCAAAAAGAGAAGCAGAGAACCTGCGCGACCGCATCCATGCCGGGGAAGATATGGGCAAACTTGCCAAGAAATATTCAATAGCCCCTGAGGCCGAGGTCCATGGCGAAGTTGGTTGGGTAGCCCGGGGCGATTTAGACGAATCCATGGAAGATGCCCTCTTTTCAATGCAGAGTGGCAAAATCAGCCCTATTATCAAAACCTCTTTTGGCTATCATATCTTCGAGGTAATGTCCCGTAGGCCTGCCGGCATTGAAGGACTTCCGGAAGTCATGCCCGAAATAGAATCACGACTTCTCCGCCAAAAGCACGAAGTCTTTTACGAGAAATGGTTGGAAAAGCTCAGATCTAACTTTAAAGTCAAGGTTAATCAAGATATGTTGAACAAAGTAGAGCTATCTTAATCAGGATAACTGAGAATTTAGGAATTGGGGAATTCCTGAATTCTATTTTTAAAGGACCAAATGAAGCAATTAAAAGCAATAGCCTCTTTAATCCTCCTCTTTATCGGGACTATTTTATTATTTCACTCGTCGGTCTCGGGCGAGATCTGTAACAGAGTTGTTGCCATTGTTAACGATGAGGTCGTTACTCTCTATGAGCTCAATACCAGGATGCAGGCCCTCACGGGAATTCCATCCGAGCAACTGAAGAACAGGTCCGAAGAGATCTATCTTAAAACCCGCCAAAAAGTCTTGGACGACCTGATTGATCAGAAAATTGGCCTTGAAAAGATCAAGGAATTAGAAATCAAGGTAACTGCCAAGGAGATAGATCAGGCCGTCGAAAGGATAAAGGCAGATAACCAGTTAACCCAGGAAGACCTGCTTGCCGAACTAAAAAAGCAAGGGGGGAATTATGAATCGTACAGAGAATCTATTAAAAAGGAATTGGAAAGGATACAACTGATCAACTATGAAGTGAAATCAAAGATTATCCTCAGGGAAGAAGAAATCGAGGAATACTACAACACACACAGGGATGAATTCACGAGTGAGGGCAAAGTCCGTCTTGCTCTCATTTTTCTCAAGCAAGAGGATCCGGCCGACAGAAATGAGGCCCGCGCTCTTTACCAAAAGGCCCAGAATATCGTCTCAATGATTAAAGACGGGAAGAATTTTGCAGATCTGGCAAGGAAATTCTCCAACGGGCCCGGGGCAAATGAGGGAGGTGACCTTGGTGTATTCAAGATGTCCGAGCTTAATCCAGAGATGGCTGAGATTATTAAGGATCTATCTGCTGGCGAAGTAAGTAAGCCAGTTATCAGGCCTTATGGGATAAAGATTATCAAGGTAGAAGAAAAAGATGGGGGAGGAGAAAAATCTCTCGAGCAGGTTCAAAACGCCATTCGGACAATCCTTTATAGAAAGGAACTTGACAAAAAGTATTCCGCCTGGATCAAAGAGTTGAGAAAGAAGGCATATATAAAAATTATTTTTTAATCCAATCCAGGAACTTATATGGGCAGAGGCAAAAACCACCCATTAGATGAGGAAACCAGGGACTGGGAATTTCCATCTGGCAAAGAACTCGGTGCCCTCTTGAGGAATAAAAGGGAAGAGATGGGTCTCAGTTATGCCCAGATTTCCGAACAAACAAAACTCAGACCCCACTTCCTTGAGGCCTTAGAAAATGAAGAATGGGATCATCTTCCCTCGCCCGCTTTTGTAAAAGGATTTATTCGCTCTTATGCCCGCGCCCTTGGTCTGTCGGAAGGTGGCCTTCTTGCCCTTTATCAGGAGATTACCCCTCAGCACCATGAGACTCCTGGGCCTGTTCTGCCTCCGGTTAATAAGAGAAAAAAACTGGCTCTGTACCTTTTCCTGATTCTCGCTTGTTCTGCGGTGGGCTTCGCATTTTACACGTGGATTGAAGATCCGACTCGCATGGGGGGAGTAATTGACAATGAGGCAGTGGCCCCGTCGGATAAAAAACTGATTGAGTCAAGAAAGACTCAGGATACCCGGAAAGAGATGGCAGAGGTGCCCTTGGATGAACAGGAACCAATTACGGATCTCTCCGAGCCCAAAAAAGCT
>Ga0315542_1000896_pt1 | contig 18826 bp, 18 predicted proteins | sample SalMarSW160120MG_FD_202541 | JGI IMG/M metagenome (GOLD analysis project Ga0315542, IMG submission 202541) | Salt marsh sediment microbial communities from the Plum Island Ecosystem LTER, Massachusetts, United States - Salt Marsh Sediment SW1601-20 ...
ACTCATGGGCGTCCTTGCTGGCCCATCGTCTAATGGCAGGACAACCGGTTCTGGTCCGGTCGGTCGGGGTTCGAATCCCTGTGGGCCAGCCATTTTCTTTGGCTCAGCGGCAGCGTCCCGGTGGAGCCGTCGCTTTCGCGTCCACGACGTATCTGGTTGACACTCGGTCGCGGCCGCGGATACACTCTGCCTGTCCCGGCGGCCGCGTGTTGCACCCGCCCGCCACGATGGCCCATCGTCTAATGGCAGGACAACCGGTTTTGGTCCGGTCGGTCGGGGTTCGAATCCCTGTGGGCCAGCCAGATCGCCTCCCGCCCGGGAGGCGATTCTCGTGGACCCCCCGGCGCCCGGCGCCGCACCGGTCTCAATCGTCCTCCCCGTAGTCGTAGAACCCTCGACCCGACTTGCGGCCCAGGTTCCCCGCCTCGACGAGCTTGCGAAGGCTCTGCGGAGGGCGGAAGCGCTCGCCCATGGCGTCGGTCATCGACTCGGCGATGAGCAGCATGGTGTCGAGGCCGATGTAGTCCGAGAGCTCGAGCGGGCCCATCGGGTGGTTGAGGCCCAGGCGCACGGCGGTGTCGATGTCCTCGGCGCTCGCGACCCCCTCCTCGAGCATCCGCACCCCCTCGAGAAGCAACGCAGCGACCGCCCGCGTGGTGACGAAGCCCTGCCGGTCGGCCACGGCCACGGTCGTCTTGCCGCACCGCTCGGCCAGCGCCCTGGTCGTGGCGAGCGTGGCATCGGACGTCTGGACCGCGCGCACGATCTCGACGAGCGCCATGCGCTCCGGCGGGTTGAACCAGTGCATGCCGATGACCTGGTCCGGCCGGTGCGTGACCGCGGCGATGGCGGTGACGGAGAGCTCGCTGGTGTTGGTGGCGAGCACGGCCCGCCCGGGGGCGAGCCGGTCCAGCTCCACGAAGAGCGTCCGCTTGAGATCGAGCTGCTCCGGTGCGGCCTCGATCACGAAGTCGGCGTCCGCAACCGCCTGCTCCAGGTCCCCGGTGAGCTGCAGCCGCGTCGACACCGCGCCGGGCTCGTTGCGCTTGGCGATCCGCCCCTCGGCGCGCCGGCGTGCCTCGTCCGCCACGTCGTAGACCGCGACGTGCAACCCGCTGGCCAGCAACAGCGTGGCGATGCCGCCGCCCATCGTGCCGGCGCCCAGCACGGCCACGTGCTCCACCGTCGACGCCGCCGCCGGCGCCCCGGTCATCCCGTCGTGCTCCATGGTTCCCTCGCTCTCCAGGCCGGCTCGCTGCCGACGGCTCCCAGTCTAGGGGGACGGCCGCCGGGGAGCGTAGAGGTCGTACCGGGTGGTGGTACCCACCACGCTCCCGCTGGGTGGCGGCACGCCGGCCTCGAGCCCGAGCGCCGGCGCCCGCCGCGGGCGTTTGACCACCACGCGACGCCGGGCGACGCCGAGCGCCGCCTCCAGCAGCTCGGTGGCATCGGCATCGCCTCCCAGCAACGCTCGGAACAGCGCCATGCCCTTGTTCGGCAGCGCACGCTTCCCCGTCTCCGGAAACATCGGGTCGACCACGACCACCGCCGGCGGCGGCGCGAGACGACCGAGGACGTCGCGTGCATCGCCCACCAGCAGGTCCATGCGCTCCGCGGCATCGCGCGCCGCCGATCCCTCGGCGCCCTTGTGCGCGCGTTCCAACGCGTCCTGGAGCAGGGCGGCGACCAGCGGCTCGCGCTCGATCATCACCACGTGGACGCCGTGCGCCGCCAGCCGGAACGCATCCGCGCCCAGACCGGCGGTAGCGTCGGCCACCGTGTCCTCCGGCTCGACCCTGCCCACGGCGCGCACCAGGAGGTCGCGGCCCCTCCCCGACTGGCGCGCCAGTGCGCGCGGCACGACGCTCACGCTGGGCCCGTCGGAGAAGCGTAGCGCCAGCCCGGCGGTCCCGACCTCGAGGGCGATCCTGCGGGCCGCTCCGCCCTCTTCCGATGCTCCACGGGCCGGCACCGAGCGGTCGTCCGCCTCCAGCGGCAAGCCCAGCAGCTCGGCCCACCGCGCCGCCGCGCTCCGGGCCTCCGCCCCGAGCGGGCGAACCACGACATCGACGGGGGGCGCAGGCACACGCCATGCTACGCCCGGCGCAGCAACGAGCCGTGCCCCGAGGGGGGGTGCAGACGGGGTTCACGACCCTCCGGCCGGGTGATAGCATGCAAGGGGGATATGCACCCTGCGCTTCAGATCCCTCGGTGCACTACGGCATGTGCCTGCGTTTCGTAAGCACGGGACGTCTCCGACATACGATTCGCAACCCCGCCCGAAGGAGGACGCCCATGAGCAACGCCAGCCTCGCCCAGCGCCGCCAGGCCGCCGTCGCGCCCGCAGCGTACAGCACTCACCCCTTCTACCCGGCGAGGGCCGAAGGGGCGTACGTGTGGGACGCCGACGGCAACCGCTACCTCGACTTCTCCGTCGGCATCGCCGTGATGAACGTGGGCCACTCGCATCCCAAGGTGGTCCGAGCGGTCCAGGAACAGGCGGCGACCTTCCAGCACCTGTGCTTTGCCGTCGCCATGCACGAGAGCTACATCGCGCTCGCCGAGCGCCTGAACGCGCTCGCGCCCGGAGACAGCCCCAAGAAGACCTTCCTGGTGAACTCCGGCGCGGAGGCCGTCGAGAACGCGGTCAAGATCGCGCGCGCCTACACCGGCCGGGCGGGCATCGTGGCGTTCACCCACGCCTTCCACGGACGGACCTACATGGCGATGTCGCTCACGGCCAAGGCGGAGCCGTACAAGGCCCACTTCGCGCCGCGGGCCGGCGAGGTCTACCGCGCGGCGTACCCCTACGTCTACCGCAATCCCTGGGGCCTCGAGGACCCGGAGGAGGTCGGCGTGCGGACCTTGCGTGCCCTGCGCGACCAGGTCAAGACCACCATCGGCGAGAGCGAAGTGGCCGCGTTCATCATCGAGCCGGTGGCCGGCGAGGGGGGCTTCATCCCCGCCCCACGGAGCTTCCTGGAGGGGCTGCGCGCCTATGCCGACGAGATCGGGGCGCTGTGGATCGACGACGAGGTGCAGGCCGGCATCGGGCGGACGGGCACGCTGTGGGCGGTCGACGCTTTCGCGCTCGAGCCCGACCTGGTGACGAGCGCCAAGGCCCTCTCCTCCGGCTTCCCGCTCTCCGCCGTCATCGGCAAGGCGAGCATCATGGACGCCATCGCTCCGGGCATGCTGGGTTCGACCTTCGGGGGCAACCCCGTGAGCTGCGCCGCCGCACTCGCCACGCTCGACGTGCTCGCGGTGGTGGGGCTGGTCGATCGCGCCGGCGCGATCGGGCGCCGCGCCGTCGAACGGCTCGAGGCGCTGCAGCGGGAGTTCCCGCAGATCGGCGACGTTCGCGGCCGCGGCGCGATGATCGGCATCGAGTTCGTCCAGGCGGGGGGGAAGGAGCCCGACGCGCAGGCCGTGAAGGCCATCGTGGCCTCAGCCCGTGACCAGGGCTTGATGCTGCTCTCGACGGGAACCTACGGGAACGTCATCCGGCTGCTACCCCCGCTCCGGCTCACCGACGCCGAGCTCGACGAGGGGCTCGACATCCTGGCGCGTTCCATTCGCGCAGTGCTGGAACCGGCCCACACCGCCGCATAGCACGGCATGGCCGGCGCCGGCAGCGTTCGCCCGCTGCCGGCGCCGCTTCAGCCCCCTGCTATACTCCCCCGCGTGAGCGCCGTCCGCATCGCCCCGTCCATCCTGGCCGCCGACTTCGCCGACCTCGGCGGCGCCATCGGGCGCGCCCAGGAGGGCGGCGCGGACCTCATCCACGTCGACGTCATGGACGGACACTTCGTGCCGAACATCACGATGGGGCCGGTGGTCGTAGCCGCGGCCCGACGGGCGACCTCGCTACCGCTCGACGTCCATTTGATGATCGAGCAGCCCGAGCGCTACGTGGAGGCGTTCGCCGAGGCAGGTGCCGACATCGTGCACGTCCACGCCGAGGTCGCGCCGCACCTGCATCGCCTGCTCCAGCAGGTGCGGGAGAGCGGCGTCCGCGTCGGCCTGGCGCTGAACCCGCTCACACCGCTCGCCGTGCTCGACGACGCTCTTCCCTACCTCGACGTGGTGCTGCTGATGACGGTGAACCCCGGCTTCGGCGGGCAGGAGTTCATTCCGGCCAGCCTCGAGCGGATCGCCGAGGTGCGGGAGCTCCGCAACCTCCGCAACCCCGAGTGCCTCATCGAGGTCGACGGTGGCATCGCCCGCGGCACCGCACCCCAGGTGCGCGCCGCCGGTGCCCAGGTGCTGGTTGCGGGCAGCTCCATCTTCGGTGGGCACGGGTCGGTGGCCGACAACATCGCCGCTCTGCGAGCGGCTGCGGGTTCCTGACCGGCCGGCTTGAGGCTCAGGCGGCGTCGCGGAAGCGACCGAGGCCCCGGAAGCGGCTCCGACGTTGCTCCTGGAGCCCCTCGGCATCGATCCCGACGAGCGCCGCGACCTCCTCCTGCATCGCTTCCCGCACCCGCTGGATGGTGGCCTCCCGGCTCTTGTGAGCCCCGCCGACCGGCTCGTCGATGACGCGGTCCACCACGCCGAGGTCGAGCAGATCGTAGGCGGTGAGCTTGAGCGCCTCCGCCGCCTTCTCGGCCTCCGCTGCGTCGCGCCACAGGATGGCGGCACACGACTCCGGGCTGATGACCGAGTAGATGGCGTTCTCCAGGATGAGCACGCGGTTGGCGACCCCCACGGCGAGCGCCCCTCCGGAACCCCCCTCGCCGATCACGACGCTGACCGCCGGAACCGTGAGCCGGCTCATCCGGCGGATGCTCTCGGCGATGACCCACGCCTGCCCCTGCTCCTCCGCGGCGATCCCGGGGTAGGCACCGGGCGTGTCGATCAGCGTGAGGACCGGAAGGCCGAACTTGTCGGCGAGGTCGAACATGCGCATGGCCTTGCGGTATCCGCTGGGGTGGGCCATTCCGAAGTTGCGGTGGATGTTCTCCTTGGTATCGCGACCCTTCTGCTGGCCGATCACGACCACGCTTCGCTCGCCCAGACGCGCCAGGCCGGTCACGATCGCGGGATCGTCACCCAGGGTCCGGTCGCCATGCAGCTCGGAGAAGCTGTCGAAGGCCCCCTGCAGGTAGTCCATCGCGGTGGGGCGTCCCGCCGCCCTCGCGACCTGAACGCGCTGCCAGCGTGTGAGGTTGGCGAAGGTGTCGCGCTTGAGGCGCTCCAGGCGCTGCTGCAAGAGCCCGATCTCGTCCGTGAGGTCGATCCCCTGCTCCGAGGCGTAGGAGCGCATCTCCTCGATCTTCGCCTCGAGGTCCTCGATCGGCTTCTCAAACGGCAGCGGCACGCGACTCCCCCTTCGCCTCGCCGCGGCGCGCCGAACCCGTGCGCAGCAGCCGCACGGTCTGCGCCAGGCGTTCCTTCAGGTCCTTCCGGATCACGACGTCGTCGAGCATCCCCTTCTCGAGCAGGAACTCGGCTCGCTGGAAGCCCTCCGGAAGGTCCTGCTTGATGGTCTGTTGGATGACGCGCGGCCCCGCGAAAGAGATGAGGGCGCCCGGCTCCGCGTAGATGACGTCGCCGAGGGTGGCGAAGCTCGCGGTCACGCCACCGGTGGTGGGGTCGGTGAGCACGCTGATGTAGGGTAGGCGTCTCTTCGCCAGCTCCTCCAGCGCCACCGTCGTCTTGGCCATCTGCATCAGCGACAGCGCGCCCTCCTGCATCCGAGCCCCGCCGGAGGCCGTCACCGCGATCAGCGCGCGGTCCTCGACGGCCGCCCGCTCGGCGGCACGAGCGATCTCCTCGCCCACCACCGAACCCATCGAGCCGCCGAGGAAGAAGAAGTCCATCACGATGAGGCCGACGGCCTCGCCGGCCAGCAACGCCCCCCCGGTCTGGATGGCATCGGGCCGGCCGTGCTTCTGCCGGTTCTTCTCGAGTCTCTCCGGGTAGGCCTGCGTATCGACGAACTCGAGCGGGTCCTCCGCCTGGATCTCGCCCGACCAGGGCTCGAAGGTGCCGGCGTCGGCGAGAAGCTCGATGCGCGCCTCCACCGGCATGCGGTAGTGGTGCCCGCACTCCGGACAGACGTAGGCGTTCGCGACCAGGTCCTTGCGGTAGATCTGGGCGCTGCAGGCCTCGCACTTGAGCCAGAGCCCGGCCGGCGCGTTGTCGTCCTCCTTGCGCGTCGGTCGGTTCCGACGGAACCACCGTTCAAGTGCCATGCGGCCTCCTCGCTGTCCCCCACGGGGGGGTTCGCCTGCGCACATCGAAGAGCACGTGCCATTCTACCAGCCGCATGCATCCGCGCCTCAAGGCGTCACGGACGCTCGTCCTCAGCTCCCCGCGCGCTCGGCCTCCTCGAGGACGGTCTCCCCGGACGGCGCGGAGGCTGCGACGTCGGTCTCCGCGTCGGCGTCGTCGCCGAGCGTCGCCGTCGTCTCCTGCTGCAAGGTCGGACGGTTTCCGCCAGCCGCGCTCTCGGGGAGCCGGGGGGCCGCGCGCCCGTTCGCGGTCATCTCGCTGCGCCCCGTGAACGACGCCCCCTCCTCGATGTCCAGCGCCGAGGCACGGACATCCCCCTCGAGCAGTCCGTCCTTCCAGATCTCGATCTTGCCCTTGGCATCGACGTTGGCACGAACCTTACCGAGGATCTTGACCTCGTCGGCTTCGACGCTGTCCCCCTCGATGGTGCCGGCTTCCGCCACCTCCAGGACGCCTGCGACGCGCACATTGCCCATGATGGTGCCGTGCACCCGCACGCGTCCGCTGGCCTCCAGATCGCCGACCAGCCTGGTACCACGGTGGATATAGGTGAACGGCTCGCTGGCCGTCGTCTCCGGTTGCTTCTGCTTCTTGCTGCGTCCGAGCATGCCGTCCTCTCCCTTGTCGCGCTACACGTCCCCGGCGCTTTCGCGACGCATCGCACTTCCGGGGTTCGCCTCGGTTGTACCGCGGCTCCCGGGAGAGCGGTGATAAAAGGCTTCACAGGGGACTCGTTCGTCGTCACGATCCTGGATGCGGCGCGAGGCGCCGTCGTATCCTGGAGCCTATGGAAGCAGCTCGGGTCGTCCTGGTCACCAACGTGGGCCAGGGCTTCGGGCGGGCGGTGGCCCTCGCCTACGGCCAGTCCGACTACGATGTCGTCTGCGCCGACCGCGACGTCGATCTGGCCGCCAAGACGGCCGCTGAGATCGAGGAGCTGGGCGGCCAGGCCATCCCCATCCAGGCGGACATGACGACGCAGATGGACGTCCTGGCTGCCTTCCACAAGGTCTTCGAGATCTTCGGCGCGCTTGGCGGGGTGGTGCACGTCTCCAGCCAGGTGAGCCAGACCCCGTTCGAGGACCTAGGCGAGGGCGAGTTCGCGGAGCTCATCGCGGAGGACCTGCGCAGCGCCTACCTCACGCTGAAGACGGCGGCCCGTCTGCTGGAGAGCGGCTGGGTCGTCATCATCGCTCCTCCCGCCAACCGCCAGCCGCAGATGGCAGCGGTGCTCGGCGCGCTGTCGCGCTTGATGGAGAGCTTCTGTCGCCGCTACGAGGCGCCGCGAGCCAACCTGGTGGTCCCGTCGCGCGACGCCGCCGACCCTCGCCACGACGCCGCCCTCGTCCGAAGCGTTCGCTTCCTTGGGTCGTCATCGGCACTGGGGGTCTCGGGCCAGGAGGTCTTCGTCGAGTTGCCCCCACCTCCGCGCGTCACGGAGACGTTGCTGCCGGAAGTACGTGCCGCCCTCGACGACCGGGTGCGCCAGGACGATCTCGAGGCGAGCCTCTACGACGACGGCGACGCGGACGACGAGGAGCCCGAAGAGGAGCAGGGGTTGGAGGCCTTCGAAGAGGATCCGTTCGACCGTCTGCACGGGACGCCCGCGCTCCGGCGTCACCTGGTCGACGAGGACGAGGCCGATCTCGAGGGCGATCTGGCCGACACCCCCAGGCATCGGCTTCCGTGAGGCCTTGTCGGGGCGCCGTGACGGGGCTAGCGTGAAGCCATGAAGTGCCCCTACTGCTCGTCGGGCGACACGCGCGTCATCAACTCGCGTCCGTCGGACGAGGGCGCTGCCATCCGGCGACGGCGCGAGTGCGCGATCTGTCACCGGCGCTTCACGACCTACGAGCGGGCGCAGTTCGAGGCGCTGATGGTCCGCAAGCGCTCCGGGCGCCACGAGGCCTTCAACCCCGACAAGCTTCTCGACAAGCTGCGAATCGCCTGCAACAAGCGGCCCGTGACCGAGAAGCAGCTTCGCGAGTTCGCCTACAGCTTCGAGGACGAGGTCCAGGCGCCGGAGATCGCCTCGGACGAGATCGGGCGCCGCACCCTGCAGTTCCTCCGGGACCTCGACGACGTCGCCTACATCCGGTTCCTCAGCGTCTACCGCGACTTCGATTCCGTGGACCGCTTCATCGAGGAGATCCAGCACCTGGGCGGGGAGGCCACCGACCTCGAGCCAGAGGTCGAGCGCGAGCCTTGAGCACGCCCGGTCTGCGGTGAGTCGACACGGCGCAGCGGAGCCGCTCCCTCCCCTGCCGGAGGCCTTCCGGCATCGCATGCGGGCGCTGCTGGGGCCGGACGCCGAGGCCCTGCTGGCAGCGCTCGAGCTGCCGCCCGCCCGTGGCCTGCGCGTCAACACGCTGAAGCTCCCCGTCGAAACACTGCGCCAGCGCGTTCCGTGGCACCTGGTGCCCGTCTCCTGGTGCGATGAAGGCTTCCTCCTCACCGCGGCGGAAGCCGCCGAAGCCGCGGCACACCCGCTCCACGCTGCCGGCGCCTACTACCTCCAGGATCCCAGCGCCATGCTTCCGGCGGCGGCCCTCGCGGCCGCACCCGGGGAGAGCGTCTGCGATCTGGCAGCGGCTCCAGGCGGCAAGACTACCCAGCTCGCCGCCTCCATGGCCGGCCGCGGCGTCCTGGTCGCCAACGACACCGACCCGACACGCGTTCGCGCCCTCCTCTCGAACGTCGAGCGCTGGGGCGCTCCCAACGTGGTCGTGACGCAGGCCGATCCGGCTCGCCTGGCACGCGCCTGGCCCGGCCGATTCGATCGCGTCCTGCTCGACGCTCCTTGCTCGGGAGAAGGTATGTTCCGCAAGAGCGTCGAGGCCCGGCGCCAGTGGAGCGAAGGGTTGGTCGCGCGCTGCGCCGGCACCCAGGCACAGCTCCTCGACGCTGCGGCACGCCTGCTGAAGCCAGGCGGCGTGCTCGCGTACAGCACCTGCACCTTCGAGCCGGACGAGAACGAGGGGGTCGTGGCCGCCTTCCTCCAGCGCAATCCCTCGTTCACCTTGGAGCGCATCGAGCCGGCGGGCGCGGACCGGCCTCTCCCTCTGCCCGGCGCGAAACCGGCCGAGGACCCGTCCGAGGCCGCGCCGGCTCGCCTGTGGCCGCACCGCCAGGCAGGCGATGGCCACTTCGTGGCGCTGCTGCGCAAGGGCCCGGCGCCCCCGTCGTTCAGACGTGCTGACGGTGGCGCGCGGGACGTGCGCCCCCGTGGCCCCGGCGCCGGGTACGGACGGGCCACCGCTCCTTCGACCGCGACCGTTCGCGCATGGCGGAGCTTCGCGGACCGGGTCTTGGGATCCGTCCCCTTCGAGGAGGCGGACCTCCTGCTCCACGGCGAACGCCTCCTGGCCGCTCCGCCGGGGCTGCGCCAGAGCGTCGGGGCGGCCGATGGCGTCCATCTGGTGCGCGTCGGCGTACTCCTGGGGCGACTCCGCGGCCGGGTCTTGGAGCCCGCGCATGCGCTGGCGATGGCTGCGCCGCCCGGAGGCGCCTCGGTCGCCCTGGCGCCCGGCGGCCCGCGCGTCGTCCGCTTCGTGGCGGGGCACCCCTTCGACGACGCCGGAGAGGACGGATTCGTGCGCGTGTGCGTCGAGGGCCTCCCCCTCGGGTGGGGGCGCCGTTCGAACGGCACGGTGCGAAGCCTGCTTCCGAGCGGGCTTCGCCGAGCTCCGATGCCCAACGCCGGCTGAGCAGAACGGCATCGCGCCTGCGCCGGCCCGCCGACCGCTATGCTGGGACGCGGGAACCCGAGCCATGCTGAACCCCTTCCTCACCTCCACCCACGCCGGGGACGGCGACGGCAGTCTCGTTGCCACCGTGGCGAGGGTCAAGCAGCGGCTGGTGGTGCAACCTCGGCCCGACGCGCTGGGCGTGAGCCAGGTGGCGCTTCTCCCCCTGCTGCGCGCCTGTGGGGTCGATGTGTTCGACCTCGGCACGCTGCGCGGCACCACGGACGGCGAACGCATGCTCTACCGCATCCAGCTCGACGGCGAGTGGGCGGTCGTGACCGTCCATGCCGTCGGCGTCCCGCTCACACGCGGCGTCGGCCAGGACGGGAGCGTCGACGGCGCGTTCTCCCTGCGGACCAACGGTGGCGACTGGCAACTGCTCACGCGCGGTGAGGAACCGTACGGGTTCAGCCTGTACGACGACGTCTTTCCGAGTGTCCTGGCCCGCCTGTTCCAGATCGGGGGCCCCGACGTGGCCCGCCGTCTCGAGCTCACCCTCTCGCTGCTCCAGCAGGAATGGCTCGCGGACAAGCTGGCCCGACTGTCACGGGATGTCGGAGTCGAGGAGTTGCGGCGCCTTCTGGGCGGGGCCGAGGTCCAACCCGATCGCGTCCTCGACCTGCTCAAGGAGCACCGGCTGATCCGCGACCGACAGCACATCGACGAGCGCGCGGTACGCCGGGCCGTGGCCGTGACGCTCAAGGCCACCGAGCTGGGGCTCGTGCGCGAGGCCGACACGCTGGCGACCATCACCCTCGACGATCTGCTCCTGCATGCCGAGGGCGTCGCCAACCTCAGGGGCCGCCTGCAGGCGACGTTCGACGGGGTGGCGCTCCCGGTGACCTCACGAACCGCGCTCTACTTCGTGCTGGCGGCCGTGGCGGTGCAGTACGGACGCGACGACGCGATCCCGGCGGAAGACCTGGTGGCACCGCCCGAGCGTGTCCCGGCGGGAGTTCGGGCCCGGCCGCTGGGCCGGCCTGGCTGGTACCTGCTGCTCACGCGGGGCAGCGGATCGCTGGCCGAGGCCACCGCCGCCCTGCTCGACGAGCTTGGCCTGCGCCACCGGCTACAGGCCACGCAACGAGGTACCCCCTATCCTCCCCGGCCCGATCGCGATCCTAGCGACGAGCCCGTCGCCGACTAGGACGCCGGCTTCAACGTCAGGGTCCCGACGGCGCCCTTCTGCGCATCGTTCCGCGACAGGCTCATCGGCAGGTACTTCACGTCACGCCAGCGACGCAGGAAGTCCCGGTAGTGGCGCGACAGGACGTTACCCGACTCGCCGGTGGTCTGGATGAACCGGGAGGCATCGAGGTTCGCGAGGTCGTAGACCGCCCGGTAGCCTGGCCCGACGATCTGGCGGTACGGGTGCTGGGCGTCGCCCATGTCGTAGCGACCGACGTCGATCGTGTAGGGGCCCCCGCCGTTGGGGATGAGCAGGTCGAAGAGGCCCCGCAGCGGCGTGCTGGCGAACACCTGGTGGGCGCTGAACGCACGGTGGGCCGCACCCCAGCGCCAGCGCGAGGGGTCCTTGCCGTAGCGTTTCGAGAGCTGGTCGACGGCGTCCTGGAACGCCAGGTTCGCGTCCTGAGCACAGGTCTCCACCCCAGGGGTGGTCACGTTGTCACACCAGCTCGGGTCCTTCGTCAAGACCTCCTGGAGGAAGCGCGGATGGAACCCGAAGAAGGCGTCGAACAGGTTGCCCATCTCGTCAGCGTAGACGCGCTTCGAAAACGCGCGGTACCACGCCGCGAAGATGAGCGGCGCCGCCTTGTCACGGCTCATGTCGCCCTCCCAGCCGACCAGCTGCGCCTGGGCCTTGCGGGCGAGGTCGCTGCTCGGTTGCACCGCGCGCAGCGTCGGCAGGAAGGTGCGCGCGAACAGCGAGGTCTGATCGGCCTGGATGCCCTCCATCGCCTGGACCGTGGCCTTCGGCGTGTCGGCCAGGAGCGACTTGATACGCTCGGCCCGGTAGGGAACGGTCCAGTCGCGGGTCAGGTAGTAGGGGTACCCGTTCGGCACGACCTTGTTGTTGGCCGTGACCACCTCGCCGTTGGCCGGATCGAACCTGTGCGGCAGGGCATCGAACGGGACGGTGCCGACCCAGTCGTAGGCGCCCGTCCAGCCTGGCACCGGGACCATGCCCTCGCCGCTCTTGCGGATCGGTATGCGCCCCGGGGCGTAGTAGCCGATGTTGCCGTCGACGTCGGCGTAGACGATGTTCTGCTCCGGAGTCACGAAGTCGCGGAGGGCGGCCTTGAACTGGTCCCAGTTCTGGGCCGTGTCCATCTTCATGACAGCCTGGATGGTGGTGTCGTCGGGCTCCAAAGCCGTCCACTGCATCGCGAGAACCACATTGCCGCCGTGCTGCTTGGCGACATCGGCGGCGCTCGAGACGACGTCCGAGATGACCGGGCCATGGCGTGTGCTGCGCACCGTCATGACGACGTCGGCGTGCCCCTTGACGTGGATCACCTCGCGACGGGTCTGGAACGGCTCGCTGCCGTTCGGCGTCAGGTAGCGCGTCGGGTCCTTGGGATCGACCTTCTCGATGAACAGGTCCTGCGTGTCGGGGCCGGTGTTCGTGAAGCCCCAGGCGATGCGCTCGTTCCGGCCCAACAGCACCGCCGGCGTGCCGGGAAGCGTGCCCCCGATGACGTTCAGGCCGGGCGCCGAGATCTGTGCCAGGTACCACAGGGAGGGCGCGTCGAGCGCCAGGTGCGGGTCGTTGGCGAGCAGCGGCTTGCCCGACGCCGAGTGCGCCCCCGAGACGACCCAGTCGTTCGAGCCGAGGCCCGGAGGAGGGGGCGCGGGCGCCACGGCGCTCAGCGCGTTCAGCGGGAGCTGCCGGTACAGCGCGCGGAAGTTCGGGAGCACGACCGGGCCGTCCTTGGGGTATCCGGGCCATAGCGTCGTGATGAGCTTCTGAGCGTCGGCGGGCTTGAGCTTGTCGATCAGGCGCGCCCGCAGCAGCTCGGTGTTCCAGTTGCCCGACAGATCCCAGGACATCATCTTCGCCCAGGCGATGACGTCGGCCGCGTGGAAGGGCTGCGGCTTCACGCCGAGGATGACGTACTCCGGAGGCCAGGCGCCGTGGTGATGGTCGATATAGGCATTGATGCCCGCCACGTAGGCATCCAGCAGCTTGCGGGTCTCCGGATCCAGGTACGCCAGCGCCTCCTGGGATGCCCGGTACACCCCGAGGGTCCGCAAGAACTTGTCGGTGTCGAGGGTGGCCGGTCCAAGCACCTCGGAGAGGCGGCCCTCGCCCACGCGTCGTTGGAAGTCCATCTGCCACAGGCGGTCCTGCGCGTGCACGTAGCCCAGGGCGAACAGGGCGTCCGCCTTGTCCTTGGCGAAGATGTGCGGCACGTCGTTCTTGTCGCGAACGATGGTGACGCTGTCCTGAAGGCCCGCCAGCGTGACGGTGCCCCGCGTCTTGGGGAGCGATGTTCGAAGGTAGAGCCAGCCGCCGGCGGCGACGAGCACCAGCAGCACGACCACCACGCCGAGGATCCGCAACGCAAGCTTCATGGGTCTCCTCCCCAGATGCTGCGGCATTGTACCGTCGCCCACCGGCCCGAACGCCCGTGTCTTTCCGAACGGGACAACCGCTGTTCGGCTTCGAGCAGGCCGACGCGGCCGTGGGGTTGGCGACCTCCGTGCGCCTGGCGCTGCGCGCTGCTTGCCGCCCCGAGCGCGGCTGTGCTAAGCTCGCGTTTGGCTTCGCGCATTGTCGGCCCCGATCGACCCCGGCAAGCCTCCGAAGGACGTGACGAGTGTGAAGACGATCTTCCCCAAGGAGACCCACAACGACTGGGTCGTGATCGACGCGGCTGGCCAGACGGTCGGCCGCCTCGCCACCCGGATCGCTACGGTGCTCCGCGGCAAGCACAAGCCCGACTACACGCCCTCCCAGGCAGGCGGCGACTACGTGATCGTGGTCAACGCCGAGAAGGTCGTGTTCACGGGACGCAAGCTCGACCAGAAGGTCTACACCCGGTACAGCGGGTACCAGGGTGGCCTCAAGACCACGACGGCACGGGTGATGCTCGACCGGCATCCCGACCGGGTGATCCGCCACGCGGTGTGGGGCATGCTCCCCAAGAACCGGCTGGGGCGCAAGTTGATCCGCCGTCTCAAGGTGTACGCCGGCGACGCGCACCCGCATCAGGCGCAGCAGCCGAAGGAGTTGGAGGTCGCCTGATGGACCAGTACTACGGGACCGGACGCCGCAAGTCGGCCGTCGCACGGGTGTTCCTGCGCCCCGGGCAGGGGCGTATCACCGTCAACGGGCGCGATTTCCAGGACTACTTCCGCGGCATCCTGGTCGGCGTCCAGGCGCTCGAGCCGCTGAAGGCCACGAACACCGCCGGTCGGTACGACGCGGTGATCACCGTGGCCGGTGGCGGGCCGAGCGGCCAGGCCGACGCGATCAAGCTGGGCGTGGCGCGGGCACTGCTCCGCGTCGACCCCAACTTCCGCACGACCCTCAAGCAGGGCGGCTACCTGACGCGCGACGAGCGCATCGTGGAGCGCAAGAAGTACGGCCTGAAGAAGGCACGTCGGGCTCCGCAGTACAGCAAGCGCTGATCGGTGCGGCGCGGGCGAGGCCCGCGCCCACGGGTGGGATCGTGGTGGAGCGTACCCGTCGGGTGACGCTCCACTCTTCGTTGGAGGCCCGGGCTCCTCGTAGCCAGGGTCGCGGCGTGCTTCCTCTCCGGCTGCGCCGCGTCGAGGGTGCTGCTCAGCGGCCGCCTCCGCGCGTTCTCGGCCTGACCGTGGGCGGTGATAGCGGCCACGATGGCCCGCCCCCTCGTCGGCGGAGCCCGTCCCGGCCACTCCGGGAGGCCGGGCCTCGACCCTGAACCCCGCCGGGGACGGAGCTTGCACCGACATCGGCAGCTCCGGCCCTGGGCTACAATGCTCCGAAGAGGAGGCGCCTCCATGACAGTTGCAACGCGGATTGCACCCTCCCCCACCGGCGACCCGCACGTCGGGACGGCGTACATCGGCCTGTTCAACTACGCCTTCGCGAAGAGCCACGGAGGGCGTTTCATCTTCCGTATCGAGGACACCGACCGCCAGCGCTACGACGCCGGGGCCGAGAAGCGCATCCTCGAGATGTTCGGCTGGTTGTCCATCCGACCCGACGAAGGGCCCGACATCGCTGGGGAGCACGGCCCGTACCGACAGAGCGAACGTACCGAGATCTACCGGCACCACGTCGAGACCCTGCTGGACGCAGGCAAGGCCTACCGCGCATTCGAGTCCACGGAGGAGCTCGACACCATGCGCACCGAGCAGAAGCGGCTGGGCCGGCCTCTGGGCTACGATGGCCGCGGACGCGCCGTACCGCGTGCCGAGCAGGAGGAGCGGGCGCGGGCGGGCGAGGCTCACGTGGTTCGACTCCAGACGCCCGACGACGGCGCCACCACCTTCCGCGACGAGCTCCGCGGTGAGGTGAGCATCGACAACGGCGAGATTCGCGATCCGGTCCTGCTCAAGAGCGACGGCTACCCGACCTACCACCTCGCCAACGTCGTGGACGACCACCTCATGGGCATCACGCACGTGATCCGGGCCGAGGAGTGGGTCACCAGCACGCCCATCCACGTGCTGCTGTACCAGGCGTTCGGCTGGGACGTTCCGCAGTTCATCCACATGCCACTGCTGCGCAACCCCGACAAGAGCAAGGTCAGCAAGCGCAAGCTCGACACCTCGGTGGCCTCCTACCGCGACCAGGGCATCCTGCCGGAGGCACTGCTGAACTTCCTGGCCACCATGGGCTGGAGCATGCCGGACGGGCGCGAGTTCTTCACGGTCGACGAGATGATCGCCGCGTTCGATATCAGGCGGGTCTCGCTCGGCGGCCCCGTGTTCGATCTCAAGAAGCTGCGCTACTACAACGCCAAGTACCTGCGCGACCAGCTCTCCCTGGACGAGGTGGCAAGACGCGTGGCGCCGCTCCTGGATCAACGCGGCTACGCCTGGGAGGACCACGACTACCTCCTCGACGTGGTCGACGTGTTGCGGCCGCGGGCCGAGACGCTCGTCGACATCGCCGATGCCGCCGGCTACTTCTTCACGGAGGAGGTCCGCTACGACGCCTCGGCACGCAAGCAGCTGGCCGCGGGCCAGAAGTACCTCGAGGATCTGGAACGCGAGTTCTCGATCCTGGAGTTCTTCGACTACGACGGCGTCGACGATCTTCTGCACGACTACGTCCAGGCGCAGAGCGTGGGGATGGGCAAGGTGCTGCAGCCGCTGCGGGCCGCCCTCACGGGCACGACCAGCGCGCCGGGCGTGACCGACCTCGTCACCATCCTCGGCAAGCGGCGCGTGCTCGCGCGCATCGGCAAGGCTCTCGCGGCCATCAACCAGGGGCTCCCCGACGACAATCCACAGCGCGAGGCCGAACAGGAGAAGCACGCCGCCAACGTGCGACAGAAGGGCAACGCCAAGCAGCCGTCGCCCGGGACCAAACGGGGCTCGCTGGGATGAGCTGGTTCGATCGTCTTCGCCAGGGGTTGTCGCGCACCCGCGATGTGCTCGCGGCGGACGCCGGCGCGAACTGGGAGATGGACTGGGACGACCTCGAGTTCGCGCTCATCGGCGCCGACGTCGGCGCCAGGCTCGCCGCAGAGGTCGTGCGGGAGGCCAGGGCGGAGCGCGAGCGTGGGACGCCGTTCCGCGATGCCCTCGAGAAGGCGCTGATGGACCAGCTCGAGCCCGATCGCCTGCGCCAGAAGCTGCGCCGCGTGGGGTTCGACCTCGACGTCAAGCGCAACGTGGTCGAGGCACGCGGGTCGGTGGTCATGATGATCGGCGTCAACGGCGTGGGCAAGACCACGACGATCGCCAAGCTCGGCCAGTACTACCGAGGGCACGGTCGATCGGTCATGTTCGCTGCCGGCGACACCTTTCGGGCTGCGGGCAGCGCTCAGCTCGCCGTGTGGGGCGAGCGGCTGGGCGTGCCGACGGTGACCGGTCCCGATGGCAGCGATCCCGGGGCGGTCGCCTTCGACGCGGCGCAGTCGCGTGCCGCCCGCGGCGTCGACCTCCTGTTCGTGGACACCGCCGGCCGCCTGCACACCCAGCACAACCTCATGGAGGAGCTGCGCAAGGTCAAGCGCGTCATCGGCAAGGCCGATCCGGGAGAGCCTGGCGAGGTGTGGCTCGTCCTCGACGCCGTGACCGGCCAGAACGGGCTGGAGCAGGCCCGCAAGTTCCACGAGGCGGTGGGCGTGACGGGCGTGATCGTCACCAAGCTGGACGGCACCGGGAAGGGGGGCATCCTCCTCCCCATCGCACGCGAGCTCGGACTGCCGATCAAGTTCGTCGGTGTCGGCGAGCAAGCCGACGACCTCCAGCCCTACGATGCCGCTGCCTTCGTGCGCGCGCTGCTCGACCTGCCTGCGAAGGCCGCCTGAGGCCCGGCGCCGGCGCTCCCCGGAACGATGACCGCACCCGTCCTGCTCATCAGCGCCACCGCCGAAGAGGCGCAGCCGCTACGACAGGGCCTCGACGGCGCGAGCCTCCCCGTACGCTGGGGCCAGGCCTGGGAGGGACGGCTCGGCGACACCGACGTCGTCCTGACGCATCTGGGCGTCGGCAAGGTGAATACGGCGGCGGGCCTGGCGCTGGCCCTCGAGCGCTGGCGGCCGGAGGCGGTGGTGCAGTTCGGCATCGGTGGAGCCTTCGTCGGCAGCTTCCTGAGCAACGGTATGGTGGCGGTCGCCTCCGTCGACATCCACGTCGACACGGGCGCCGGTGAGTCGAGTGCCTGGGAGGACATGGAGACGCTGGGCTTCCCGTTGCTGGACGGGCCTCCCCCACGGTTCAACGAGATGCCCACCGACCCCCGTTTGAGCCAGCGTCTGGCGGCTCCGTCCGCGGCGCCCCTGCTGCGCTTCGCCACTACGGAGCGCGTGACCGGCTCCCTCGATGAGGCCGAGCGGCTGCAAAGCCGCTTCGATGTCGCCATCGAGTCGATGGAGGGCGCGGCCGCCGCGCAGGTGTGTCTGGCGCTGAAGGTCCCCTTCGCGGAGATCCGCGCCGTCAGCAACACCGTGGGGGAGAGAGATCGGCGCACCTGGGACGTACCGCTCGCCATCCGCGCCGTCCACGAGGCGCTCGAGGCCGCGCTCCCGGAGGTGACGGCATCGCGGTGAGCTTCCTCCAGGCCATCCCCGTGTGGGGCTACTTCATCGTCCTCGGCCTCGCCTTCATCCTCGGCCACCTGCTGGCGTTCCGACCCGACCCCACCATGAGGCGCGGCCGGCGCCTCGCCGGACGCTGGGGCTCGTCGCTGCTGTTGCTGCTGGGTCTGCTGCTGGTGTCGAACCGCGCCGTGGCCACGATCCTCCCGGCCGTGCTCCTGGCCCTGCTCGGCGGCGTCGTCAGCGGGCGCACGGCACCGCCGCCCCCGGATCGCAGGGGCGGGACGAGCCGTCGCGGGCCGAGCAGCGGCGAGCCGAGCGGGAGCGCGGACGCGCCGGGAGGCGAGCGGGAGGACGCGTCCCGGGCCGCGCCCGAAGAGGACGCCACGGAGGGCGACCGGAGCTAGCGGCCGAGCCCGACAGCGGCTGACCGGCGACCGGACGCACGGTCCGAAAGGGCCGGCCGAGTCCGTCCTGGACGGGTCGGACCCGGAGCCACGGTATACTCCGCCCATGCCACTCGTGACCGGACTCGAGATCCTCGCCGCCGCCCGGAAGCAAGGCTATGGCGTCGGCGCCTTCAACACCAACGACATGGAGATCACCCAGGCCATCCTGGAAGCAGCCGAAGCGGCCCGAAGCCCCGTGCTGGTGGCGCTCTCGGAGGGCGGACTGACG
>Ga0315542_1000897_pt1 | contig 18821 bp, 16 predicted proteins | sample SalMarSW160120MG_FD_202541 | JGI IMG/M metagenome (GOLD analysis project Ga0315542, IMG submission 202541) | Salt marsh sediment microbial communities from the Plum Island Ecosystem LTER, Massachusetts, United States - Salt Marsh Sediment SW1601-20 ...
ATCCCTGTTGACGTTCTCCGAGACTTCCGGCGCCGGCCAGCAGTTCGCCGCCAGTGCCTCTGTTTCCGTGTAGTCGCCCGGGCACGCCGGCAGAACGTCTCTCGTGTTGTAGAAATGCACGACTCCCTCGAGCGTCTTGAAGTAGCCATTGTGCGTGTAGGCCTTCACGAAATCCGGACTCGGGCGCAGATCCACGTTGCGAAGCGTCGGCACCTTGACCTTGCCGTACTCCTCGGGATCACCGAGGAAACCACCCAGCCCGAGGTCGACGAACTCCGAGTTCGTGCTGTACACGGGATTCTCCGGGTTCTTCGGAACGCCCAAGTTGTCATAGGTGAAGTCGGTGAAGAGGGGATCCTTTCCGCTGCTCGTGTGACAGAGCTTGCACTTGCCCTTGCCCTGGAACAGCGCGTAGCCCTTGCGCTCCTCCTTCGTCAGCTTTCCGATGTCGAACTTGGACGTGAACGCATTGACCTCCGACGATGCCTCGAAGGCGGCGATGCTCAAAGCGATTGCGTCATACGCACTTCCAACATCGTCACACGCGTTGGTTCCCCACACTTTGGTGAAGAGATCTCCGTAGCTCCCCTCGCAGACCTTGCCAACCACATCACCGGGAGATCCAAGTGCCTGCTCGACGGGATTCAGGAACGGACCTTGCGCCTGATCCGCAGCCGGATTACCAAGCTTCTCGCCCGTCGCCCTGCCATCCCAGAAGTTCCCTCCTGTCCACGTGTCGTGCTTGTCAAGGAACAGGACGGGGCTTTGTGTCGCGTACGCGGCGCTCGGCGGCTTGCGATTCCCGAAGACCTCGCCAAGGGACCCCTCATACACAGCACCGGCCTCGTTGATCTCCATCTGCGGGCCCGTCCAGCCCACGTCGGGTCCATGGCACGAGGCGCACGCCTGGTTGCCATCCGCGGACAGGTTCTCATCGAAGAAGATCGCCTTACCCAGTTCCTCCATCGGTGTCAGCGACGGAACAGCCTGTTTGTCGGACGAAGGCGCCTCTTGCTTCGCGGATGCCGACCCGGCGTAGGGAATCACGAACGTTGCGACGAGTGCAACCACAATGAACAGCCGTTTGGCGTTCACACTCAACCTCCCAAACTCCAGCCCTGATGGAGTCGCTTCACGGTTGAGGCCCTCACAAGGCAGACTAGCGATTGCTGAGAGCCGGTGCCCGCCTTGTTGAAACGGCCGGAACGAGGCATAATCACCGTTCACCTCGCTTTCCCCGAAGGAGCCTTGTCATGGAAGTCACGCTGCGCGCCGAGGCCGGGCGCGAGCCCGGAAGCAGTTCGTCGCGTCGGCTGCGCCGCCAAGGGCTGGTGCCCGCCGTCATCTACGGCAAGGACCTCGAACCGATTCCGGTCGCGGTCAATGGTCACGACCTCTACGTAGCCTTGCACACCGACGCCGGCATCAACGCCTTGATCAACCTCGAGGCCGATGGGGACAAGCACCTCACGATGGCGAGAGAGCTTCAGCGCCACCCGGTGCGGGGAGAGATCACCCATGTCGACTTCGTCACAATCTCCCTCACCGAGAAGACACGAGTCGAGGTCTCCATTGAACTGACCGGCGAGTCCGAAGGTGTCAAGGAAGGCGGCATCATCGAGACCATTCGCAGCAGCATCGAGGTCGAAGCGTTGCCGACCGATATTCCGCAGTCGATCATCGTCAACATCACCGAGCTGGGAGTTGGCGACACCCTGCGCATCGCAGATCTGCCCGAGATCGAGGGTGTCGAGTATCTCGGCGACGATGACGATCCAGTCGTCACCGTTGTGCTTCCCGCCGCTGAAGTCGAAGAGGTCGAAGTGGAAGAAGGCCTCGAAGAAGGCCTCGAGGAAGGCGAAGAGGGCGCCGAGGAAGAGGCCGAAGAGGCCGAAGCTTCCGAAGACGACTAGTGCCCCGACCGCCAACGTTTGCCGCGTTCAGGACGGCCAGATGACACCGCTTGCTGCGCCCTCGTCCTTGAAGCACCTACCGGTGCGCCTGCGTCCTGCGTCCTTGCCATCGGCGCCCCTGCCTCGCCCCGCACATCGCCAACGTTGCCGGACAGGGCACCAGCCATGAAGGTGATCGTCGGTCTCCGAAACCCGGAGCGCCGCTTCGACGGTACCCGTCACAACGTTGGCGCCGAGGTCGTAGAGGCCGTCGCACAACGCTACGGCAGATCCTTTCGTCGTGGTCCTCGAAGAGTCGCCGTGTCGGTCTCGCACACCACGATCGAGGAAGTCGAGGTGGTGCTCGCGCTGCCCAAGGTCTCGATGAACATCTCGGGACCACCTGTGGCCGGTGCGGTGCGCTACTACCGCGCGGACCCGGGTGATCTCCTGGTCGTCCACGACGACATCGACCTTCCGTTCGGGAGGCTGCGAGTCCATACAGGCCGCGGTGCCGGTGGACACAATGGGGTTCGGTCGATCGTGGAACAGATCGGCAGCCGTGACTTCACTCGGCTGAAGGTGGGTGTCGGACGTCCTCCCGGTCGGATGGATCCTGCCGCATTCGTGTTGCAGCGGTTCGACAGGGACGAACGGCCCGAGATCGACCGGCTCGTCGAGGACGCCGCCGACGTCGTCGAGGCGTTTGTGACCGACCCTGAGCGTGCGGTACAGATGGCAGGGGAGCGCCGTCCGGATCAGTAGGGTGGCGCAAGAGGAGGTTCGGATGTTCGTTGCCACCATCGACCAGGGAACCACCAGCACTCGATGCCTGATCGTGGATCACGAAGGGCGCATCGTCTCGTCCTCGCAACTCGAGCACACTCAGCACTTCCCCCGGCCCGGATGGGTCGAGCACGACGCCTCCGAGATCTGGGCACGGACAGTCGACGTCATCGACGGTGCACTCTCATCGGCCGGGCTGACAGGGACCGACATCGACGCGATCGGTATCACCAACCAGCGGGAAACGACGATTCTCTGGGACAAGGAGACGGGAACCCCGGTCTGCCCTGCGATCGTCTGGCAGGACACCCGCACCGCCGCACTTTGCGAACGACTGGCACGGGACGAGGGGCTCGATCGCTTCCGCGACCGCTGCGGCCTTCCACTCACCACCTATTTCGCCGGCCCCAAGATCGCCTGGATTCTCGAAACGCACCCTGAACTGAGGGCTGGTGCCGAAACAGGACGGATTCTGTTTGGCACCGTTGACAGCTGGCTGCTCTGGAACCTCACCGGTATCCACGCCACCGATGTCACCAACGCCAGCCGCACGATGCTCATGAACATCGAAACGCTCGAGTGGGATCCCACCGTCCTGGCCGCAATGAACATCCCCGAAGCGATGTTGCCGGATATCAGGCCGTCGATTGGTGCATTCGGCACCGCGACCGGTCTGCTCGACGGGGTTCCTGTGTCCGGAATTCTCGGCGACCAACAGGCGGCCCTGTTCGGGCAGGGTTGTTTCGAGCCGGGGGATGCCAAGAACACGTACGGCACGGGATGCTTCATGCTCCAAAACACCGGAACACGTCCTGTCCCGTCCAGGAACGGTTTGCTCACCACCGTCGCCTACAAGATCGACGATGAACCCGCCGTCTATGCGCTCGAAGGTTCGATCGCAATCGCAGGTGCTCTCGTCCAGTGGCTGAGAGACAACATGGGAATCATCGAGCAATCCTCTGATGTCGAGGCGCTCGCCGCGAGTGTCTCCGACAATGGAGATGTCTACTTCGTACCCGCATTCAGCGGGCTTTTCGCACCTCGATGGCGGTCCGACGCGCGCGGTGTGATCGTTGGACTGACCCGGTACAGCACCTCCGGACACATTGCCCGCGCCGCCCTCGAAGCAACCGCGTACCAGACACGGGAAGTGCTCGAGGCGATGCGAGCCGACTCCGGCGTACGGCTCACCGAACTCAGGGTCGACGGTGGCATGGTCGCCAACGAGCTTCTCATGCAGTTCCAAGCCGATGTCCTCGGCGTGGCCGTCGCCCGGCCCGCCAACGCGGAAACGACGGCGATGGGCGCAGCGTTCGCCGCCGGCCTTGCAGTCGGCTTCTGGAGAGAGCTCGGCGAAGTGCGTTTGGAGGAGGGGCAACGATGGTCGCCATCGATGCCCCAAGACCAGCGAGAAGCCCTGTATGAACGCTGGAAAGAGGCGGTCGAGCGCAGCCTCGGATGGAATGCCGCTGGTAGCCTCGGAGCGTCTGCAAAGGAGTAGGAGCAGCATGAAGATCGTGGTCGGCTTCATCAAGACACCCGAGGGTGAGGCGGCGTTGAAGGCTGCAATCGGCGAGGCAAAATCGAGCGGCGGAGAGCTCGTCGTCGTTCACTCGATGATGGGTGGTGATCGTGAAGGGGTCGACGAGGTTCTGGCATACAGGCAGGAGCTCGAGGAAGTGGAGGAACGACTCGGCAAGGAGGGTGTGAACTTCCGCATCCACGAGTACGTGAGAGGCCTGTCTCCATCCCAGGATCTGATCAAAGCTGTAGACGACGAAGAGGCCGATCTTCTCGTCATCGGTCTGAGGAAGCGGTCGGCCGTCGGCAAACTGCTGATGGGGAGCAATGCCCAGGAGATTCTCCTCGGCGCTCGCTGCCCCGTACTCGCCGTCAAAGCCAGCTACTGAGCTACCGACTGTCCGCTGTCGGCCGCATGCGCTGTCGCGCTGACACGGTCAAACCCTGAGAGGACGCCATATGCCGTACCGCACGATCATCGAACCGTTCCGGATTCACTCCGTTCAGGCAATCACCTTCCCGACACGTGAGGAACGCGAAGAAGCTCTCCAGCGCGCGGGGTACAACCTGTTCGGCCTTCATGGCGACGAGGTCATCATCGACCTGCTTACCGACTCGGGTACCGGAGCAATGTCGGCTCGCCAGTGGGCCGGGATGATGGTCGGAGACGAGTCCTACGCGGGGAGCCGTTCCTTCTACAAGTTCCGGGACACGGTCTCCGACATCACGGGCTTTCCCGAGATCATCCCCACACACCAGGGCCGCGCCTCGGAACGCATCCTGTTCGAAACCCTCGTGGGTGAAGGAGACGTGGTTCCCAACAACACACACTTCGATACGACGAGAGCCAACGTCGAACATCAAGGCGCCGAGGCTCGGGACCTTCTCAACGAGCAGGGACACGAACCAGACGTCGTCGCCCCGTTCAAAGGCAACATGGATATCGAAGCCTTGGAGGCGACCATCGTCGAGGTCGGTGCCGACCGCATCCCGCTGGTCATGGTGACCGTCACCAACAACTCGGGCGGCGGCCAGCCCGTCTCCATGACCAACCTCAAGGCCGTGCGGGAAGTGTGCGATCGACACGGCATCCTTTTCTTCCTGGATGCGTGCCGGTTCGCCGAGAACGCCTGGTTCATCAAGCAGCGTGAAGAAGGCTACGGCGACAAGACGCCGCTCGAGATCGCCCGCGAGATGTTTTCACTTGTCGACGGCTGCACCATGTCCGCCAAGAAGGACGGACTGGCCAACATTGGAGGCTTCATCGGGCTGCGTGATCCGGCCATTGCCCAGGACGCTCGCAACCTGCTGATCCTCACAGAAGGGTTCCCCACGTACGGCGGACTCGCCGGCTACGACCTCGAAGCGATCGCCGTGGGTCTTCGAGAGGTCCTCGATGAGGAGTACCTCCGTTACCGGATTCGATCGACCGCGTACCTCGCAGAGAAGGTGCGGGCAGCAGGGGTTCCGATCGTCAGGCCGCCCGGCGGGCACGCCGTCTACCTCGACGCCAAGGGGTTCCTTCCCCATATCCCGCCGAACCAGTACCCGGCGCAGGCGCTGGCCATCGAGTTGTACCGGGAGGGTGGCGTGCGGGGTGTGGAGATCGGCTCGGTCATGTTCGGCAAGGTCAATGAGGACGGGACCGAGACACCCGCCGATCTGGAACTCGTGCGTCTTGCGGTGCCACGACGCACCTACACACAGAGCCACGTCGACTATGTCGGAGAAGTGGTGATCTCTGTCGCCGAGCGAGCCGAGCAGATCCGCGGCTACCGCATCGTCGACCAGGCCCCGTGGCTGCGCCACTTCACGGCTAGGTTTGAACCGCTCTAGCCGGTTCTGCTCGATGCTGACCGGGGATATGTGCGGTCAGCATCGAGCAGAACGGAAGAAACCATGACCACCAAGCCGTACCGCGTCCGCGAGGCCGAGTTCATCGCCCTGATTGCGCTCATCTCGGCGCTGAACGCCCTCGCCATCGACGTGATGCTCCCGGCGATGGGAGTCCTGCGGGAATCGTTCGGTCTTGCGCCGGACTCCACGCAGGTTTCGCTGATCGTGTCGGTGTTTCTCGTGGGCCTCGGACTCGGCCAGTACATCTTCGGGCCGGTCACGGATGCGCTTGGCCGCAAGCGCGTCTTGTACGGCGGTATCGTCCTTTACCTGGCCGGTGCGGCAGGGGCAATCCTGTCGCCGACCCTCCCCGCCATGATCGTGTTTCGTTTCCTTTGGGGATTGGGTGCGGGTGCACCGCGGGTGGTGTCCCGAGCGATTGTCCGTGACCGCTACTACGGCGACGACATGAGCCGCGTGCTTGCGGTCGTGACCGGGGTGTTCATGATCGTCCCCGCAATCGCGCCGGCCATCGGCCAGCTCTTGTTGTCACTTGGGTCATGGCGGTATCCATTCGTGTTTGCTGCTCTCTTCGCTGCTGGAATTGGGGTCTGGTCCACGAGACTTCGAGAGACCCTCCCACCCACACGGAGGGTCCCACTCAGCTTCCGCAACACGTTTGCCTCCACCCGCGAGGTCCTTCGACACGGAACGTTCACTCGAATGACAATCGCCATGACATTCGGCATGGCGGCCTTCTACCCCTACCTAGGCGCCAGTCAGCTGATGTACGAAGGGATCTACGGTCGCGCCGAGCAGTTCGCGTACTGGTTCGGGCTGGCGGCAGTGTTCATGGCTGGTGCCTCCGTGGCGGCGTCCCGAGCCATCAGACGAGTGGGATCAGACCGTGTGCTGGCTGTCATCCTGTTCGTGCTCATGGCTGTCGCAACCGTGTTCCTGGCGGCCTCGCTTGGGACATCCGGGCACCCCTCGTTCACGGGCTACTACGTCTTCACCACGCTGCTGGTCATCACAATCGTCGTCTCGAGAGCACTACTGACGTCGGCAGCGATGGAGGACGTCGGCCATTTGGCAGGCACCGCCTCTGCCCTGATTGGCACGATCACTCTCGTGGGTGGTGGCATACTCGGATCGGCCGCCGCGGCCATCATTTCCGATTCGACCACGCCGTTCGCGTTGAGCTTCTTCGTCTTTGGCGCCCTCATGACCGGGTTCGTCATGTGGGACCGGCGCTCTCGTCAGAGCTAGCCGCACATATCCCTGCCAGCATTGACGAGAACGTCTTCTATGGTTTCAACCCGCTCGCGGCGAACACTCGATGTGGGACCGACAGCTCCCCCGGAAACTCGGCGGCGAGCATCTTGGCCAGATCGTGATCGAATCGTTCGACCTCGTCGGGTTCGAGTGCCGAACCCACACCGTTGCAGGTACGAATGCGACCCCGCCACGCCTCGTGGGAGAACGGAAGGTCGACTGTGTAGCTGAAGCTCTCCACGCCGGCGAAACCCGAATCATCCAGTGCCTTCACCTGTTCGGGATGGATGCCCCTCCACCCCGCCTTTGGCCAGCCTGGGTTGTGTCCCAGGATCAGGTCCTCTGTTCGAGTACAGACGTTGCCAGGCACGAGCAGATAGCTGAAATCGCAGATGAGCAGTCGTCCACCGGGGGCGAGCACTCGTAACGCTTCTTGTGCGGCCGTCTCGCTGTCGAACCACCACCAGCACTGGCCGGCGCTCACCAGGTCGAAGCTCGCATCAGGCATGCCGGTCTCCTCTGCGCGGCCTTCGACGAACGTTGCAGCGAGCCTCCGGTCGGCAGCGGCACGGCGTGCCACGTCGAGCAGGTCGGTTGAGATGTCGAGGCCCGTCGTGTGAATGCCGCGAGCGGCAAACCCGAGTGCGAGGGACCCCGTTCCGGTACCGAGATCAAGGGCACGCATCCCTGATCGGATCCAGCCCTCTCGTTCCAACCGGACGAAGAACTCCTCCGGAAAGCCAGGTCGGAACCGTTCGTAGTCGAGCGCCTTGCGACCGAAATCGATGACTCGTCCTTCGTGGTCTCTGGGTCCTTCTGTCATGTGCCGAGTCTATGAATCAGTGAGGCGTTGTGCCCGGGCTCGGGTACCGTGAAGACGTGAGTTTCCTGACGCTCTTCGGCCTCGTCGCCATCGCCGAGGTGGCCACGTTCTTCTGGGTGGAGTCGAGGATCGGACTTGGTCCGGCCCTCGCCATTGCGCTCGCCACCGCTCTGATCGGTTCGGCGCTGGTCCGTCGAGCGGGTCTGTCGGTGCTCGGTCGAATCCGAGCGAGAATGCAACAGGGTGAGCTTCCCGGGCGCGAACTGGGCGACGGCGCGGCCATTCTGGTCGCCGGCGCCTTCCTCATCTCACCCGGGTTCCTGACCGACACGCTCGGTTTCCTGCTGCTGATCCCGCAGGTTCGTCACTTCGTCTATCGCGTTGTCTCGAGTCGCTACTCGTCACGCTTCACGATCATTTCCTCGCGGTCAGGCCCGGCCGGAGAGGTGATCGATGTTGACCCGATCGACGACTCATTCTCGTGACGCTCGGATCGGATCAACCGGCCGGTGTGTCGGTAGAACGGAGAGGTAGCATCCCGTCCGGAAGGAGGAGCATGGCGTCGATACCGAACCTGCTCGGCATGGCCAGGATCCTGATGACGCCGGTCGTCATGGTGCTGGTGCTCGTCAATGCGCGACCGTCGCACGCCACCGCCGCGGCCATCCTGTTCGTCCTCGCCGCCGGGACCGACTTTCTCGACGGCTATTTTGCGCGGCGGTGGAAAGTCGGAACGATCGTTGGCACGTTCATCGATTCGATCGCCGACAAGGTGCTGGTCACGGGAGCGCTGCTGGCGCTCGTGTCGGTCGACAGGGTGTCGGTGTGGGCAGCGTTGATCATCATCGTCAGGGAACTCCTCGTCATGACCCTCAGGGGCCTGGTCGCCATCGAGGGGCATGTCGTCAAGCCCTCACTCATGGGCAAGCTCAAAGCCAACGCGCAGTATCTGGCGATCGTCCTCGCCATCCTCCGGCCGTTCCAGCCGATTGGGCCCCTCTATCTCGATCAGTGGGTCATGTGGCTCGCGGTACTGCTGACGATCGCGTCCGGATGGGGGTATATGCGAGCGTTCGGAGCGATCGCCCGCAAGGTCGACGAGTGACCGTTCTCGTCACGGGGGGCTCCGGCGTAGTAGGGCGCGAAGTGACCCGTCTCCTCGTCGAGGAGGGAAGGAACGTTCGTGCCATGGCTCGTTCACCCGAGGCGGCAGGCACGGTCAGCGCTCTCGGTGCCGAACCGGTACCGGGCGACATTCTCGAGTACCCGGACCTCGTGGTGGCAATGAGGGACGTCGATGTCGTCTATCACATTGCCGGCATGAACTCCATGTGCCTCCGATCGATCGAGCCGATGCGCAGCATCAACGTGGATGGAACCAGGAACGTGATCCGGGCAGCAGCGGCCGCCGGCGCCCGGCGAGTCGTGTACACGTCGTCGGCGGTCACAATTGGTGAGGCCAAGGGGACAATCGGATCCGAGGCATCCCCCCATCGTGGCTTCTTCCTATCGAAGTACGAACGCACCAAGTTCGAGGCCGAGCGAGTCGCGCTAGGTGAACAGCTGGACGTCGAGGTCGTAGCTGTCAACCCGTCATCTGTTCAAGGTCCTGGACGGGCGTCAGGAACGGGGAGGCTGCTTCTTGCCGTCGCGTCGGGAAGACTCCCGTTTCTGATCGACACGACCGTCAGCATGGTCGACATCACCGACACCGCCCGCGGGCACTTGCTTGCGGAGATCAACGGAAAGCCGGGCGAACGCTACATCCTCTCCGGGTTCTCCATGCACACTCGGGACGCGGCACACGTACTTGCCGAACTCACCGGTGTGCGTGTGCGAGTCATCCCAGTTCCGTCAACAGCACTCGTGGCGATTGGACGGGTCGTCGAAGCTGCAACGTGCCGGCCACGGTTCTGCGCGGAGATGGCCCGTGTGCTCGCGTTCGGACACACGTACGATGGCTCTCGCGCGACTCGGGACCTGGGCATCACATACACGCCATCAGAAGTGACGTTGGCGCGAACGATCACCTGGTTCAGAGAGAACGGATATCTCGAGCCCTGACCACTAGAGGCGGCCACCCGACTGGGAGGCTGAACCGTCGCTGGGGGGCATTGCGAAGTATGATCGGTTCAGTTCTGGGGACTCGAGTGGCCGCCAGCGTTACCGTACCTCGCAACTGACTGATTTTCGCGGAATTCCCGGCAGGGCCGATCGCACTACGCTGTAGCGGGCGATGTCTGCACCGCTCCAACCACTCCTCGAAACCTGGCCCCGCGCGGCTGTTCCATCGGCCCCGTCGACGGTCTCCATCGCCCCCGCAGGCCGGGCGTTCCTCCTCGCGTCACTCCTTGCCCATCGTCGTCCGATCCTGGCGCTGACCCCAGGTGAACGCGACGCCGAGGAGCTGTTGGACGACGTGTCGCTCTTCACAGACGATGTCGCCCTCCTCCCGGCATGGGAGACGCTGCCGTACGAGCATGTCTCACCCAACGAGGAAACGATGGCACGCCGGGCCCACGCACGGCATGCCCTCCAGACGTCGCACGGTATCGTCATCTCCTCGGCGAGAGCGGCCGCGCAGCGGGTCAGCCCGTCGCCGGTCGATCCCGTTGTCGCGACCGTCGGTACGGACATCGACTTCGATCGGTTCGTCGTCACCCTCGCCGGCATCGGGTACACGAGAACCACTCGTGTCGAATCCAGAGGAGAGTTCGCGGTGCGCGGTGGCATCGTCGACGTGTTTCCCGCCCAAGGCGGGGAACCGGTCAGGCTCGACTTCTTCGGCGACCACGTCGAAAGCGCACGAACGTTCTCCGTTTCATCGCAGCGTTCCGAACAGGTGGTGGATTCACTCGTCGCCTACCCCCCAAAGGAAGTGCGGCCAGACGACGAAATGGCTCGGCTCGCCGCCCACCACACCGCGACGTGGGGATCCGAAACGTGGGACAGGGTTGCCCAGAAGATCGTGTTTCCCGGGATCGAGTCGTGGCTGCCGTGGATGGCTCCACCGTCGACCGTTCTGACCGATCTGCCACCAGGGGGAACGCTGGTGGTGTTTGACCCGGTTGGAGTCGCGGGCAGGGCCTATGACCTTGTGTCGGAAGAGCAGGACCTTGCCGAGGCGCTTGCGCCCACGTGGAACGCGCCCACCGATCATCCTCCCCTCTACCTACCGATTCCTTTTGAGGACCGGCCCGCACTTCTCGCACCACCTTTGCCGACAGGTCCTGACGACACGGTGGTGCGGGTGAGCGGGCTCGACGCCGTTCCAGGCGACCCCGACTCGGTGGCGACGTCTCTCGGCAGGCTCATCGCGTCTGGCGTGGCCACGATCGTCGCCATGGACGGGGAGGCAGCTGCCGACAGGGTGAGCAGAGTGCTGGCCGAACACGGACTCGACCTGCCGCGTATCGACCACCTCGACGAGATCATGTCGGCGGTCGTCGGAACCGGCATTCATCGAGGGTTTCATCTCGAAGCTGCCAACGTCGCCGTCTTCGGAGAGCAGTCGATCGCTGGGCGCCGGCGGTCGCATCGACGTCCAAGCCGGAGATTGCGGACCGAGGAAGCGACCTACCGGGACCTCCAAGAAGGCGACTACGTCGTCCACTATCGCCATGGCATAGGCCGCTTCGAGGGGCTGGTCGCCAAGACGGTCGCCGGTGTCGAACGCGACTACCTGATCGTTGCGTATGCCGGTGCAGACAAGCTGTATGTTCCGACTGATCAGCTTGCCGCTATCCGGCGATACACCGGCGGGGAGACGCCGAGAGTCTCGAGGATGGGCGGGGCAGACTGGTCGGCGACCAAGGACCGCGTACGCAAGGCGGTCGCGGCCGTTGCCGAACAGGTCGTCAGCCTCCACAAGGCAAGGGCTACGGCAGCCGGTCACTCTTCCGGTCCCGACGGGCCGTGGCAGCGCGAATTGGCGAACGCGTTCCCGTTCGAAGAGACACCCGACCAGCTTGTCGCCATGAACGAGGTGCGGGTCGACATGCAGGCGGAAAGGCCTATGGATCGGCTCGTGTTTGGCGACGTCGGCTACGGCAAGACGGAGGTCGCGGTCCGAGCCGCGTTCCGTGCGATCTCCGCGGGCCGGCAGGCGGCCGTGCTCTGCCCAACCACATTGCTCGCGCAACAGCACCTCCAAACGTTCACCGAACGGTTCGACCCGTTCCCGGTCAAGGTCGCCATGCTCAGCAGATTCCTCACCTCAGCGGAGCAGCGAGCGGTCGTTCGCGGCATCTCCAGTGGCGATGTGGACATCGTGATCGGCACACATCGTCTCTTGAGCGACGATGTGAAGTTCAAAGACCTCGGGCTTCTCGTCGTCGACGAGGAGCAGCGTTTCGGAGTGGGAGCGAAGGATGCCATCAAGCGTCTGCGCGTCGGTGTCGACGTGCTCACACTCACGGCAACACCGATTCCCAGAACGCTCGAAATGGCGTTGACCGGCATCCGTGACGTCAGTCACATCAAGACACCCCCCGAGGACCGACACCCGATCCTCACCTACGTGGGTCCTTACGACGAGCGGTCCGTCTCGGCTGCGATTCGGAGAGAGCTCCTTCGTGAGGGCCAGGTCTTCTATGTCCACAATCGGATCCAATCGATCGATCGGGCCGTCGCACGGCTGCGAGAACTCGTACCGAATGCCCGCTGCGGGGTCGCGCACGGGAAAATGAGCGAGGGTCAGCTCGAACAGGTGATGCTCGATTTCTGGAACCGTCGGTACGACGTCTTGGTCGCCACCACGATCATCGAATCGGGTCTCGACCTCCCGTCGGTCAACACGCTCATCGTGGAACGGGCCGATCTGCTCGGCCTGGCACAGCTCTATCAGCTTCGCGGAAGAGTCGGAAGATCATCGCAACGCGCCTACGCGTACCTGTTCCACCCGCCGGATCACACCCTTTCGGAGGAAGCCAGGCGAAGGTTGCAGGCGATCGGAGAACACACCGACCTCGGTTCGGGTTTCGACATCGCCATGCGCGACCTCGAGATCAGGGGAGCAGGCAGCATCCTTGGTGAGGTCCAGTCTGGGCACATCGCCGCCGTCGGATTCGACCTGTATGCACGACTCGTCGCCGACGCCGTCAACGAGCTGGAGGGCAGGACGGTGAGTGACGATCAGCCGGCAGAAGTCCGTATCGAGCTTCCGGTGGACGCGTACCTACCTGATGAGTTCATTCCCGATCAGGACACACGCCTCGAAGCGTATCGCCGCCTGGCGACGACACGAACCGTGGAGGACGTTGCCGATGTGGCGGAGGAGTGGAGAGACCGATACGGGACGTGGCCGGACTCGGTTGGTGCCCTCCTCGAGATCGCGGAGCTGCGAGCCGAGGCGCTGCGCGTCGGCCTCGCCGAGATCGTCGCGCTCGGGCGCGAGATACGATTGGCGCCGGTCGACCTGGCCGCATCCCAGGAGGTCCGGTTGGAACGGATCGCCCCCAAGGCGGTGCTGCGGGCCTCGGAGAGTGTCGTGTTCTTGCCGAAACCGCGATCGGAGATCGCCACCTCGTTGACGCGTTTCATCCGGAGGATGTGGCCGCCCGAAGGATGATGTTTTTCGGCTTGTTTGCCCACTTGCCTACTATTTCGTTGGTCAGAAAGGTGAACTCTCGTGCGCAAAATCCTTCTCTTGTTTGTTGCCTTCGCGGTCTTTGGCGTCTCTGCCTGTTCAGGCAGCGCGAAGTCGATCGCTTCCGTGAACGGCTCTTCCATCAGCCTTGCCGACGTGGAGGCGATGTCGCCGGCAGACGCGGCGGTCGCGACAACGGACTTCGATGCCAACCTTCGGAACCTGATCATCGAGAAGGTCGTCGAGCAGGGAGCCCAGCAGAAGTGGAACATCACCCTCGATCCGACCGCCATCGATGACAAAGTCACGGAACTCCTCGGAACCATCGGCGCAGATGATGCGTCCATCGACGAGTCCCTCACGAAATACGGAATCACGCGTGACACCGTCCGCCACATCGCGGTTCAGCAGCTTCTGAGCAGTGCGGTCAGTGACCAGCTCGCCACACAGGTCACGACACCCACCGAAGAGGATCTACAGGCCGCCTACGACGCCAACAAGGACGCGGCAGCGACCGCGTGTGTTCACCATATCCTCGTTGCGACCGAGGCAGAGGCCAACGACGTGATCGCTCGCCTCGATGCCGGCGAGTCGTTTGCCGACGTTGCCGCCGAGGTGTCGACAGACACCGGCAGCGCAGCGAACGGTGGCGACCTCGGGTGCGTTACCGATCCGAATTCGAAGTACGTTCCGGAGTTCGCTCAGGCGATCTTCGACGCACCGATCGGCGAGGTGTACGGACCGGTGCAGACCGACTACGGCTACCACGTGCTCATCGTCGACTCGCTGACGATTCCGACCTTCGACGAGATGAAGTCTGACCTCAGCGACCAGATCGAACAGACTCAGGTCTCCGATCTGTTCTCCAATTGGATCATGGGGCAGCTCGACGCTGCAACCATCGACGTGTCGTCCAAGTACGGAACGTGGGTCGGATCGCCGGACTACACGGTCAACCCACCGGCCTGATGGCCGGCCGGATCGCCATCGTCGGATTGGGTCCCGGCGATCTCGACCGGGTGACCGGCCGAGCGTCGGAGTTGCTCAACGATCCGTCGAGAACCGTGATCCTGCGCACACTCGAACATCCCGCCGCCCGCGCTCTCGCGACTCGGCGGGAGGTTGCGTCGGGTGATGACCTCTATGCAGCGGCCGAGACGTTCGATGCCGTCTACGAACAGCTCGCTCGAAGAGTCATCGAAGCCGCCGCCCATGCCGACGTGGTGGTCGGGCTTCCGGGCAGCCCACTTGTCGCCGAACGAACCACCGGCCTGATTGTCGACCTAGCCGCCACCGAGGGGATCGCAGTCGAAGTCGTTGCCGGTGAGTCGTTTCTCGACATCCTCGCGGGCGAGCTGGGAATCGATCTGCTCGGCCTCCAGATCCTCGACGCACGCGACCTCCCGAAGCCCCTCTTGCTGCACCTCCCGACCGTCATCGCGCAGGTCGACACGCCGATGGTGCTCGGGGACGTGCGGGACAGGCTCCTCGCCGTTCTCGACGGTTCGACTGAGGTTGTCGTAGCCAGGGAGCTTGGGGCGACCGAGGCAACGATCGACCGGATCACCTTGACCGATGTCGATGGGACGATGGCCGGGCTCAGGACAACGCTCTATGTGGATCCCCCTCCCGCGGGATGGCCCGGCCTTCTCTCGACGATGCGACGTCTTCGTCGAGAGTGCCCGTGGGACAGCAAGCAGACCCACCATTCACTTGTCCGGAACCTGATCGAAGAGACGTACGAGCTGGCGGATGCACTGTCGGCGCTCCCGCCCGAGGCTCCTGGTGGCGAACCCGACTACGGGGCGTACGCCGATGTCGAAGAAGAACTCGGAGACGTGCTCCTCCAAGTTGTGTTTCACACGATCATGGCCAGAGAAGCGGGTGCGTTTGGCATCGAGGACGTGGCGGAAACGCTCCGGCGCAAGCTGGTGCGGCGTCACCCTCACGTGTTCGGTGATGTAGATGTGGACGGGGTCGACGATGTCCTTCGCAATTGGGAGCAGATCAAACAGGACGAGAAGCAGAGGGTATCGCTGATGGACGACGTCCCTGCGGGTCTTCCCGGTTTGGAGAGAGCAGCAAAGATCCAGCGCCGGGCCGCATCGGTCGGTTTCGATTGGTACGAACCGAATGCCGTCATGGACAAGATCCACGAAGAGGTGAGCGAACTCGGAGAGGTGCTCGACAACCACGCCGAAGCCGAAGCCGAACTCGGGGACGTGTTGTTCTCGGTGGTGAATCTCAGCAGACACCTCTCTCTTGATCCCGAAGTCGCGCTCCGCGGAGCAGTCGATCGTTTCACGACGAGGTTCCGATGGATGGAACAGTCGCACGACCTCGAAGGGGCGACGCTCGAAGAGCTCGACCAGATGTGGGCCGCCGCGAAGGCGGCCGAAAGGCACGAAGCGGAGGCTTCGAATGACTAGATTCGGCATACAAGGAGGGCCGATGAACACCACGATCAGCGGGGTGAAGGCCCGCGAAATCCTCGACTCACGGGGAAACCCGACCGTCGAAACCGAAGTGTTCCTCGCTGACGGAGCGTTTGGAAGGGCGGCGGTTCCTTCCGGTGCGTCGACAGGGGAACTCGAAGCGCTCGAGCTTCGAGACGGTGGAGACCGCTACGGCGGCAAGGGTGTAGAGCGGGCTCTCGCCAACATCAGAGACGAGATCGCTCCTGCCGTGATCGGACGCGACGCGACCGATCAGGAGGGCATCGATCAGGCGATGATCGACCTCGACGGCACACCCGACAAGTCGCGTCTTGGCGCCAACGCCATCCTGGGCGTGTCCATGGCGACCGCCCGTGCGGCCGCCGGCGCACTCAACATTCCGTTGTTCCGCTATCTCGGTGGAACGAAGGGACGTGTTCTGCCGACCCCGTTCCTCAACGTTCTGAACGGTGGCGTGCATGCCGCCAACGATGTCGACATCCAAGAGTTCATGCTGGTACCCGGTGGAGCGCCCACCTTCCGAGAGGCGCTGCGGGCGGGTGCCGAGGTCTATCACACACTCAAGAAGGTCCTTGCTTCCAAGGGCCTGGCATCGGGCGTCGGAGACGAAGGCGGATTCGCACCCAACCTTCCGTCCAACCGTTCGGCCGTCGAACTGCTCGTCGAGGCGATCTCGGCGGCCGGCTACGCACCCGGCGAGGATGTGGCCATCGCCATCGACTCAGCGTCCTCGGAGATGTACGAGGACGGCATGTACCGGATGGAGGGCACGAAGATCTCGTCCGCCGAGATGGTCGACTACCTCGAAGGCATCGTCGACGAGTTCCCGATGGTGCTCATCGAGGACGGCGTCGCCGAAAACGACTGGGACGGATGGAAGCTGCTCACTGACCGGCTCGGCGAAAAGGTGCAGCTCGTGGGTGACGACAACTTCGTGACCAACGAGAAGCTGCTCCTCAAGGGCATCGAAGCAGGCATCGCGAACGCGATTCTCATCAAGGTCAACCAGATCGGAAGTCTGTCCGAGACGTTGCACACGATGGAGACAGCGGAACGGGCCGGCTACGGACGAATGATCTCCCACCGTTCCGGTGAGACAGAGGACTCGTTCATCTCCCATCTGGCCGTCGCGACCAACGCACTCCAGATGAAATCCGGTGCACCCGCCAGAGGTGAGCGCACCGCCAAGTACAACCAGCTGCTCCGCATCGAAGAGATCCTCGGCGACAGCGCCCGCTTCGCCGGATGGACGTGGATGCAATAGATGAAGTTCTGGTCGCGCGTCGCCGTCCTGGCCGTAGTCGGTGTGGTCGTGCTGGCAGCCGTCGTGTTGACGAATGTCTTGCCGATCCGCAGCCTGATGGCCGAGGAGCGACGCGTCGACCAAGCCCAAGAGCAACTGACGGCGATCCAGGAGGAAAACGCCAAGCTCCAGGCGGAAGCAGACTTCCTCTCATCGGACGCCGGGGTCGAGATGGTCGCACGCCGGGACTTCGGACTGGTGAAACCGGGAGAGACCGCCTTTGTAGTGGTCGATCCGAGTGATGAAGGATTCACCCCTGAAGTGCCGACGACGACCATTCCGGAGACCGACCAGTCACGATCATGGTGGCAGCACATCTGGGACTTCTTGACCGGCCGCGACCTCACCGATGGATGACGACGCGGTCGTTGCAGCACAGCTCGGGCGGCCCCTCAGGGCATCTGGTGACGTCGTCGCACGCTGCCCACTGGGTCTTCCGGTTGTCGTGGCCGTTCCTCCGATCCTCGACGATGGGACGCCTTTCCCAACCCGGTACTGGTTGGCCTGTCCTGCCGCCAAGGCGCGAATCGGGCGACTGGAAGCCGCCGGCGGAGTCAAGACGATGGATCGGCGGGTTCGGAACGACCCAGCGTTTGCCGAAGCCGTCGCTGCCGCGGACGAGCGCTATGAACGGGAACGCGACGCGCTGATTCCTGCCGGTGCCGCCCACCGACCCGTCGGGGGAGTCGGCGGTGGACATGGAGGCGTGAAGTGTCTTCACGCCCACTACGCCGATCACGCAGCAGGCAATGAGAACCCAGTCGGAAAGCTGGTGGCACCGTGGGTGGAACCACTCGACTGTACGATCGTTTGCATCGTAGGTGATCCTCCTGAAATGAACCCCGACTGGTCGGAGCCTCGCTGACCTCAGGCGTTCGCTATCACATAGAAGACAGCGCCCTGTGGGTCCTGGAGTCCTGCGAATCGGCCGACCTTCGGAATGTCCATTGCCGGCACGAGGACATCGCCCCCTCGCGCCTTCGCCTTCTCGATCGTTGCATCGGTGTCTTCAACAGCGAAGTAGACATCCCAATGTGGAGGGACCGGTCCCCACTCCTTCTGGATCTCCATCATTCCCGCCACGGATCGTCCACCCACGACGAACGTGGTGTAGAACGATCCACCGCCCATGTCCGTCGTCTGTGTCTCGATGCCGAGCACCGACTCATAGAACGCTTTGGCGGCTCCGACGTCGTTGACTTGGAGTTCGTTCCAGGACAGTGTCCCAGGTTCGTTGGCGATCTGGGCGCCGACGTGGTCTTTCGGTTCCCAGAAGGACGTGAACGCGCCGGCAGGATCCTGTGCGACCAGCATCCTGCCGCTCTCGAGCACGTCCATCGGC
>Ga0315542_1000898_pt1 | contig 18812 bp, 12 predicted proteins | sample SalMarSW160120MG_FD_202541 | JGI IMG/M metagenome (GOLD analysis project Ga0315542, IMG submission 202541) | Salt marsh sediment microbial communities from the Plum Island Ecosystem LTER, Massachusetts, United States - Salt Marsh Sediment SW1601-20 ...
CCTAACGGAAGCGGACTCCCTAATTGGCCAAAGTACACGGCGGCAAATGGAGAAACCATGATTCTGGATGATGCGAGTGAGGTAAAGAATGATCCTGACAGGGAAGCCAGAAAATCGTTATAATTATTGACGGAATGTTATGGAACGATTATCAGCTGATAAGACAATACAGGCTAATTAATTCATGACTGATATTATTAGAGGTATAAAATATCAGGATATAATATAATACAATTATTTATATCAAGAAAAATCATATTAATAAACACTAAAAAATACATTTATGAAAACAGTATTTATTTCAATTTTAATGTTACTCTTGCCATTTTTGGCCATTGCCCAGCCACCTCCAACCAGAAGTTCAAAGGAAATATTGGAAGATAACAGAGTGAAATTCAGTTTATATGCACCTGAAGCACATGATGTTAATATTACCGGAGAGTGGATGCAGGGTTATGGATCTATTTCTTTTGAAAATGGAGTAATGAAAAGGGGACCGATTGTCAGCGAACACCTTGTGAAGGATGCCTCAGGTTTATGGACTGTTACTCTTGGACCAATAAAACCCAATTCATATGGTTATAATTATATCATAGATGGAGTTATGGTAACTGATCCAAGCAATGTAATAGTAAAAAGGGATGGTGCTACTCTTTTGAGTGTTTTATTCATTCCGGGAAAGGAGTCTGAATACATTGATGTAAAAGAAGTTCCCCATGGATCTCTTAACAGGGTATGGTATAACTCGCCTACTCTAGGCCTGTACCGCCGGATGCTTGTTTATACTCCTCCCGGATACGAAACCGGTACAGAAAAGTACCCGGTTTTATACCTGTTGCATGGGGGTTCTATTGATGAAGAAGGATGGACCACAATGGGGAAAGCTCATCTGATTTTGGATAATTTGATAGCGCAGGGAAAAGCTAAGCCTATGATCATAGTAATGCCCAACGGATACGCGAATCAAACAGCTGCTCCGGGTGAGGGCCCTGTTATTAAAAATGTACCTGCTCCAGGAATGGCATTTTCGTATGGAGCTTTTGAGAAAAGCCTTGTTAATGATATAATCCCTTTTATTGAATCAGCATACCGTGTTATTCCAACTAAGGAAGGCCGCGCTATTACCGGTCTGTCAATGGGTGGTATGCATTCTTTCAATATAACGCTTAATAATCCTGATCTTTTTTCTTATATCGGTGTTTTCAGTGCAGGAGTAAGGAATCCCAGCCCTGAAATCGAAAATCAGATAGAAACACTCAAGGCAAGTAAACCAAAACTTTATTGGGTTGGTTGCGGAGTTACTGATCCATTGGCCTATACCAGCACTAAGGCCCTTGTTGAACTACTTAAGAAACACAACTTTAATTTTGTTTACAGGGAGTCTGAGGGTGCACATACCTGGTTTACCTGGAGGCCTTACTTAACGGAATTTGCTTCCTTGCTGTTTAAATGAAATTCATAAGGTACAGGCAAAAAAAGGTGAATATTGTTGTATTTTTGAAAATATAATTAAAAAAAATAAAGTGTGGATCAGAATACTGTTCCTTTTATTATTATCAGGTAACATTAGCCTTTATGGCCAGGGTACTTCAACCCATCCAACAGAGAAGTATAATCCTGAATATCATTTTTACCCGTCATTTGACCCTACCGGATTATTTTATTATGGAGGTCAGTACTATCTTAACTGGGGCGCTGCAACCAGTAAAGATCTTGTCCATTGGAAAATGACTAATTATGGTTTAGAAAGAAGCAAAATGTTTAGGATGCTCAGAGCTGGTGACCAAAATGCTCCTTCTCAATCTAAACCGCAGGTAATTAGTGGAATGTCAGGTTCTGTTGTGGTTGACTGGAATAATTCCAGTGGATTAGGGAAGAATGGTAATCCCCCATTGATTGCATTACAGATGGCATGGCAAAATAAGAGTATTGTATACAGCAATGATACGACAAAGACCTGGGTCAGGTATGAAAAACCAGCTGTATTACAAAATAGTTCGGGTACATTTCGTGATCCAAAGGTATTTTGGTATGAACCGGATAATAAGTGGATCATGGTAATGCCATGGTGCGAGATTCAGGAGATCAGATTCTACAGCTCAAAGAACCTGGTGGATTGGGAATACATGAGTAAATTTGGACCCTGGGGTGCCGTTGGTGGTCAGTGGGAATGCGTTGATTTTTTCCCATTAGCAGTAGATGGTAATACGTCAAAAACCAAATGGGTACTTGAAATCAGTCTTCAACCGCGTACTGGAGAATATTTTATTGGTGAATTTGATGGCCAACGGTACACTTTAGATAAGGACTTTGTAAATGTACTTTCATATAATAAATACCACCCATCGGGAGAAATGTTGTTTGATTTTGAGAGGAGTCTCGACGAATGGAAGGTGGAGGGTGATGCATTCATTGATTGTCCAACAGTTGCGGAAGAAACCAATGGGAAAGAAGGAAATCGTTGTATCAAAAGCAGTGGCACAGGAAAAGGCAAAATTACTTCTCCGGAATTCAGGATATCCGGAAATTTTATCAACTTCATGACCGGAGGGGGTTATTATCCAGGTGAAGAATGTATAAACCTTCTGATAGATGGCAAAGTTGTAAGGACACAAACAGGAAATGGTGGCAACGCGCACTTAAATTGGACAGGATGGGATGTAACGGAATTCAGGGGCAAAAATGCCAGAATTGAAATTGTTGACAATCTGGCTGGAGGGGGAATGAACATGAAAGGGTATATTTACTGTGACGCTATAATGTTATGTGATGAATTGCCTAAAACGCCATATAAAGAGTATAATCCGGGTTGGGAAAAGGCATTCTGGGTTGATTGGGGCCCGGATTTCTATGCTGTAAGATCCTGGAACAACTATGCTCCGGAGGATAAAAGGAGCATATGGGTTGGATGGATGGGGATTTGGACATATGCGTTTTCCGAACCGATACCTGGAATTTTGTCAGTCCCAAGATACCTGGAACTGAAAACCTTTCCTGAAGGTATCAGACTAATTCAAAATCCCATAAAGGAGCTTGAATCTTTAAGAGCTTCTCATAAAAAAGCTGAAGGAAATACATATGAAGGGATATGGAAGCCAAAGAATTTTCTGCCGACAAAGAATGCATATGAACTTATTGTGGAATTTGAGAATATTTCATCTGAAGAATTTGGGCTAAAATTGTGTGTTGGAGAAAAAGAGAAGACAACCGTGGGTTATATTGTCTCTGAAGAGGAATTATATGTCGACCGACGTAATAGTGGGTTTGATGAATTCAGCAAAATTTTTCCGGGTATAAGCAAAGGTCCGTTAAAAAACAGGTCGAATACAATAAAACTGCATATTTATATTGATAAATGCTCCATTGAGGTCTTTGGCAATAATGGAGAAACAGTATTGTCAAGTAAAATATATCCTGATTCGTCAAGTCTGGGAATTGAACTATTTTCAAATAATGGAAAAGTAAAAGTCAAGTCCCTTGATATGTGGGAACTTGATTCAATTAATCTGTTTTAAACATCTTTACTTTTTTGATAAATCTCGGCTGATGTTGTAAATGACTTTAAACAGAATATTTTGAAATATCCTGATAAGACCCAAAATAAATTATCTAAAATGAAACCACATAAAAAGGCATCTGAAATAATGTTAATTGACAAAGTCAAAAATGCGAACAATATAATCGAGAAAATTAGGCAAAAGCTTCCATGGATTCCTGAAGACATCCGGGATACGGACAGCATACCTGCAGGTGATATGCCCGGTGACAAAGTCAAGATTGGCCCCCAGCATATCCAGAAAGCTCAGATAATTTTCCCGAAATTGTTGGAACTGCTGATACCGGTACTAGAGGAAAATCCCTGTCAGCGCGCAGTTATTGTTGTTTGCGGGGGATCCGGTGTTGGCAAGTCCGAGATCGCATCCGTAATCTCCTACTATCTCAATCTTATGAGCGTGGGCAGCTATACGCTATCCGGAGACAATTATCCTCACAGAATACCAAAATACAACGATGCAGAGAGGCTTCGCATTTTCAGGAAAAGCGGAATCGATGGTCTTATATCGTATGGACAATACATTAAGGGAAGGCATGCTATACTGAAAGAGATCCAGGGAAGCGGCAATGATTCAAATCCTGAGTATGTCAGCCGTTACCCATGGCTTTCCGTTTACCAGAGTGCAGGCCGGAACGGACTCAGGAATTATCTGGGAACCACAAATGAAATAGATTTCAGAGAACTTACAGGAATCATATCCCGGTTTAAAAACGGTGAATCCAGGATATTGCTTAAAAGAATGGGAAGAGAAGAGACGGAACTCTGGTATGATCCTGTAGATTTCAGTGATAATAACATTTTAATTATAGAATGGACTCACGGTAACAACCATAACCTTCAGGGTGTAGACATTCCGATCCTGCTCAACAGTACTCCCCGGGAAACATTGGAACACCGCAGATCACGTAATAGAGATGGCGCTACCGATAGTTCCTTTACGACAATGGTGCTGGAGATAGAACAGGGTATGCTGATTTCGCAGGCGCCGAATGCAAAACTGATATTATCCAAAAGCGGTGAAATATTAGCTTACAAGGATTTTGTCAAACGCATGAAACAGGAACAGATATAGGAGTGAACTATGGCTGGCGAGGCAAAAATACCGGTAAAACCAATAATCAAGTCAGGTCCGATGCTTAATGCATACCCGGACAGTATTGGCGGGACGTTGGGGGATATTATAAAACTTCTTCGAACTCCCGATCTTAAAGATGTGTTTCAATCATTATATATATTACCGAGCATTTTCAATACCGATCTGGACAGGGGATTTTCAGTTATTGATTATCAACTGAACGAACTGTATGCCTCGCAGGAAGATCTGAAGGATCTGAATAAAATTGCCATAGACCTCAAATTTGATTTTGTGTTAAATCATTCATCTGTGCTTTCCAGACAATTTCAGGATATTTTGAAAAATGGCGAGAAATCAAAATATAAGGACTTTTTCATTGACTGGAACAAATTCTGGGAAGGCTGCGGTCAAATGACAGATGAGGGTTATATACAGCCGAACCCCGAATATATCAAGGATATGTTTTTCAGGAAACCGGGACTCCCCATACTCAATGTTCGTATGCCAGATGGAAAAGAAGTGCCTTACTGGAACACCTTCTACCAGGAAGTCAAATATGAAAAAATTGATGCCCAGGACCTGATGAGAGCTATGGATATCCAGTACACCTTGGCTCAAAAGCTGGCTGAAACGGTTAATACGGCTCTAAGTGAAGGAAAGAAACCGTCAGAGATTGAATTCGGCAGGTTTGCGCACTACCGTAAAAATGTCATCGATATGCTCGAATCCAGACGAAAATACCTTGGACAAATGGATTTGAACATAAAATCTCCATTGGTATGGGAATATTATGAGGAGACGCTGAAAAAGCTAGCGGAGTATGGGGCTGAAATCATAAGACTTGATGCTTTCGCGTACGCCCCGAAAGAACCGGGCGCCAAGAACTTTCTTAACGATCCCGGAACATGGGATCTGCTGGGAGGTATAAGGGCACTGGCTGACAAATGCGGATTGACTCTTTTGCCCGAGATACATTCAAGGTATGAGGAAAAAATACACGAAAAGCTAGCCCAAAAAGGCTATATGACATATGACTTCTTCCTGCCGGGATTGATCATAGATGCACTGGAAAGGAATACAAATGAGTTTTTGATCAGGTGGATCAGGGATATGCAGGAAAAGAGCATCAGGGTTGTAAATATGCTTGGTTGTCACGATGGTATACCGCTGCTGGACTTAAAAGGGCTGTTAAATGATGAACAGATACAAAGGTTGATTGACATTGTTGTTAAACGTGGTGGTTATGTAAAAGATCTGCATGGTAAAAAGAACATTTATTACCAGGTAAATGCAACCTATTACAGTGCATTGGGGGAAAATGACGCAAAACTCCTTTTAGCAAGGGCAATCCAGATATTTATGCCCGGAAAACCTCAGGTATGGTACCTTGATCTTCTTGCAGGAAAGAATGATCATGCTGCCGTTGAAAAAGCTGGTCCGGCAGGCCACAAGGAAATCAACAGGACAAATTTAACGTTGGAACAGGCCTGTAAAGGACTTGAGAAGGACGTTGTCCGCAAACAGCTCTCTCTGTTGAGATTTAGAAACAGCTTCCCGGCTTTCGGTTTTAACGCAAAATTAAAAATCCTCGATTCCAAACCGGAGATATTAAAACTGCGTTGGGAGAATAATGGTTGTGCTACAATCCTGGAAGCGAATTTGAAAGACTATTCATGCAATATAAAGGCAACGGATGAAAAGGGCAAGGTTGTATATAATTTCCTGTAAGGATTTCAAAGAAGCAAAGTTATAAATCGTGGAAATGAAGTACATGATCCATTCGTTGAAGGTATTTAATCAAGTATAACTAATATATTTTCAATAACTTATGAAAGTAAAATTAAATTCGGCAGAACATCAAAACATACTAGTAATTAAATTACTTACTTTTTTGATGTTTATGATGTTTGCAATGACCACAGATGCAGTGGGCCTTATCATCCCGGAAGTGGTGAAGCAGTTTAAACTCAGCCTGACAGCAGCAGGAGCGTTTCAGTACGCGAGCATGGTGGCAATAGCGCTTGGAGGTTTTTTTCTTGGATTTATTGCTGACAAGCTCGGCCGAAAAAAAACAATCATAATTGGTTTATGTCTGTTTGCTATTAATTCCTATTTATATATTGTTGGAAATTCATTTGCATTTTTTCTGACTCTGATGGTTATTGCAGGAATTGCAATCGGGATATTTAAAACAGGAGCTCTGGCTCTTATTGGCGATATTTCTAAATCAACAACCGAACATACCTCTACAATGAATACTGTTGAGGGTTTTTTTGCGGTAGGTGCAATTATCGGAACATTTATTGTCCCCTACTTTCTTTCAAAAGGAGTAAAATGGCATTGGTTGTATGTTGTGGCCGGTACGCTTTGTGTAATACTTATCATTATTGCTTTACTTGTTAAATATCCTCAAACTATAAGGAAAACAGAAGAACCAATAAATTTTAAAGGTACTTTGTCAATGATGAAAGATCCTTATGCCATAAGTTTTTCAATAGGAGCATTTCTTTATGTTTCCGTTGAATGTGCCATATATGTCTGGATGCCGACACTTATTTCCGGGTACAAGGGGAACGCTTTTTTTATAGCCACATATTCACTTTCAATATTCTTCATTCTTCGGGCAGCAGGAAGGTTTTTAGGATCATGGGTAATGGCCAAATTCAATTGGGCATTGGTATTGAGTATTTTTACCTTTCTGATTCTGGTTTGTTTTGTAGGAAGTGTAGTCGGAGGAATTAGTTTTGCTATTATATTGCTTCCTATTTCCGGTTTGTTCATGTCTGTTGTATATCCAACCTTAAACTCAAAAGGTATAAGTTGTTTCCCTAAGACGAAACATGGTTCAGTTGCCGGTATTATTTTATTTTTCACTGCTTCGGGTGCTGCTTTAGGACCTTTGGCAATGGGAGCCGTCAGTGATGCATTTGGACATATAAAATATGGTTTTGTACTTGCAACAATTTTTGCAGGTCTGTTATTTCTTGCTGCGATATTGAACTTTGTTTTTAATCCTACGAAACTGAGGCTTCAAAAGCTCGATCAAAGTGAGTATTAGATATTTGCGCATTTTGTCCATGGGTTTAATCGTCATATTCCAGGCATACTGGAATAAGGAAGGAGATTATTTACCTGTGCAATTTCAAATATAGAGACAATATTCCCAAATGTATTTTTTAGGAAATAGGACCAGTATTTTCTGCAAACGGCATTTAAATTAATTAATTTAGCAGTTACCATGTATTATAGGTATTTAAGAAAAAGCTTCATTATATTTTTATTTTCTCTTCCCCTCATTTCACTATGGTCACAACAGATTGATGAGATGAGAATATCAGGTAGCTTCAAACAACAGCCTTTGCTTTCGGTACTCAACCAAATCGAAACTAAATATCCGGTGAAGTTTTACTTCAAAGAAGAGTGGTTTGTAGGCGACACTGTCAATGTTGATTTAGTAAGTGTTTCATTTGAAGAGGCTGTAAGAATCCTCGTAAATGGCAGCCCATATGTTTACAAAATTATAAATAAAAACAAGGCAGTTTTTATGCCCAGGGAAGAAGTTTCAAAGCTTGTTGGCTTATTATCAGATTACAGTGAAAACAGGGTGAATGGTCAACCATTCATACAAATAGGCACTCTAGAGGACGAGGGGAAGCACAAAAATATCATCCTAAATGGACATATAACTGACGAGAGTACCCATGAGCCCATTATTGGTGCAACTATACAGGTAAATAACCTTCAACTGGGTGCAATATCAAATATACAGGGTGATTTTAAGATAGCACTTGCACCTGGTATATATACATTAACAGCTTCCAGTGTTGGCTATGAAAAAAATCAATATAACATTAAAATTTTAGGGGATGGCAAGTTGAACATCGAGTTATTTAACAAATCGATAGCGCTTGATGATGTTATAATTTATGGAGAGCGCTTAGATAAAAATGTCAGTAGTTATCAAATGAGTATTGTAGAGCTCGATATTAAAAGTATTAAGCAGTTGCCAGCGATTTCAGGTGGAAGAGATGTTTTAAAAGGTTTGACATCAATGCCCGGAGTTAAATCGGTGGGTGAATTTAGTTCGGGCATCAATGTCAGGGGTGGAGGTGAAGATCAGAATCTTTATCTTATTAATGGGGCTCCACTTTTCAATACTTCACATGTATTCGGCCTGTTTTCCGTAATAAATCCCGATGCAGTAGAAAAACTGTCACTATATAAAGGACATATTCCGGCTGAATATGGTGAAGGCGTATCTTCGGTAGTTGATATTCATACAATTAGAACTCCACCTGAAAAGTTAACTGTCAGAGGAGGCATCGGATTATATGACAGCAGGTTAATGACACTATTACCGATTTATAAAGATAAAGTATTTTTTGATTTAAGCGGACGGACAAGCTACTCAAACTGGCTCCTTAAAAAGACGAAAGACTATAATCTGAGTCATAGTATGGCTAGTTTCTATGATTTAAATGGCACATTGCATTTTGCATTACCTAAAAATCAAATTTCACTCTCGGGTTATACATGTCGGGATGAATTCCGGTTCGCTTCCGAAGTTGAATATAATTATGGGAGTACTCTTGGATCAATTAATTGGATTTCAATGTTAAATTCCAAACTTGACTCATACCTGACCATTTCGTATAGCAATTATAAAGTAACCAAGGATGATATTAGTTCAGAATTGTTTCAAAGCCGTTTCAAATCAGGAATTCAATATACCGGTTTGAAATACAAAATGAAATACAGTGGGATTAATCACCATACTCTTGATGCGGGATTAAGTGCGAATAACTACCTTATTAGGCCTGGTGATCTATCACCACTTGATACTATATCGCTTATTGATAAGCTTAGTCTTGAATCGGAAACCGCATATGAAGAGGCACTGTTTGTTAATGACGAATATACTATTTCTCAATCATTAGCGGTAAATGCCGGACTTCGTTTATCAGGTTACAAACATCCGGATCAGGAATTTTTATATGGTATTGAGCCAAGGCTTTCCACTCGAATCAAATTAAATGACCAGAGTTCAATTAAATTTAGTTATAACCGAAATATTCAATATATTTCAATGATTTCCCCATCTTCTGTTACAACACCAGCAGATATCTGGAAACTTTCAGACCAAAAAATCAAACCATTGATAGCTAACCAGTATGCTTCGGGATACTATCAGAATTTCTTAAATAATACTATTGAGACTTCAGTAGAAGTTTATTATAAAAGCCTTATTAATGTAATAGAATATGTTGAAGGCCTTGTTAATGCCAAAGGTGTAAATTACGGATTTGAATTTTTACTTAAGAAAAATTCAGGAAAAATTGACGGATGGATAAGTTACACTTACTCTAAATCATTGCGCAGGACATCCGGAGAGTATCCTTCTGAAATTATCAACCATAACCATTATTTTCCATCTTCCTTTGATAAGCCACATGATCTTACAATTGTGGCCAATTATCATTTTAATAAACGATTTAAAATATCCGCGAATTTTAACTATTCAACAGGCAGGCCTATAACATTGCCGGAGCGCAAGTATTTTGTTGGCAACGATGCAGTTGTTGTCTTTTCTAACCGGAATGAATATCGTATACCTGATTATCACAGGCTTGATCTTTCAATTACCTGTGATGAAAGTCTTCGTTTAAAGAAAAAATGGAAGGGAAGCTGGACGGTTGCACTACTTAATGTATATGGCCGGAAAAATCCCTACACCATTTATTATAAAGCTGAAACTCCCAATGCTATAAACGATTATAACCCATTTAGCATGTACAAGCTTTTTCTGATAGGAAGGCCGATTCCTACACTAACTTATTCTTTCATTTTTTAATAAGAAATTATATGAATAAAATTCTCGGCATATTTATAGTTCTCATGATGTTTCTGACATCCTGTAAGGAAGTATATTTCCCTGATGATCTCTATTCCCCTGATAGCATTCCTGTTATTCAAGGGTTTATTTCAGAGGGGTCTTCTCCAAAGGTAACATTGTCGCGGACATTGGGATATTACGAAAATACCGTGAACTTTATCAGTGGTGCATCTGTATACATTGAAGACGATTTAAATAACATATGTGAATTAGAGGACCAGTCCAATGGTGTTTACTTGCCTGTTATTGACGATTTCAAAGGCACCGCAGGACGAACTTATACGCTCCATGTGAAAACACCTGATGGGCTTGAATATGGTTCACTACCTCAGTATATTCATGATAATCCAGTGATTGATAGCATGTTTGCCGATCCCAAAACAAATATCAGGATTTCTTATAATAAAGAATCAGATCCAATAATTAGTGATGTAGAAGGTTTGTTTGTTTATACAGCATTAAGTAATAATGATGACTCAACCAGGTATTATCGATTCAACACGTCTGTGGTTCAGGAATTCCAATACATTCTTAATCCCAATTCATTTTTCCCAATTACGGTTTACCAGTGGAAATCCTGGGAATTGGGGCAGTTTTATAATTCAGACTTGTCTGTGACAATTAACGGACGGCAGGTAGTCCCCAAATATGAACTTGGGTATCTTCAGTATTTTTACGATCCCTTCAGTTCAAACAATAGTTCCACAGCACCCTTACCTATCGCATGGATAGTTAGTTTAAGAATCTACTCGATTTCATCAGATATGTATGATTATTACAATTCAATTGATCAGCAGTTAAATTCCGACACTGAAATGTTTTCTCCTATTCCCTCGCAGGTAAAAAGCAATATCCATTGTGTGACTGATCCAAACAAAATGGTTGTTGGGGCTTTTGAAGCCTCGTCGGTGTCCGTTATATATAAAGCTTTTAGATTCATTGACCTTGAAAAATACAGGTCGAAACTTCTTTCTAATTTTCCCGAAGATATTGTAGATGGCTCACAAAGAGATTTTCCTCCCAATTTTTGGGTAATCTTATAGAATTATGAATTTAACATTTTTTAAAAATATTTTAGTAAGAAATTTGGCATTCGTGCCTGTTATAGTATTTCTGCTGTTCATTGAAGTCAGCCTTTTTACAGATTGTTGCGCATCAGCTACATCGGGCAATTTGACTGGCAATAATTGCGAAAAGATTTTTGTGCATCTTAATAAATCAGTATATGTTGCAGGAGAAAATCTATTCTATAAGGTATATTTAATCAACGGAGAAAATCCGGTAGATGATCCTGAAAGCAAGATACTTTATTTTTCAATGTCAGGACCTGCACTTGAAAAACCTATACTGTGGAGAATTAACATTCAGTCCAATTCTGTACAAGGAATCTATAAGGTGCCAGAAAACCTTAAGGGAGGTACCTATGAATTAACGGTTTACACAAGCAGGATAAAAAACAATTCCCCTGAATACGTGTATTCCAAAAATATACTTATACTAAGCCTTTCAGAGCAAGTACCGGAAACTCTTTTAATACCGGTTTCTGATGATATCTCTCATGAGATGCAAAGGACGAAATGCCAAACAGTAAGTGATTCATTGTTACAAATCAGAACATCAAAACCAGAATATTCAATAAATGAGAATGTAACACTTGAAATTTCACTTCATAACATGAAGGTTAACGATTTAGCAAACCTTTCATTGTCAGTTTCAAACGATATTTCTTTTGCCAGCCTGTTAAATAACACGAATATATGTGAACAATTTAGTCGATATAACCGAAGTGAAAAAACTAAATGTTCAGAAGAACTTGAAAACTTTGGATATATTCTGAAAGGAAAAGTGAAAAGGGAATCAGACAGATTGCCTGTGATAAATGGGAAAATAATCCTGGGAGTTATTGATAGTATTTCTCCGCTTCTATTATATACTGAGACTGACTCCTCGGGATGCTTTATGATTTATCTTAAAAGAGCTTATGACAACAGGGAATTGATACTTCAACTTTTAGAGAATAATGATAAATCAGGGTTTATATGGGAAATTGAGGACAAAAGTATCTCCTGGAGAAACACATTTCAATCTCATATTATTACCGATGACGAGCTGAAATATCTAAATAGCACTAAAGATATCATGCTGATTGAAGCTATTTATACACCTAAAATTGATGAAATCCCAGAAGTGGAACATGCTTCTGCATTTAACTATTTCAAAAACCCGGATATATTGATCTACCCGGCTGATTATTCTGATCTGAGTAATTTTAAAGAAATTACTGACAATATTTTACAAACAGTTAGGATTATAAACAGGGACAATGATAATTCGATTCGTATTTTTGAACCCTTGTCACATGTATGGTTTGAAAACAGCATGGTTCTATTGAATGGCATACCATTCACTGATCTTAATTATATTGGCTCTTTGGGGTCTCGTGCAATTAAAAGAATTGAGGTGATTAAATCGGGTTTTCTGGCAGGCGACCTGACCTTTAACGGAGTGCTTTCTATTTACACATATGACAATATAATTCCTGCCGGATACCTAAAAAACAATGCTTACGTGGTTCAAAACCCGGTTAATTTAGCTAACAGGCATATTGTTGCAGACATGGTATATAATACTGGTCAATCAGGCTCTCATTATCCCTATTTCAGGAACAACCTGATATGGAAACCAAATATAATGATGAAGGGTGATGGTAAGGTCACAATCAAATTTCCTGCATCACAGCTGACTGGTAAATATGGTATTAATATTCAGGGGATAACATCTTCAGGAATCCCTTTAAGTTCAGAAGCCTTTTTCGATGTTAAATAAAACAAACATGAAGCATTTTGTTCTTTTCATTATTGTAACGGGTATTTATTCAAATATTATTGCTCAACAGAGTAATACAGATTGTAAGTCAGATGAGAATTATGTCTCCTTCTTAAGGAAGGGTCTGATGGGATTGGAGTACAAGGATGCGTTGAAAGGGTTTACCGGTAATAGATATTTTGGTCCCTGGTCAACTGGTGAGGTTATTCTTCAGAATGGGGATATCATAACGCATATTCCTTTACTACGCTATGAACAATACTCACATGAACTGTTATGGTTGCGTAAGAGGGACATGAAGACAGGTATCTTTAATAAGGATCAGGTTAAAGCTTTTAATCTTTTTGATGAATCTAACAACTTTGAAGCGTCTTTTGTTAAGATACGAACTAAATTAAAATTTGACTCTGATTCTACCGATCGATACATGCAGGTACTGGAATCTGGCAAATTCACTTTATATGTTTATAGAAGTGTTATAAAAGCAGTTAGTGAATTTGTATTAGTTGATAATACCAAATATCTGATTTTCAATAACGGTCAATATACCTTAGTCTCTTTAAACCGACGTAGTTTAATGCAGATTCCGACAATCGACAAGTATAGAATGAAATTAGTGATCAAATCAAATAATCTCAAAGTCAAAAGAAATGAACCGGATTTTGTAAGGGCTGTAAAATTATACAACCAAACACTATCATAGATTAAGATGGCTGAAATGTTTTATTAGCAGTTATCAATGAAATTAAAAGGTAAATTTTACTCTGTTATTCAGAGCAGAGTTCTCTGAAATAGTGCCAATATGATTTGGCATTATTTGCTTTGCCAAGATTCATCCTTTTTCTGAACAATCTTCTTTGAGATGTTTATATAAGATGTTCTATGCATTAAAGACAACTTTAGTTATCTGTTAATCGGGTATGTTATTGTTTATAGCAGTTATGATCTGCTTTTATTACCATATTGATCTGATTTTCCCCTTATGTAAGATCGATTAATCTTAAATTTAAGGGTTAATATAAGCTCTTTAAAATTAAAATTGGAAATTTTATCAAAGTTTAATAAAGTTGATTCTAATATAGCCTGGAAAGTTTAAGTCAGGATAATTTTCAGGATTTGAAAATTTGGATTTATAAGGCAGATAGTTTGTTTGGATTGATTAAAAGAAGAGATAACATTCTCTTTTAAGTAGTTGTTCCTCCTCTCATTTAATCGGAAAATAGAGTATTTAATCAATAAATTCAAAAATAGAAGATATGAAAAAACAATTAACATTGATTGGGATAGTCTTATTGCTATTCTTTTCATCCGGAATAAATGGGCAGAATGTTCCTACCCGTCGGGCACCAGCCGCCCCGAGACCTATTTTCAAATGGGTCAAAGTATTCTCTCTCCTGAAATCCAGCTCGCTTTATGGAGGAAAGTCTTGGTTCAGAGACAATTGTTTGCAGGTTTTCAGAAAACAATGGCACAGTGAATGTATCAATTGAACAAAAATCAGCCGGACCACAAATGGAGATGCGGGGACCAGAACTCACACCATTAAGAGGTACTCTTGTTTAGTTAAGATAAAATAAGACCAGACAAGGCAGACCTGTAAAAGACACATGATCAATTATAGTAGAATATTAATTTCAAATGTTAATAATTAAGAAAAATGAAATCATTTAAAATCTTATTGCTTTTTCCCCTATGTGGGTTACTTTTTTCTTGTACCGATCATACACTGTCAAGTATTGTTAAAACTAAAAGTGGAAAAATAGAAGGAACGATTGAAAATGGAATTAAGGTTTTTAAAGGTATCCCGTTTGCCGCTCCGCCTGTTGGTGAATTACGCTGGAAAGCCCCTCAACCTGTTAAGCCATGGGAAGGAGTTTTAAAAGCCGATAAATTTGCGCCTGGTTCAATTCAAAACCAAAAACTCGAGCAGTCGGAGGATTGCCTTTATCTGAATATTTGGACAACTGCAAATTCAGATAAAGAGAAATTGCCGGTAATGGTATGGATACATGGAGGTGGTTTTTCTGCGGGCGCTCCTTTAGAACCTACCTATTTCGGACAGGAATTGACCCATAAAGGAGTAATCTTTGTGAGTATAGCTTACCGCTTAGGTATACTCGGTTTTTTTGCTCACCCCGATTTAAGTGCTGAGTCGCCAAATAAGGTTTCCGGAAATTATGGTTTACTCGACATGATAGAGGCATTAAGATGGGTCCGGAAAAATATTTCAGCTTTTGGTGGTGATCCCGATAAAGTAACCATATTCGGCGAATCTGCAGGCGCAATAGCTATAAGCATGTTGTGTGCATCCCCCCTGGCCAAAGGTCTGTTTTGGGGGGCAATAAGCGAAAGTGGCGGTAGTTTTGGCCCGGTAGGGAATACTCGTCAGGATGGAATTATTTCTTTAAAAGGCGCTGAAAATTCTGGTGTTGAATTTATGAAACAATTGGGAGTAAACTCTATTGCAGAATTAAGAAAAAAGGATCCGCAGGAATGGTTCAAAAGCCCGGCGGCAAGAATGAGTTTCTGGCCGAATGCAGATGGTTATGTTATTCCCGATGACCAATACAAATTGTACGAGGCCGGAAAATATAACGATGTAAATGTCATTGTTGGTACGAATTCCGATGAAGGAGCAATGTTTGCAAGGCCAACTGAACCGGACGTTTATAAAAAAGGAATCGAACAACGTTTTGGAGATTTTGCAGCTAAAATTCTTGAAGCATTCCCCGGAGATACAAAAGAACAGGCCCAATTTTCAACAGCCGATATTTTCACTGCAACAGCCTTTGCATGGCCATCATGGACCTGGGCCCGATTGCAATCCCGTACTGGAAAGTCGAAAGTATTTATGTATTATTTCAACCAACAACAGACAAAGGCGCCATTTATGTCAATTACACCCAGAGGTGCACAACATGCTGCAGAAATTAAATATGTTTTAAAAACTATGGATCCAAAAACGACTGGCGAAGATGATTTAAAATTATCAGAACTGATGGCCACTTACTGGACAAATTTTGCAAAATTTGGCGATCCGAATGGAAAAGATCTTCCTTTCTGGCCTGCGTTCAATGAAAAGAATCCTTCTGTTATGTATTTGAACAACACTCCAAAATCAGGCCCGGTTCCAAACCTCGATAAACTTGAACTGATGGAGCAATATTTTAAATACAGACGTGAATCGAAATAGCCCGTATTTTATAGATTTTAATAATTAAGCCAAATATTTAATATTATGAAAACCAGGATGAATAAATTATTTGTATTTACATTTTTATCTCTATTTTGCATTGGTAGTATGCCAATGTGCTTTGGACAGGGGAATAATCCTTCCGATAAAAAAAGCAACGCCAGGATGCCAGCGTTCACCCCTGCACAGCTTGATTCTTTACGCAAGGTTATGGATGAAAGATTACGTAAGGACTGGGCATTCTTAAAAAGATACTCTGACGAAAATAAAAATCTTCCGGCTGTTGCTCCCGGAGAAAAGCGTGTAGTTTTTATGGGTAATTCAATTACTGAATTCTGGAAGACCATTGACGGTGATTTTTTTACGAAGAATAAATCATTTATTGACAGAGGTATAAGTGCTCAGACAACACCCCAAATGCTTGTTCGGTTCCGGGATGATGTTATTAATCTTAACCCTTCTGTTGTTGTTATTCTGGCTGGCACTAATGACATTGCCGGGAATACGGGCCCAACCACACTTGAAAATATTTTTGGGAATATTGTTTCAATGGCTGAATTGGCAAAAGCAAACAAAATTAAGGTCGTATTATGTTCTGTTCTTCCTGTTTATAAATACTCCTGGAGCCCTGGTTTGGAACCCTCGGGGAAAATTATTGAGTTAAATGCTATGCTGCAATCTTATTCCAAAAAGAATAACATTGTGTATGTCGACTTCCATTCTGCATTGGCAGATGAGAAGAAAGGAATGAAAGCTGAATATTCACCCGATGGAGTCCATCCAAATTTAAAGGGTTACAAGGTGATGGATGATTTGGTTGAAAAAGCAATTTCCACCGTGTTAAAAAGCAAATAGTATTTGAATAATTCAAGATGTATTATATATAATCCTGGAGATGTAAATTTCCGAGTTGCTCAAAAATTCAAGGCGCCAAACGATAGCAAATATGACTGGATAAACAACCCCATTTTTGTTTACAGAGGAGCTCTGAATAAGGATTACATTCCCATTCAGGATTGGGAAATGCTATAAAATTATTTAAAAAAATTATTATAGGTCTACCTGATTAAACCAGTACAATTATGAAGATAAAATTGATATCAAAATTCACATTACTTTTTACTCTTGCATTGATATGCAATAGAGCTTTCACACAAGAGGTAATAAGGTTGTATGAAGGGCCAGCGCCAGGTTCTGAAAACTGGACCCAAAAGGAAACGACTTTTGAATACTTGTCCCCCATATGGCATGAAAAGAACATTGCACTCTTTAATGTTGTCGACCCTTCATTGACAGTTTTTTTACCCGCCCCTGAAAAAGCTACTGGTACAGCAATGATAGTATGCCCGGGAGGTGGTTTTTCTGCCTTATCCTGGGATAATGAGGGTCCAAATGTTGCCAAAAAGTTAGCTGAAAAAGGTATTGCTGCCTTTGTTCTCAAATACAGGATAGCGTATGCAGGCGGAACACCGGAAGAAGTAAATTTGATTGCCCGGACTTCGTATGGAGGAGAGAAGAGAACCCCTGAGGCTCTTGAGTTAACAAAGAAGAATAACGAAATTACCAGGGCAATGACATCTTCATATGTTGGCCAGATGGCTGGTAAAACAGATTTAAACAGTACCCTCGCCAGAGATTTGGGTAAAATACAAAATATTGCCGGAGATGATGGAAGACGCGCTATAGAATATGTTCGCAAGAATGCGGTTAAGTGGAACCTTAAACCTGATAAAATCGGAATGATCGGGTTTTCGGCAGGTGGTATGGTTACTCTTGACGTGGCATTCAACCATACAGAACAAAGCAAACCGAATATAATTGGCGTAATTTATGGTGTATTTGGGGCAAAAGGCGTACCAGCCGATCCAATGCCTATGTTTATGGCATCTTCACAAAACGAGGCCTTAGGTGGTGCTGCAGCTCTTTACGCATCCTGGTGTGAAGCCAGACTGCCGGCTGAAATACACTCTTTTACTGGTGCAAAACATGGGTTTGGTTATCGCGAAAATGGTGACACCGTAAATATTTGGATAGAATTATTTTGCAATTTTCTGAAAAAGACCGGTTTTATCAAATAATATAAACAGCAATGAAAAATTATATTTTATTACTTGTTTTGTTTCTTGGCTTTGCCGGGATTATTTCGGCTAAAGTCACTCTGCCTGCGCTTGTGGGAGACAATATGGTTTTGCTGCAGAAGTCCAATGTAAAAGTTTGGGGCTGGAGCGGGCCGAATGCCTCTATTGAGGTCACAGCTTCATGGGGTGTC
>Ga0315542_1000900_pt1 | contig 18808 bp, 14 predicted proteins | sample SalMarSW160120MG_FD_202541 | JGI IMG/M metagenome (GOLD analysis project Ga0315542, IMG submission 202541) | Salt marsh sediment microbial communities from the Plum Island Ecosystem LTER, Massachusetts, United States - Salt Marsh Sediment SW1601-20 ...
TGATCAATATGACCCATCGTCCCCACATTCACATGCGGCTTCGTCCGCTCAAACTTCGCCTTCGCCATCACACACCTCTTTCCTAATACTCGCCGCGAACCCGGGCGACAATTTCCTTTGCGATAGTCTCAGGAACGTCCTGATACGAATGGAACTGCATCGTATGGGTGGCACGACCTTGCGTACGCGACCGCAGATCCGTGGCATAGCCGAACATCTCGGCGAGGGGCACTTGGGCCGTAACGACTCGGGCTTTGCCCCGCTGGTTCATCTCTTCGATCTTTCCTCGGCGAGATGAGAGGTCCCCGATGACGTCACCCATATAGTCGTCAGGGGTGACAACTTCGACTTCCATGACAGGTTCGAGAAGCTTGACCCCTGCCTTCTTGGCCGCTTCCTTGAGCGCGAGGGAACCGGCGATCCGGAACGCCATCTCCGAAGAGTCGACGTCGTGGTACGACCCGTCAGTGAGCGTGGCGCGAACGTCCACGAGCGGGTAACCGGCCAGGATCCCCTGGTCGAGCGCCTCTTCGATACCAGCGTCGACAGACGGGATGTACTCTCGCGGTACACGGCCACCCGTCACCTTGTCGATGAACTCGTAGCCGCCGCCGGGTCCGGTCGGTTCCAGATTGATGATCACATGGCCGTACTGACCGCGTCCTCCGGACTGGCGCACGTAGCGGCCCTCGACCTTCTCGACTTCTTTCTTGATCGTCTCTCGATAGGCGACCTGGGGCCGGCCAACGTTGGCTGCAACTTTGAACTCTCGCACAAGGCGATCGACGAGCACGTCGAGGTGCAGCTCGCCCATGCCCGAGATGATCGTCTGGCCGGTCTCCGGATCGGAACGGATCAAGAATGTCGGATCCTCTTCGGCGAGTCGGTGGAGTGCATCGCCGAGTTTGTCCTGGTCGACCTTCGTCTTGGGCTCGATAGCAACCGAGATCACAGGTGCGGGGAAAGTCATCGACTCGAGCTGGATCGGTGCATTGACCGCCGCCAATGTGTCTCCGGTCGTCGTGTTCTTCAGACCAACGGCAGCGATGATGTCTCCCGTGTGAACGGCCTCCAGGTCCTCGCGATGGTTGGCGTGCATCCGCAGCATCCGACCAACTCGCTCCTTCTTCCCCGAGGCCGTGTTGAGGATCTGGGCGCCTTTGGCCAGCGAACCCGAGTACACACGGAAGTAGGTGAGCTTCCCTACGTGCGGATCACTCATGATCTTGAAGGCGAGCGCCGTGAACGGTTCCGAGTCGTCGGCGGCCCGGCTCATTCGCGTCTCTTCGTCGCCAGGCTTGAAGCCTTGGATTGCCGGCAGGTCTGACGGCGCCGGCAGATATGCGACAACGGCGTCTAACAGCGGTTGTACGCCTTTGTTCTTGAATGCAGAGCCACACAGCACCGGGGTGAACAACCCTTCGAGCGTCCCTTTACGAATCGCCATCTGCAGTTCGCCGGACTTGATGGGGGCATCTTCGAGGTACTTCTCGAGGAGGGAGTCGTCGATGTCGGCACACGCCTCGATCATCTTGCCGCGCCACTCGTGCGCAGCATCCACCATGTCGGCGGGGATGTCGACCGTGTCCCAGTGCTTGCCGTCGTCACCCTTCCAGACGTGAGCTTTCTCTTCGATGAGATCGATCGCGCCCTGAAACTCGCTCTCCGCCCCGATCGGGATCTGAATCGGAACCGGGTTGCCTTCGAGTCGCGTCGTGATCGACTCGACCGACGCATAGAAATCTGCCCCGATCCGGTCCATCTTGTTGATGAAAGAGACACGGGGCACGTGATACCGGTCCGCCTGGCGCCACACCGTTTCCGACTGCGGTTCTACACCGGCAACGGCGTCGAACACGGCAACGGCCCCATCGAGGACACGCAGGGAGCGTTCGACCTCAACAGTGAAATCGACGTGGCCGGGAGTGTCGATGATGTTGATCCAGTGGTCGTGCCACCCGGCGGTCGTAGCGGCCGAGGTGATAGTGATGCCGCGCTCCTGCTCTTGCTCCATCCAGTCCATGACGGCAGCGCCCTCATGAACCTCTCCGAGCTTGTAGGTCTTGCCCGTGTAGTACAGGATGCGCTCCGTGAGGGTGGTTTTGCCCGCGTCGATGTGCGCCATGATCCCGATATTCCGGGTCCGGCTCAGCGGGTACTGGCGCAGTGCGGCCAGCGTGTCCGTTCCTCCGTTGCTCATCTATTCCTCAGTCGCTATGGGGTTGTCAGTAGGTCTGGTGCTACCAGCGGTAGTGGGCAAACGCCCTGTTGGACTCCGCCATCTTGTGGATGTCCTCGCGGCGCTTCACTGCAGCGCCGGCGTTGTTGGATGCATCGAGAATCTCGTTGGCGAGACGCTCGGCCATCGTCCTTTCCTTCCGCCTACGGGCAAAACTGACGAGCCACCGAATGGCCAGCGAATTCGCTCGGCGAGGAGAGACCTCGACGGGCACCTGGTAGGACGAGCCACCGACCCGACGGGAGCGAACCTCCACGTGGGGCCTGATGTTGTCGACGGCACGCTTGAGCACCGTTACAGGATCTTGCCCTGAACGCCGCTCGACGATCTCGAGGGAGCCGTAGACGACCGAACGTGCAACGTTCTTCTTGCCGTCGAGCAGCACCTTGTTGATGACCTGGGCAACGAGCAGGTTCCGAAAGACCGGATCCGGCTCGATGAAACGTCGTGGAGCTGGACCGCGTCGCATCAGGACTCCTTCTTGCTTCCGTAACGAGACCGGGCCTGCTTCCGGTCGGCAACACCCGACGCGTCGAGCGTGCCCCTGATGATCTTGTAGCGAACCCCCGGAAGGTCCTTCACACGTCCCCCACGAACGAGCACGATCGAGTGCTCCTGGAGGTTGTGGCCTTCGCCCGGGATGTAGGCAGTGACTTCGATTCCCGAAGTCAAACGAACGCGAGCGACTTTTCGAAGCGCCGAGTTCGGCTTCTTCGGGGTGACGGTGTAGACACGAGTGCATACGCCGCGTCGCTGTGGCGACCCGGCGAGACCAGGCGTCTTCTCCTTCTTCGGCTTTGGCTTCCTGCCCTCTCGGACGAGCTGCTGGATTGTCGGCATTGTGCTCCTCGACACGCGAAAATCGGCGTCCGACGTCCGTCGGGTGCGCCGACCCATTTGTACCCGCTCCAAGCCTCGGTCACCGCTGCGGGTCACACCGGTGGGCCAGTGGAGGGGGTCAGGGGTTCAAGACCACGGCTGCGCAGTATATCGAACCGGCCGGCTATGGGTCAAAACGCGTGGTTCTTTGGTCGAGATGTGGGTCCTGGGTTCCGACGTCGTGGGTAGGACAAGCAAGCCCCCGACACCACAGGGCCCCAAACCGACTGTCTCACCCAGAGCCCAGAACTCTCAACCCAGACCCAGTCCGACGCCCCCTACCCTACATCCAGAAGTAGGCTGGCCAACGAGTTCTGATGCAAGTCCATATCTTCCAGAGATGATCACCTGTCCGGCCTGCGCGTCGGAGAATCCGACGAGTTCCCGGTTCTGCGGCAACTGCGGCACGCCGCTCGCACGAACCTGCCCTTCGTGCGGGAGCGAGAACCCGCCGGCAAACAACTACTGCGCCACATGCGGAACGGCACTGCGCTCGGAAGACGCCCAGCCCGAGCAGCCTTCACCTGTGTCCGACTCCGGAGAACGGCGCCTCGTCTCCGTGCTCTTTGCAGATCTCGTCGGATTCACGACGTTCAGCGAATCACGAGACCCCGAAGAGGTCAGGGCAATGCTCACCCGATACTTCGAACGGGCACGAGACGTGATCGAACGCTTCGGCGGCGAAGTGGACAAGTTCATCGGAGATGCCGTCACCGCCTTCTGGGGGGCGGTACAAGCTCTGGAAGACGACGCCGAACGTGCCGTGAGGGCGGCACTGGAACTCGTTGACGCGGTTGAAGCGCTGGGAACCGAACTCGGCATCCCGGAGCTCACGGTGCGTGTCGGAGTGCTGTCGGGCGAGACGTCCGTGGGCTCCGGCGGGAACGAGAAAGGACTGGTCGTCGGAGACGTGGTCAACACGGCGTCGCGGCTCCAGTCCGCCGCCGAACCCGGCACCGTCCTCGTCGGCCAGACCACCAAGCAGCTCACGGAGGCGGCCATCCGCTACGAATCTGTCGGTGAGCGGTCGATGAAGGGGAAAGCCCTTCCGGTCCCAGCCTGGCACGCGCTCTCGGTGACCGGTGAACGAGGTGGCAGAGGACGGGACGAGAGCCTGGAACCCCCGTTTGTTGGACGTGAAGACGAACTTCGCCTTCTCAAGGACCGGGTGCATGCCACCACCCGGGATGGAGCGGCCCGGCTCGTGTCGATCGTCGGCCAGGCGGGCATCGGCAAGAGCCGCCTGGCCTGGGAACTGAGGAAGTACCTCGACGGCCTCACCGAGAATATCCGATGGCACCGAGGAAGATCGCCGGCGTACGGTGACGGGGTCACCCTCTGGGCACTGGCCGATATGGTGCGATCGAGAGCCGGAATCTCCGAGGGAGAGAACCCTCTCAAGGCGAGAACAAAGCTCCGCACCTCGGTCGCGACCTTCGTCCCGGATCCCGAGGAACGGCAGTGGATAGAAGCACGCCTCACCGGATTGCTGGGCCTCGACGACATGCCATCCGGAGACCGCAACGAGCTCTATGCGTCACTACGCGCCTTCTTCCAGCGAGTGTCGGACACCGGTACGACCGTGCTGCTCTTCGAGGATCTCCAATGGGCCGACGACGGACAGCTCGAGTTCATCGAGGAACTCGTCGAGATGTCACACCGACACCCGATCCTCGTCATCACGCTCGCGCGCCCGGAGATCCTCGACCGCCGCCCGACATGGGGGGCCGCACGGCAGAACTTCCTGTCGGTTCGCCTGGGTCCTCTCAGCGACGCACACATGACCGAGCTGGTTACCGGGCTCGTTCCCGGCATTTCCGAAGCGACCCTGGCGCTGTTGATCGAACGCGCCGGCGGAGTGCCCATGTACGCCGTCGAGTACGTCCGCATGCTGGTGAACGCCGGCGATCTCGTCCCGGACGGCGGCACCTACCGGCAAACACGTGAGCTGGCGGATATCGCCCTGCCGGATTCACTACACGCCCTGGTCGGAGCCCGGCTCGACCGGCTGCACGAATCGGACCGATCGGTCATCCAAGACGCCGCCGTGCTCGGGCAGTCCTTCACCCTGGAGGGGATGACCCTGCTCAGGGGAACTGATCCAGAGGAACTGGAACGGAAGCTACGCGACCTCGTCCGCCACGATCTACTCCGTCACGACGACGATCCACGCTCACCGGAGAGGGGCCAGTTCCAGTTCGTACAGAGCGTCATCCGAGAAGTCGCGTACGGGCGCACGTCGAGGGCAGAGCGAAAGAGCAAACACCTCCGAGTCGCCGAGTACTACGAACGGGAGGCCCCGGTTGAAGCCGCCGCCGTGATCGCCAGCCACTACATGAGTGCCTATGAAGCCGATGCCGATTCACAGCTTGCCGACAGGGCCAGAGCCGCACTCATGAACGCCGCCCGACGAGCCGTCGTACTCACGTCCCACACTCAAGCGATCGGACTTGCGAAACAGGCACTCGACGTGCCGGGAACCGACGCTCAGCGGGCCTCCATCTGGGAGTTCCTTTCCCCGGCAGCATCGGCGCTCTTTCGGCATCAAGACGCTATCGAGTATGCCCGCCGAGCACACGACTGGTATGCCGAGCACGGATCCGAGGAGGACATTGTCCGCAGCGCCCACGTGCTTGGCACCGCCTACATCGACGCCGACGAGCCGTTCGACGCCGTCGCGTCGATGGAAGGGCTCTTTGACCCCGAACGAGCCACAGACGAGGACATGATGGCGCTCGGTGCGACTCTCGCGAATGCCCACATGCGGGCCAATCAGATGCAGCAGTCGGCGGACGTCGCTCTGGCAGTCATGATCGCGGCCGAGGCCAACGGGAACCTCCCCATACTGATCGATGCATCCAACACAAGAGGCTCGGCGCTCGCCGAGATGGAACGGCGTACGGAAGGCAGGGCTCTCCTCCGCGAAGCGTTGCGATTGTCCGAAGCGGAGGCGTTGCCCTTCCAAACCGCACGCGCCATCAACAACCTCAGCCTCCTCCAGGGAGCCGATGGTCTCTCGAGCCGAGCGGCATCGCTCGAGCGCGGCTACGAGATCGCTTTGCGTGTACGAGACGGGGGACTCCTCGCCCGCTTCACCGTCTTCCACGCTCTCATGCTGTACCACGTCGGACAGTTCGACGAAGCGATCAGTGTGCTTGCTGATGCAGAAAACTGGGGCGAGTCGTTCTGGAAGGCCTTCGCCCGGCAGGCCTCCGAACTCATCAGCTGGGCAAGGACCGGCGACACGACCCACTTGTCGCTTGCTCGCGAGGTGGGTCTTCCTATCTTGGAGGCACACGAACCACAGTATCGGAGTGGCGCCTCGGACTTCGAAGCAAGGCTCCTCTGGCTCATGGGTGATCTTGGCGAAGCCTATGACGCTGCGTTTCGAGCAGTACCGCTGCTAGTTCATAACTACAACCGGCACACGGCCGTGGGTGCGGCGATCCGCATGGGAGATCCCGATCGTCTCCGAAGATCGACCGACCTCTTCGACTTCCCCTACGGACGCCGCTTCGATCTCTTGCGGATGGCCGTCAACGCCGGCCTCGAACTCATCGAAGGTGATCCGGATCGGGCGGCGACCATGTTCAGGGATCTGGTTGACCGTCTCGACAAAGCGGAGAGCCCGCTCATCGGGGCCGAGTGGAAGGCAATCTTCGCCGAGGTGATGCCCGATCGACCCGAGGCGAGAGAAGCCGCTCGGGAAGCCTACGACTGGTTCTCCTCGGTCGGGGCACAGGGATACCTCGATCTGTGGGAGCACGTGTGGAACAAGGCTGAAGCACAGGACGCCACGGGGTAGGCTCGCTCGACGACGGCCGGGCGTGCGCTCGGTGTACCACGTACCTCGTACGCAGCCGGTCCTCGCAGCCAGACCGCAGGGCGAGCCGTACCGCGCCAAGTCTGAACGCGTTCCCCCACCATGCCCCGCAACAATGCCCCGCGGCTGGCACCACCTCCCTACCCCAGCCTCCGGCTGCGGTACCTTCCCCCCAACGTCGCTTCGCTCCTGGGGGGACCAACAGGTCGGGGCCGCCAGGCTCCGGCCCCACTATCGTCGCTTCCATGATCGCGATCCAAGACACCTACCCCGTCGATGTTGCCTACTGCTACGGCTGCGGGAGACTGAACGAGCACGGTCATCAGATCAAGACGTACCTCGTCGGCGAGGAAACCATCGCCGAGTTCACCCCGGAGCCGTTCCACGTTGCGGTGCCGGGTTTCATGTACGGCGGGCTCATCGCAAGCCTCATCGACTGCCACTCGGCGGGTTCGGCGGCCATCTACCGAATGGTCGCCGACGGCAAGGAGATCGGCAGTGAGAACGCTCCCCGGTTCGTCACCGCACACCTCGAGGTCGACTATCTCAAACCAACCCCACTCGGCCCGGTTCGCCTGGTGAGCCGCAAGGTGGAGCTGAAGGGACGCAAGGTCGTCGTCGACACCGACTTCATCTCCGATGACACCAGAACAGCGACCGGTTCTGCCGTTCTCGTCGAGATGCCCGCGTCGATGGCAAGTGACCCGTTTTCACCGCGATAGCATGGACCCACACGCCCGAAAGGGTGGGTAAGGGATGGAGGAACACATGAGACGAAGGAAGGCTCTGTCACCGGTACTCCTGGTGGCAGTTGCGATGGCACTGATCGTCGCGGCTTGTTCGAGCACGAGCACGACCACGACGACGACGACAGGCGATACAGGAACAACGGCGACGACCGAGCCGGCAAGCCAGCTCGTCTTCGGCATGATCCTGGTCGGCCCCCAAAACGACCACGGTTGGAGCCAGGCGAACTACGAAGGCGGCCAGTACATAGAGAACAAGCTCGGCGGCAAGATGATCGTGCTCGACAAGGCGAACACGTCGGACCGGCCCGGGACGACCATCCAACAGGTCGTCGACGACATGATCGCTCAGGGGGCGCAGCTCATCTTCGCCACCTCTGACGACATGAAGGACGGCATCCTCGCAGCGGCGGCCGCCAATCCGGACATCCCGATGATCTGGACGTCCGGAGACAGCGCATGGAAGGACGGACAAGACTTCGCGAACCTGTCCAATCTCGGCAACGTGATGGGTCAGATGATCTACGGCAAGATGATGGCCGGCTGCGCGGCAGCACTGACGAGCCAGACCGGATCGATCGCCTACCTCGGCCCGCTGGCCAACGCTGAGACCCGCCGCCTGGTCGACTCGGCGTTCCTCGGTGCGAAGTACTGCTGGGAGAACTACAGGGGCAAGAACGCCGCGGACCTCAGGTTCCAGGTTTCCTGGATCGGGTTCTGGTTCAACATCCCGGGCGTGACGGCCGATCCAACGGTCGTGGCGAACAGCTTCTTCGATAGCGGTGCCGACGTCGTCATCTCCGGCATCGACACGACCGAGGCCCTGGTGGTTGCCGGCCAGCGCGCAGACAGCGGCGAGCAGGTGTGGGCAGTTCCCTACGACTACAAGGACGCCTGCAACGAAAAGCCCGAGGTCTGCCTCGGCGTTCCCTATTTCAACTGGGGTCCTGCGTATCTCGAAGTCGCCCAAATGGTTCAGGACAATGCGTTTGAATCATTTTGGGAGTGGAACCCACCCGACTGGTCGAACATCAACAACCCCGACACATCGGCCGTAGGGTTTGAGGAAGGGCCGGGGCTGTCGGCCGAAGCCACGGCGCAGTTGAACACGTTCATCGCCGGCCTGGCCGACGGGTCCATCGTGCTGTGGCAGGGACCGCTGAACTTCCAGGACGGATCAACGTTCCTGTCGGACGGCGAGAAGGCCACGGAAGTGCAGATCTGGTACATGCCGAAGCTGCTCGAAGGAATGGAGGGTGCGGACACGTCCGGCTGATCAGACCAAATGACGACAGAAACAGGGGAACGCGTGAAGTGTTCCCCTGTTTTCGTGCCTCACGGTGGGCGTACTCTCTAGGCTTGCATCTGCATGAGCCTTCAACTGCTCGACATCCACAAGCGGTTCGGACCTGTCCACGCGAGCAACGGAGTCTCGCTCGAAGTCGAGCGGGGCCACCTCCACGGACTCCTTGGGGAGAATGGCGCAGGCAAGTCGACACTGATGAAGATCCTCACTGGCTTTTACACAGCCGACTCGGGAACCGTCATTCTCGATGGTGAAACGCTCAAAGTGGATTCCCCTTCAGACGCACTCGAACACGGCATCGGCATGCTGCACCAGGATCCACTCGTGTTCCTTCCGATGACCGTGCTCGACAACTTCGTCATCGGCAGCCCCGGTTCCGTCAACGTGGATCGCAAGGCCGCCCGCGCCCACTTGCTCGAGGTATGTGGACGCTTCGGGTTCGACCTCAACCCCGACGATGCGGTTCGAGATCTCACGATCGGCGAGCGCCAGCAACTCGAAATTGCTCGGCTGTTGTGGCTCGGGGCGAAGGTACTCATCCTCGACGAGCCGACCACCGGAATCTCCGAGATGCAGCGGACCAAGCTCTTCGCGACGCTCAAGGAACTCGCTGCCGACGGGATGATCGTCATCTTCGTCTCGCACAAACTCGAGGAGGTCGAACAGCTCTGCACCGAGGTGACGGTCCTGCGAACCGGCCAGGTCGTCGGTGGTAGAACACTCCCCTGTCCGAAGAACCAGTTGATCGAGATGATGTTTGGAGAGATCGTCGCAACGGAGCAACGTAGCGACCTTCCCTTGGGCGGTCCCGTTCTCCACGTGGACGACGTCTCCATCACCGACGGATCGATGACCGTCGGACCCATCTCGTTGGATGTGAAGGCCGGCGAGGTCCTTGGCCTGGCGGGACTCGTCGGGAGCGGTCAACGTGCGTTCCTGCGAACCGTCGCCGGGCTGCTCCACGCCGACACGGGGACTCTCGAGATTGGTGGACGCAGCATGACCCATGCAGCGCATCGAGAGTTTCTCGACGCCGGGGTTCACTTTCTCCCGGCGGGTCGTCTCGAAGAGGGGCTCTTCGATGGCCTGACGCTCACGGAACATTTCGTGCTCGCGCAGGAGACAACCCCGTTCTTCATCGATTGGGACGGAGCCGAAGAGCACGCAGCGTCGGCCATCATCGATCACTTCATCAAGGGAAGGCCGGACAGCACGGCCGAAGAGCTCTCGGGAGGAAACCAGCAGAGGGTCCTGCTCGCCATGGCCCCCGACGATCTCACACTCCTCCTCATGCTGCACCCGACGAGAGGTCTCGACATCGAATCGGCGAACTGGGTATGGTCCCAACTCCTCAAGCGACGCGAGCAGGCAACCGCCATCGTGTTCTCCTCGTCGGACCTCGATGAACTCCTGTCCTACTCCGATCGGATCGCCGTCTTCTTCGATGGCCAGATCTTGGATATCGTCGATGCGCCCACGGCGACCGTCGAGCAACTCGGGTACTTGATCGGCGGAGTCAAGGAGCCATCGTCGTGAAGCGTTTGAACCGGGTAACGTCCACAAGCCTTGCGATCATCGCATCGCTCGCCGTGGCCGCCGGCCTCATGCTGCTCGTCAGTGCCCCTCCACTCGACGCATTCAGACTCCTGGTCGAAGGTTCCGTGGGCAGCTCCCGCAAGCTCGCCGACACGCTGATGGTGTGGGTTCCACTCATGCTCACATCGGCAGGGCTCGTCGTAACCTACACAGCGGGACTCTGGAACATCGGTGTCGAGGGTCAGGTGATTGCCGGCGCGGTCGCGGCAAGTTGGGTGGCCCGCAGCGTCGACGCACCGGTATGGGTGCTCGTGATCCTGACCATCCTCGCCGGGGCGATCGGTGGAATGCTCTGGGCGTTGCTCGCAGGAGTCCTCAAGGTGTATGGACGGGTCAACGAGATTTTCGGGGGCCTCGGCCTGACGTTCGTTGCGCAGGCTTTGACCACATACCTGATCATCGGTCCTTGGAAGCGGGCAGGTATCGCGTCGACCAGCGGGACCGATCCGTTCCCAGATCGATCATGGATGCCAACGCTAGGAAATTCGAGGCTCTCGCTGGTTGCCGTCTTCGTCGCGATCGCGGCGATCCTGTTCGTCTACTTCCTCCTACGCGGAACGAGATACGGGCTTCGATTGAAGGCGGTCGGTAAGAACCGCAAGAGCGCGTTTCTCGTCGGCATCCCGACAACCCGGTACATGCTGTCGGCGTTTGCGATCGGTGGTGCCCTCGCCGGCATCGCCGGAACCGTTCAGGTCACCGGGTTCCTCCACAGGCTCGTCCCCGCGGTCTCAGGCGGATACGGCTATCTCGGCATCCTCGTCGCCTTGCTCGTTGATCTCCACGCATTGTGGGTGCCCCCGGTCGCGTTCTTCTTCTCGATGATCTCGGTCGGTTCCACCCAGCTCCAGCTTCGCCTCAACCTCGACTCATCACTCGGTGGAGTCCTCCAGGGGATCCTCGTTCTCTTCACCCTGCTTGCTCAAGGGCTTCAGGAACGCCGGACCGAACTCGCCGCAAAGGAGCCGTGATGGAAGCCATCATCGCCTCGATCATCGCCTCGTCCGCCCCTCTCGTATTCGCGGTCGTCGGTGAGACGATCACGGAGAAGGCGGGTGTGATCAATCTGTCGCTCGACGGCAGCATCATGCTGTCGGCGATGGCGGGCTTCGCGATCGCGTACACGACCGGCAGTGTGACCCTCGGCTTCCTCGTCGCGGGAGTGGTCGGAATGCTGGTGGCGCTCATCGTCGCCTACGCCAGCATCACGCTCACCTTGAATCAGGTCGCAGTGGGATTCGTCCTATTCGCGCTCAGCAGAGACCTGTCGACATTCCTCGGCAACCCCTACGTTCACCAGCCGCTTGCCGGTGTACCCCACATGGCAATCCCCGGTCTCTCGAAGATCCCATTCATTGGACCGATCCTGTTCGATCAGGATCTCATGGTGTACGCCAGCATCGTGCTGATCTTCGTGTCGTACTGGTTCATGTTCAGGACCAGACCGGGTCTCAAACTCCAGGCCGTCGGCGAGCGGCCTGACGGAGCGCACTCACGCGGCATCCCTGTAAACAAGCTGCGCTACCTCTACACCGCCATCGGTGGCCTGTTCGTGGGTTTCGCGGGCGCCGCTTTCTCGCTGGACGTGAAGCTCGGCTGGTCGTACCAGGCAACGCTGAACTTCGGGTGGATCGCGCTCGCCATCGTCATCTTCGGTGGGTGGCATCCATACCGGGCGGCGATCGGCGCCTATTTGTTCGGCACACTTCAGATCGTGGCCATCAAGCTCCAGCCGGTGCTGCCCACGCTCTCGCAAATACTCCCGAGCCTGCCGTTCCCGATCATGATCCTGACGCTGCTGATCGTGTACGCCGACTGGTTGAAGCAGCTTGCGAGCAGGTTCCCGGCGCTGCGCGAATTACTCGCGAGCGAGCCTCCCTCGGCGAGCGGCACCCGCTTTCAGCCCGAGTGATAGCTATTCGCCGTCCGGCCTACATCCGGCAATGAGCGGATGCTAGGGTACCCCGCACGGGTATGGAGTCATCTGTGAGAACGGCAACAATCCTGGAGGCTTGTCCTCCGGGCGCCACGACGCAGGTACTTCACGCCCCTACAGAGCTCCGAATCACGGCCCGGCACATGCCGGGTCGTTTTCGCGGAACGGAGGAGAGATAGTGAAACGCATCCACGTATGGTCGGCCCTCATCGTGGTGCTGGCGCTGGTTCTCGCGGCCTGTGGCACTTCTGCCACGACGACGACAGCGGCATCCACCGAGACAACGGCGACGACCACAGCAACCACCGCCGCGAGCGGCACTACCGCCGCCATGATGACACCGGTCGAAGTCACGATCGGGTTCACCACATCGACGACGGGCAAGTACAACACGGAATCGACCCGGCAGGTCAATGGTCTCCAGCTCTGGATGAACGATGTCAACAACGCCGGTGGCATTCACCTGAGCGACGGCAGCGTCATCACCTTCAAGGCGGTCAGCTACGACGACGAGTCGACGAAGGATCGCGTGCAGGAGTTGTACACGAAACTCGCGACGAGCGACAACGCCGACTTCCTCATCTCCCCGTACTCGAGCGGTCTCACGGCAGCGGCAGCGGTCGTGGCCGAACAGTATGGAAAGGTGATGATCACCACGGGTGCCGCCGATGACGCCACCTACGAACAGGGCTACACGGGCGTCTACCAGGTGTACACGCCGGCGAGCAAGTACCTGACCAGCTCGATCGACCTGCTGCACAGCCTCGATATGGGTGCGACCAAGATCGCGTTCGTCTACGAGAACTCGACCTTCTCCACAGGCGTCGCGACTGCCGCCCAAGCGTATGCAGAAGCCAACGGCTACGACGTCGTCCTGTTCGAAGGCTATGACGCCGGAACGACCGACTTCAGCGCCATCATCAACAAGGTTCAGGCGTCCAACCCGGACGCGATCCTTGGCGGCGGTCACTTCGCCGATGGTGAGGCGCTCGCCAAACAGCTGTACGAGAAGCAGGTTCCCGTCAAATTCGTGTCGCTCCTCGTCGCGCCACCCGAGCCGCTGTTCTCCGAGATCGGCGACGCCGCAAAGGGCATCGCAGGCCCCAGCCAGTGGGAACCGCAGGTGAAGTTCACCGAAGAGGGAGCCATGGCAAACGGTTCGGCATGGATCGGCCCGACCGGCGACGACTTCGTCTCTGAGTACAACGCCGCATATGGTGAAGATCCCTCGTATCACGCAGCAGGCGGGTACGCAGCGGGCCTTCTGCTCCAATATGCGATTCAGCAGGCAGACTCCATCGACCCGGACGCCATCAAGGCGGCTCTCGATGCCACGAACCTGACGACGTTCTACGGCAACCTGACGTTCGATACGTCGGCGGACAAGCATGGTCTCCAGATCGGCCACCAGATGGTCGTGGTGCAGTGGACCAACGACCTCACCAAGGAGATCGTCTGGCCGGAGGCCGCGGCAACCGGGACTCCGATCTACCCGCTCGGATCGTGACAATCAACGTCCATGAATCCTCCCGCGGTCTTCCGGCCGCGGGAGGCACACCATCATGAGTTTCGGTGAGCTGCTCGGTGCGTCGCTGCTCGACGGACTGCTGATCGGGTTCGTCTACGGCGTCGCTGCGATGGGCCTGACATTGATCTTCGGCGTCATGGACGTGATCAACCTGGCTCACGGACCGCTCATCGCGATCGGGATGTTCTTCTTGTACGGCCTGTTCACCCACTTCGGCATGAACCCATATCTGGCAATCATCTTGGTCGCTTTCGCCGGGCTCCTTGTGGGAATCATCGTCTACTTCGCTGCCGTGCATCGGGTCATCAACGCGCCGCCATTGTCGAGCCTGCTGTCGACGTTCTCCGTGAACATGATCATCATCGGTGTGGGGACGGCACTGCTGTCGACGTCGGCCTACAACGTCGACTTCAAACTGTCGTCACTCACCATCGGCAGCAACATCACCATCACCGGAACGCGATTGATGGCTGCCGTGGTAGCGATCATCGTCACCGCGCTCTTGTACGGCTTCCTGTACAGGACAAGGGCAGGCAAGTACATCAGAGCGGTGTCCAACAATCGTCAGGCAGCCGAGTTGATGGGTATCCCATCGACTCGGATACTCGCCCTTGCGTTCGGAATCGGAACGATGCTGGCGATGACCGCCGGCGCTCTCATTGCCACGATTCTGCCGATCAACATCCTGGCGGGCGGAACCTACGAGTTGAAGAGCTTCGTGATCGTCGTCCTCGGTGGTCTCGGCAACCCGCTCGGTGCGCTGGCCGGCGGGCTGGTGCTCGGTCTGATCGAAGGTCTCGTTCCCGTTTTCATGGAAGCGACCTGGGTGCCGGTGATCGAGTTCGGCCTGTTCGTGCTCATCCTCCTCCTCATGCCCAACGGTCTGTTCGGCAAGAAGAGGGGGTCGTGATGAAGCGATTCACAGGACTGCTCGTCAGTCTTGCCGCAGTCGTCGTGCTCGCCGTGATCCCTTTGATCACCCACAAGGACAGCAGCATGCAATCGATGTTCACGATTCTGCTGGGCATCGCGCTGGCGTCGAGCCTCAACATCCTGTTGGGCTACACGGGGTACGTGTCGTTCGGGCACATCGTGTACTTCGGCATTGGTGGCTACGTCGGCTTCTACACGATGGCCCAGCTCGGTCAGAGCCTGTGGATTGCGTTGCTGGCAGGTGCCGCTGCCGCTGCCGTCTTCTCGTTCCTGCTGGGCTCGGCCATCCTTCGCCTCAGAGGAGCGTATTTCGCCCTCGCGACCATCGGCGTGAACGAAGCCATGAAGGCGCTCGTCTCCAACTTCGATCCTTTCGGCGGTCCGATCGGCATGACGCTGAAAGTGTCGTTCTACAAGGACTACGGCGGGTTCTCGAATATCGGCTGGATGTCCTACAGACTGCTGATCGTCGTTACGCTCGCGGTGGTCATCACCTCGTATCTGGTCAAGAAGTCGAAGTTCGGACTCGGGTTGATGGCGATCCGCGAAGATGAGGACGCTGCCGAGGTGATGGGCGTGAGAGCGCCCAGCGCCAAGACGTGGGCCTACGTGCTGTCGGCCGTGTTCCCGGCGCTCGTCGGCGTGCTGTTCTTCTTCAAGAACAGCAACATAGAGCCCGGTGACGCGTTCAGACTCCAGCTCTCGATTGAGATGATCGTGATGGTCATGCTTGGAGGGCTCGGAACCGTCATCGGGCCGATTCTTGGCGCCGGCGCCTATCAGGCGTTGCGTTCCACCTTGCTGACAGTGGACAAGGTCAAGGACGTGCAGCTCGCCGTGGCCGGCGTGCTGCTTCTGCTGATCATTCTGTTCATCCCGACAGGGGCGATCGGCTGGGTGAGAAGGAGGTTCCCACGACTGCGGAGGGTGCTCGAATGATTCTCGACGTTCGCGAAGTAACCAAGCAGTTCGGGGGACTGACGGCGGTCGACAGAGTGAGCTTCTCCCTGGAGGGAGGAGAGATCCTCGGTCTGATCGGACCCAACGGCGCCGGCAAGACCACGCTGTTCAACTGCATCAACGGTGTGTACTCGCCCACCAAAGGCTCGGTCGTCTTCAAGGGCAAGGACATCACGGGCAAGCACACCTACGACATCGCTCGTCTGGGGCTTGCTCGAACCCACCAGATCGTTCGCCCGCTGAACGAACTCACCGTTCGCGAGAACGTGGTTGCGGGCGCGTGCTACGGGAAAGACGGGTTGTCGCTTCGCGACGCCGCCAAGGTCGCCGACGACGTCATGGAGACGGTCCGGCTGTCGGAACGGGCCGACGTGCTCGCCAGCAGTCTCAACGTCGCCCAGAAGAAACGGCTCGAGATGGCGCGAGCTCTCGCGGCGAAACCGGAGATGCTCTTGCTCGACGAGGTTCTGGCCGGTCTCAACACCACCGAGGTGTCCGGCATGCTCGACACGATCCGGCACATTCGTGAAGGCGGCGTCACGATCATCATGATCGAGCACATCATGCACGCGATCATGAACCTGTCCGACCGCATCATCGTCCTGAACTACGGCGAGATGATCGCCGACGGTTCTCCGGAGGTCGTGTCGCAAGATGAGCAGGTCATAGAGGCGTACCTCGGGAATCCGGAGCTCGCCGAGCAGATCCTCGAAGAGGGGAGGGCCTGACATGGCAATCCTCGAAGTCTCCGGTGTGACTGCCGGCTACGGAGAACTCCAGATCCTGTGGGGTATCGACCTCGAGGTCGAGAATGGGGCGTTGACAGCACTCGTCGGTTCCAACGGTGCAGGGAAGACGACGCTCATGCGCACCGTGATGGGGCAGATCATGCCGTGGAAAGGAAGCGTCCGGTTCGAAGGCAGCGATGTCAGCCGGCTTTCCGCACATGCCAAAGCGCAGCTCGGGCTTGTGATGGTCCCCGAAGGCCGTCAGCTCTTCAACGAGATGACAGTCATGGAAAACCTCGAGATGGGCGCCACTCCCAGGCGATCGAGAAAGGACCTGAGCGGCAACCTTTCGAAGGTGTTCGAGCTGTTCCCTCGTCTCGAGGAACGATCCAAGCAGAAGGCAGGCACGATGAGCGGCGGCGAGCAACAGATGCTGGCCGTTGCGCGCGGGATCATGTCAGAACCGAAGATCCTGTTCATCGACGAGCTGTCATTGGGTCTGGCGCCCGTCCTGACCCTCGAGCTGTTCCATTCCCTCCGCAAACTCCAGAAGGAAGGTCTGACGATCGTCCTCGTCGAGCAGAACGTGCGCATGGCGCTGAAGGTCAGTGACTACGCGTTCGTGATGAGCGAGGGGAAGGTGGACTTCCACGGCCCGTCGTCCGAGATCGAACAGAACGAAGACGTCAAGAAGGCGTACCTAGGGATATGAGTTGGGCGCCCCGAAAGGCGCCCAACTCATGTACCCCGTAGCTTGCACTCGGACAGCGAGATGCTCCCGCTCAGGCCGAGTATCTGGTACCAGATACCGTCTAGGACTCTTCTTCGTCGTCGGCGACAACCTCACCGCCACCAAGCGATGCGAGCCACTCGGCCGGATCGGAGGGAAGCGAGTCGTCCTCTCTTCCGGTTTCGGGGACCTCACCGAACAGGCCCAGTGCAGAGATCGGCATGGCATCGGGAAGCAGCGGCTCTACCGTCTGGTAGCGCTCGGAACCCGTTCCTGCCGGGATCAGCTTGCCGATGATCACGTTCTCCTTGAGACCCCGCATGTAGTCGGATTTGCCGGAGATAGATGCTTCGGTGAGCACTCGAGTCGTCTCCTGGAAGGAGGCAGCCGACAGCCACGAATCCGTCGCAAGTGACGCTTTCGTGATGCCCATAAGCTCTGGGCGCCCTTCGGCGTGGGTCTTGCCTTCCGCGACCAGTGACCGGTTCACGTCACGGAAGCGTTGTTCGTCAACGAGTTCGGCCGGCAGGAACGGCGAGTCGTTCACGCTCACCACCCTGACCCTGCGAAGCATCTGACGAACGATCAGCTCGATGTGCTTGTCATGGATGTCCACACCCTGCGACTTGTACACATCCTGCACCTGGTCGACCAGGTACTTCTGGGCGGCGCGCACACCGGAGATCTCGAGGACCTCCTTCGGATCGAGCGATCCCTGAGTGAGCGGGGTTCCCGGGTCGATCTCGGATCCGTCATGAACGATGAGGCGTGCCCGTCGCGAGATCCCGTAGGTGGCCTCACCTTCGGGTCCGTCCACGACGACCCTTCTGCCTTCTTCGTCTTCTTCGACACGCACCGTGCCGCCAACCTCGGTGAGGACAGCTTTGCCCTTGGGTGTCCTGGCTTCGAACAACTCCACCACACGCGGAAGACCGTGCGTGATGTCGTCGCCTGCCACACCGCCGGTGTGGAACGTACGCATCGTGAGCTGTGTGCCAGGTTCACCAATCGACTGCGCCCCCATGATGCCGACCGCTTCGCCGAGCTCTACGGCGCGGCCGGTGGCGAGACTCCATCCGTAGCAGGTGCCGCAGACACCGTACTCGGAATCACACGTGAGTACGGAACGAACCTTCACCTTCTGGATCTCGTCCTCTTTGGTGAGGGCGAGAATCTCGGGCCGTCCGAGGATCGTGCCGGCCTTGAGCTTCACACCTTGATCCGTTTCGACGAGCTTGCGTCCGACCTTCACGTCCTCGGCAAGGGCTCTGCTGAACAGGCTGGTGTGCAGGTTCCGTACCGGACGGCCGCGATGGTCACGAACCGGCAGGACAATTCCGCGGTCTGAGCCGCAGTCTTCTTCGCTGATGATGATCTCCTGGCTGACATCGACGAGACGTCTCG
>Ga0315542_1000901_pt1 | contig 18795 bp, 21 predicted proteins | sample SalMarSW160120MG_FD_202541 | JGI IMG/M metagenome (GOLD analysis project Ga0315542, IMG submission 202541) | Salt marsh sediment microbial communities from the Plum Island Ecosystem LTER, Massachusetts, United States - Salt Marsh Sediment SW1601-20 ...
CCAAGATCCTGCTGCCAGGCCCCAGGGAGATCACGTTCGCCTGTCTGCGGAGCCTGACCAGCCGCCAGGAGCTCCAGGCCCCAGACACGGTCTGGTGGGATTGCCTGAAACTGCTCCAACAGGAAGACCTCCTGGCTCCCTTTGAACTAGGGGCCACCGGAGTCATTCTTAAAGAATGCCAGACTGATTGTCGTTTGGAAAGCGCCGGAAACTGGCTGCGGCGGTTGGTGGAGCGCACCAATGACATGCTGGTTACCGTGGGGATGGGGCAACGAGTGCGGTTTGCGCCGGTAAGCGACATCGCTGCAAAAGGCTCCAAAGAGATTTCCTGAGAGCACCATGGTTTGGTAACGCCCAATATCACTTCGTAATGCGGGCGATTTCAAAAAACTGGCCAGAGTAGTTACTTTCGGCTATTCCTAAAATTCTTTCATTATTCCCATTGACTTTTCATAAATTAGGGCTATAATGTATACTAAAATAGTATAGATTAAAATAGTAGGAGAGCGATATGAAATTCCTGGATAATTGCCCGGCCGATGCCACCGCGGATTTGGTTTACCGGGCCTGTCCCATGCACCTACTGGAGCCGATGGAGCTCCTGAAAAACCTGAAGCAGGGCCAGGTGCTGGAAATTCTAACAGATTATGACGGCGCGCTGGAAGATATTCCGGCCTGGTGCGCCAAGCACGGGCAGGAATTCGTGGGCATCTGTGAAGATGCCTGTGATGACTGCTATAAGCTTTACATAAAAAAGCTTTCCTGAGGATACGCCATGAAACGAGCCTATATGGATAATGCGGCGGCCACACCGGTGCGCCCCGAAGTTTTGGAGGCCATGCTGCCTTTCTTTACGGAACGCTTTGGCAATCCATCGGCAGTGTACGACTTGGGAGCCGAAATCAAAGAGGTCATGGAAGAGCAGCGCGGCAAAGTAGCCCGGCTCCTGGGGGCTGGAAGGGATGAGATTATCTTCACGTCTTCGGGTGCGGAAGCCAATAACCTGGCCCTCAAGGGCATGGCCCTGGCGACGTTCCTGAAGCGAGGGAAACACCTGATTGTTTCAGCCATCGAACACCACTCGGTGCTGAATTCGGCGAGATTTTTGGAGAAGTTTTTCGATTTTGAAGTGACCTTTCTGCCCGTGGACAAATATGGGCGGGTCGATCCGGAACGTCTCAAAAAGGCCCTCACCCCGGCCACGGTCTTGGTTTCCATCGGTCACGCCAGCAACGAGATCGGCACCCTCCAGGATATCCCCGGGCTGGTGACGGTGTGCCGGGAGGCTGGAGTTCCCTTTCATACGGATGCCGTGGCTTCGGTGGGGCAGGTGACGGTGGACGTCAAAGAGCTGGGCGTAGACCTGTTGACTATTTCAGGCCCGGCGCTGGGGGCGCCCAAAGGCATCGGGGCGCTGTATTTTCGCAACAAATTGCGCCTGGTGCCCCAGCTCAACGGCGGCATTCAGGAACGCGGCCGGCGTGGCGGGACCGAGAATATCCCCGGCATCGTGGGCTTAGGAAAGGCCGCGGAGTTAGCTGTACAGGAACTGGATGAAAAAGCCGTCTACCTGGCCAAGCTGCGGGATCTTTTGGTCGCAGGAATTTCGGCGAAAGTTCCCAGTGTCTTTTATACCGGGCATCCGGATGCGAGACTGCCGGGTCATGCCAGTTTTTGCTTTGAGGGCATTGAAGGCGAGGCACTGGTCTACCGGTTGAGCAGCCAGGGGATCTATGCCAACACCGGTTCGGCGTGCGCTTCCAAGGCCCTGAAGACGTCGCCGGTTTTGGGCGCCATCGGTATCCCGCCGGAAGTGGCCCAGGGCTCCCTGGTGTTTACCCTGAGCCGGGATAACCGGGAAGACGAGGTTAACCAGGTGCTGGAGCACCTGCCTCAGGCAGTGGAAAATCTCCGGTCTTTCTCTCCGGTCTGGCGGAAGAAAATGGCCGCGGGGGCTTGAACATGAAGCTTTCCACCAAAAGCCGCTACGGCACCCGTCTTATGGTAGATATGGCCCAGCATTATGAGGATGGGCCCATTCACCTGACTAATATCGCCAAGCGGCAGGGAATCTCGGTGAAATATCTGGAGCAAATTATCATTCCTCTGAAGAGGGCTCGGTATATCCAAAGTGTGCGCGGCCCCAAAGGCGGTTATGTCCTGGCCAAACCCCCGGAGGAGATTACGGTGGCGGAAATCGTGGCCTTGATGGAAGAAGGGACGAGTTTGGTGGAGTGTTCCGACCGGAACGAGTCTTGTCAGCGGTCTTCAACCTGTTTAACCCGTCATCTTTGGAAAGAGGCGGCGCAGGCGATGTTTGACAAATTACAGGCCATTACCCTGGCCGATATCATAAAAGGAGCCAATTCCGGCCCTGCGGGGCGAGGAGTCTGACATGTACAGCAAAACGGTGATGGATCATTTTAACAATCCCCGGAATGCCGGGGTGATTGAAGATGCCGACGGCATTGGCGAAGTGGGCAATCCCGTGTGTGGGGATATGATGACGTTTTATATCAAGGTCAAAGATGACCGCCTGGAGGACGTGAAGTTTCAGACCTTTGGCTGTGTGGCCGCCATCGCGGTGTCCAGCATGGTGAGCGAAATGGCGAAGGGTAAGAAACTGGAAGAGGCCAAGAAGATTACCAACAAGCTGGTGGCCGAAACTTTAGGCGGCTTACCCGCCAATAAGATGCATTGCTCCAATCTGGGAGCCGAGGCCTTGACGCTGGCCATTGACAATTATCGGGAGAAGATCGGGTCACATGAAAAACTGGCTGCTGGGCACTGATGAAAAGCAGTGGGCCACCGTGCCGTTAAGAATCGCCCTGGGGGTCATCTTCATGGCCCATGGCGGCCAAAAACTCTTCGGGTGGCTGGGAGGCCATGGGCTCAGCGGCACCGCGGCGTTTTTTGCCGCCAAATTGGGCCTGACCCCGGGCCTGCTGTGGGCGACGCTGGCCGGCATCGGGGAGTTTGGAGGCGGGGTGCTGGTGCTGCTGGGCCTGTTTACCCGGTTTGGCGCCTTAATGATCGCCATCGTTATGGGGGTGGCGATAGCCAAGGTCCACTGGGGGTACTTTTTCATGCCAAAGGGTATCGAATTCACCTTCGCGCTGCTGGCTGCAGCCTTGGCCCTTATGATCGCCGGGGGCGGCAAGTTTTCCCTGGATGGCTGGTGGCAAAAACCTTGACCGGAATCCGGTTTAAGCGGATTTACGGTGCAAAGCGGAGATGATGACCCCCAGGCCGAACAAGATCAGGATGATCATGACGGCAAAATTCTGACGGAACCGGCTGGGGGCCGCGGGGCGCGGCTACCGGCAGTCAGGCAGAATTCAAACCAGCCGTTATTGACAAGCGGGCAGTTTTTTCAGGGTATCATGAAATTCATCCAGCTGAGTCGTAATGGTATCCAAGTCGAATTTATGCCAGTTCAGTTTTGCGGCATGCAGAAGGACGTCAGCGTGCGCCAGGGGTCGGCGGCACTTCGGGGAACGATAGAGCTGCTCGTCGGCGGCGAGCAGGGCCTTGCTATCCCGAAGCAGCAAGAGGACCGCTTTGGCCTTCTGGGGCACATACGGGAAAATGCCCATTCTGGTATTATGACACCGTGCGCAAACGGCGACGAGGTTATTGGGCGATAAAACCTTCGTTACCATCGAACCGTGGCAGGTTACGCAGGTGGGGCCCCTGCCCGTCGTTTCGAGCATTTTGTAATGGAGACTCTGGGTAAACTTGTAGAACTCGCCGCCATGGCACTTGCCGCAGGTTTCGGGAACGTTTTTAAAATATACCGAACTGTGGGGATTGCTCGAGCCGAATACTCCGATATGGGCTTGCTTTTCTTGGGCGGCCGCCGGGTTACCGCCGTGACACTTGTCGCAGGTGACGCCGTGCTGCTGATGGATAGACCCGATCCAACTGTGGGATTTCACCCCGACGAAGTTGCTGGCGGGAAGTTTGGCATGGCACTCAACGCAGGAATTCTTCACCGTTCGATCGCTGGCGGACCGGGCCAAGTGAGCGAAAACCAATACCCCGCACAATGCCAGAGAGCAGACGAGAACACGTTCAAGTTTTGACATGGTTGCCTTTCTTTCCTGCTCGGCAGTAACGACGCAGCAGCAGGTAGGAGACCAGCCAGACTGCTAACGTCACCAGCAAAGAGATTATCGCCATCGATACTGGGGCGATGTGAAGGACATCGATGTATCCGGCCAGGGTCATCATGAAGAGAAACATCCCACCGCCAATCCCCAAAGAGGTCATAACGGGGCGGTGCAGGGGATTGGCAAGATAGTTCTGCGGCTCGCTCACCCGGTCGAGAAATGGGATGGCGGCCAGGACCAGACCCAACAAGCCGGGGAAAAGGATCCCTCCGATGGTTTCCGGGGTAATTTTCCCTCCGAGGATGGAGAAGGAAAGATCGCCGGGGACCAGCTTAAGAAAACCGTAGATGGGCAGAAAATACCAGTCGGGCCGCATGACCGGAGTCGACGGCGAGGGCGGGCCGTATATTTCGATGGGGTTCAACGGAATATAGGTCGCCATCAGGACCACCACGAACAGCAGAAAAAAGAAGAGCGACAGGCTGATGAAGCTCTGTTCCGGCCAGACCGGGATGCCGATGAGCCGGCGCCCGCCCTGAGCCTCTGGGCGCGTCTTGTTGGCGGCCGGTTCGGTGTGCTTCTGCTTGACCAGGATCAGCAGATGCAGGCCGATCAGGGCCGCGAGCACCGCGGGGATCACCATGACGTGCAGGAAAAAGAACCGGGGGACGGTCCCGGCGGCCGGGAACTCCCCGGCAAAAATGAGGCGCGAGAGCAAGTCCCCGACCCAGGGGGCCGATTTGGTGATGTAGTAGGCGATGGAGGTGGCCGTCACCGAAAACTGGCTGTAGGGCAAAAGGTAGCCGGTAAAACCCGCCCCCATGGTCGTCGCCAGCAGGATGAGGCCGATTAGCCAATTGATCTCTCGCGGTTTACGGTAGGCGGAGGTAAAATAAACGCGCCCCAGGTGGATCATGATGGCAGCGATCATGATCATAGCCGACCAATGATGGATGTGCCGGACGATCATACCAAAAGGAAGAAGATCGATTCTGACCACGCTGGCATAAGCCGCGGGAACCTTGGCGCCGAATAAGGACACCAGCTTGATCGAGGGCTCATAAAGAAAGCCGAGAAAGATTCCGGTGATCACTAAAATGATGAAGGAAAAAAGCGCTATCTCCCCAAAAAGAAACGAGGGATGGGTGGGAAAGGCTTTGGTCAGAAATTTAGCCTTGAATTTTTTTAGCTCCAGCCGTTCATCGAACCATTGAAAGGCCATGGCCGTTACCTCCGCAATCAAACCTGCGGGCCAATGGGACCGGTAAAACCGCTGGTGAAGACAAGAACTCCGTCCTTGGCCACCTTGACCCCGATCTGGGCCAGCGGCTTCGGAGCAGGCCCTCCTATGACCTTGGCCCCCCGAGTCGGTTCGTAGATGCTGTTATGACAAAAACATTCGGTGTAAGAGGCGGCCGGGTGCTGCCGGCTTTTCACCCAGGAGACGATGCAGCCAAGATGGGTGCAGATAGCGCTATAGGCCACGAACCCCTGATCGGTCAGCTTGAGGCGGGTTGGCGGCTCATACTCCGACTCGTTCAGGCGAATCAGTTGAACGATATTCGCCCGATTATGGGCCTTGCCTTGAGGATAAGCGAGGACTGCATCACCGACCTTAAAATCTGAAGCCTTTAAAAGACTTCCCTGCTGGTTGCCCTTGGCGTACACCAGCCGGTCCCCCGGGGCCACGGTGGCTACGTAGCCGCCGCCTTTCTTTTCGGGCGCCAACACCTTAAGCAGCGATAGCAGAGAGCCAAAGGCTGCTGCTACGGCTGTCAGGAGGACCCCCAGGATAAACCGCCTGCGGGTAATCTTACCTTTCTCCTCCGGTTGTTCGGAGCCTGCTTCTACCATAACAGCCTCTCCTCCCGGTCCTCGGCTACCTCCCTGAACGCGGCAAAACTTTTGGCATAAAGCATGAGGATCACGCCGGCCACCAAGAACTCGAAGGCCAACAGGGTGCCCATTTCATAGTCGCTGCCCCTGCCCGACAGCAACAAATAGGCAAAAAGCAACGCCATGCCGAGAAGAAGCAGTGCGAGCACGGTAATGAGGAGCATGGCGAGCGTGGAACAAGAAGGCTTCTTTTCTCGAAGGACCTCAAAGCTCATTCTTCAACTCTCCTTTTCCAGAATCATATAAATTACACAGCCGATCAAGAAAAGAAAAATGACCCCGCCAAATGCCAGCAACCCGATTTGATAAGAGCCCAGTTCTCCCGAAAACCCGGGAGCCAGCGGAGGTCTGGTCCCCTCAGTTTTTTCCTTGGCCAGCCGGATGCGAATCTTTGAGAGGTTCATTATGGTTGCATCCGTCACGTTCATGGGGTCGATCTGCGTAAACCCCGTGGTATCATGGTGGCACTGTGCACAGACCTTGGGGACCGCAGGAATGGCGTTGTGGTGGGCGTGGTGGCAAGTGACGCAGGAAGGCCCTCCCTTCTTGTTGAGATAGGCCTTGCCCATGATACTGCTGGCAAACATCCTCACCGTAGCAGAGTGGCACTGCGCGCACATATTGAACAACGCTTGACCGGACGGCTTGCCGACGAAGCCATGCGCTGTCGACATGGCGGCAGATTTTATGGCCGCAAACTTGGTGGGGGAGAGCTGCAGCACCTTCCCTACCACTACTTTGGCATTGCCGCCGTGGCAGCGATCGCAGGTAATACCGTGCTGAGAATGAATGGAACCCTTCCAGTCGGTGACCGGCTTGGAAAATTTCCCGTAAAGAGCTTCATGGCAAGTGATGCAGGCAATTTGCGTCTGTTCCGCATGAGTCGCCGACGCGCTCAGCACCAGGAAAACCATCCAGCAAACGCCCCACAACCATCTTTTTGCGTTCACCTCACCGCCTCGAATCAAAAAGTTCCCGCCCGCGACGCTCCGTGCGGAGCTCCCTGTCAACATGCAGCCTCTACGGCCCGGCTGCCGCGGCTCATCGACCGGCATTGTCCCCACCGGGAAACCGGACAGGCTGCTTAGATTATCAGAATATCGTATTTATCTCATTAATCAAAAAAAATCAGGAAGCGGCCCGGAAGCCGCTTCCCGACAAGGGTTATTACGCAAAATCAGAAAAGAGCCCCCCACCCCGAAGTCTCAAAACATCTGCCAGATCAGGAGATAGAGACTGTTGTTATTAGAGGCATTGCGCGGCGAGTAGGGGTAGGTATCCACGGGATTGCCATCGTAGTTGCTGTAGGACCCGTTAAACTGGGTGTAGACGGTGTACTGTAGGCTGATCTTGGTGACAAACTCCTGCCACCAGGGCACATAATCCAGTTCAAAAATCCAATAGGTGCTATTAGGTTTACCCGTACGGCTGCCGTCGCCAGCGCCAGGACCGTAGAATACACGGTCGCGCTCCCCCCAAATGTTCGTAAAACCCACCGTGCCGCCGACGGTCCCCCAATGGTCGGTGCGATAGTAATAACTTCCGTTTATTTGAAACGTGTCCAGCCATAAACGATCGTGGAACGACCCCGCTCCTCCCCGCTGGGAGTAAGTGTCGTTCAAGTGTTGAGCTTCATTGATAAAAGAGGTTTTTACGGTAACAATATGTTTCCGGCTTATATATTGATATTGAGCGTCAAAGCCGAGGTCCGTAAAGACATCCACCGGTCCGTGCGTATCAATCAAATTAGGAATATCGGAATAAGCCTTATCCGATAAGTTTCGGCTCACCATGCCGAAATGGCCCACCATCAGCGAGTGTTTGCCCCATTGGTGCTGGAGGAACACCCGCCAGTAAGGGACGACATCCTGGATCATGGGATCGCTCACCGTGCCGGACCCGAGAAATTGGAAGATCCCCTGCCGGGCGTTACGATATACGGCCATCTCCCCATATAACGTATTATTCCAGTAAAAGTACGCCCCGCCGCCACCTACCAAGCCACCCAGGCCGGCGATTTGCGGTCCGGCGCTGGGAAACAGGGCGGTGTCGTCGGCCGGAGCGGCATAGGGGAAGCCCCAGGCCGGCGTGGTATTATAGACGTCCGACACCGTGGGATTATTGTTGAGGGTTAAACCCAGGATTAGGGGTTTGCCGAAAAGTTCAGGTCTGACGACCCCCCGAATATCGGTGTTGTCCAGGAAGAACTTGTTGGCCACGCCATCGTAGGTTCCCTGGACAAAGGCCCCCAGGTGGTCACCATAGATGCGTCCACCATAGAACAGGCTGATGGCTTGAGGAACGTTGACATTATCGTTGCCCCGGTTGGTGGGGTCATAGGAACCGGCTGGCATGGATTTGGCGAGATGGGTAAAAGAGAACTGGACCATGGCGGCGATCGGCGGCGGCCACGGGTAAGGTTTATTGGGGGTTTTGGAGGCCGTATAGCCATTAAGCTTGAAGTTCCGGCCCACCGGGGTTAATTCGGGAAAAATGGTGTGACAGACATTGCATTGGAACCCCGTCTGCCGCGCAAAACTGGGAACTGCCTGGGCCTGGTTTACGGAAAAAGCGAGCCATAAACCGAGGATAACCAGCATTCCCACCAATTCCATGGACCCTTTCCGCAACATTTCCCCCCTCCTTTTGTTAAAGCCCTAAACAATCAATGCCAAAGAACTATACCCCCTTTATTCTATGAAATATTACTTTTTACAAGAATTTTTTATATAGGCTTCACCTCCTTAATCTTATCGGGACTCAGGTTCAAAGGAATCATCCGTCCTTTGCCGCGTTTCACGGCATTGCCGATCTTTTGATCCACGTCACCCAGCCATAAATCAGGGGCACAGAAATCGCGGGGTTTGGAATTAAAGGCCACACCCATCGGGCCCTACCTTCCCCCTTCTGGCCATGGCAAGGGGAGCATCTATCCATAAATATCTCCTTCCCCTCTTGAGCCTGGCTGGCACTTGGGCTCCCAAAAACCCACACGCCTAATAGCAATCCCGCCATAGTTTAGACCATAAATTTCCTCATAAAAAACCTCATTTTTTGAGATGACGGGCAATCCATATTAGAACGTATTATAGCATTATAACAGATAGTTATCTACTTATACCTCAAGTAATCTCTTTAATCAAGATAAATTATTTGAGATAGTATTTAGAATTATTCTCGCCAGTATGTCGAGGGTGTGAAGGAGGGACTATTTTTGTAAATCTTAAGGCTATTCCCTAACTGTTCTGTATTTTGGTGGCCTCGATTTTCCAATAGTATTAACGAGATACCAATGAACGGCCACCCCTTTTGGTTTATCAGGCACAGCCTGGGGGCTCCTTTGGCAACTTTGGCCGCGCAAATATTTGGCAACGTTCGAGGTCTCTACACTTTTGGGTCATTTCGCGTGGGCGACCCGGACTTCAAGCACGCGTGCAAGATAATTGCAGGGATTGATCAATAATCTCTTGTGCCGCTTCGGAGGCGTGCAACTTGGCAATAGCAGCCTCCCGGGAAAGGTGCGGCTCACCCACATCATGCATCCAGGCGGATGCGATAGACCAGTAGGGCTGAGACACCCACCTTTATGGTCATGTCCGCTAGTTTCACCTGGATCAGATTCACACCACTATGACTGACGCCACCCAGGCAGTAGGCAGGCTCCCCCTGGGCTTGTTCTAGGGACAAGCTATCCCCCAGTTTCGACGTCGCCTATAGGCTGTTTTGACACCTTATCAGTGGTTCGCTTGCTCTCGTCTCCCTAATCCTCACCTGCCATGGTCTTGAGCCATGACTTTTCCTTAACGCTCACCACCCTGGCTCTTTACCAGCCCAGCTTAAGGTGATTTGGAACCTGATCCTGCAAGCCGACTCCGAGAGGCCTACCCTCATCTCTCGTGCCGTTGCGCACGCTTTCCATATAAAACCAAACGCGCTCGTGGCTCACTATCTTGCCAGCCCAAAAACCTATCAGGATTTCCTTAAATATTTTGATATGATCTGCTTATCAGCACCATGCAACTTAAGAACCCAACCCAGGAGGTGGACCATGAAAATAGCCAAAGCGATCGACCTTTACCTGGAATACCATCGGTTGAACTCCCAAAAAAAATACAGCTCGTTCGTATGAGTCCCTGTTATCAAAGTTTCGACACCAATTTCCTGACCGCGATTCGGAGTCAATCTTACCATAGAAGAAGTACTGTCATTTCTGGTAGAGCTCAATGATGGCTGCAAACAATTAACGAAGCACACCCGCTATTCCTCCCTCAACGGATTTTTGAACTTTATCCGCAGAACTAAAAGGACAGGAGGCATTTTGTTGACAGAAAATAATATTCTCCTTATGTTTGCAGCAAGTTTTTAAAATTTTAGACGAGGGGAGTGCCATAACGTGCGGGAAGCGTTAACGCGAGCTCTTCAAGAGGCGTTCGATATCAGCGGCGAGCTGCATATTCAGACGCGTCATCGCATTGAGCTTGTTAATTTTTGGAACCTCCGGTCCGGGTCACGGATTCTCGAGGTGGGCTCTGGTCCAGGAGACACAACCACCGTCCTGGCTGCTGCGGTGGGAACTGATGGGCACATAACGGCGGTCGAAAAGGGGCCCGAGGAGAAGATCTGGGAATTGTCCGGCCTCCCCACGGCCATCTCCCAGGCCGATCTCCCCTTATCGCCTGCCGTAGAGAAGTTTTTGACCCGATATGTCTATGGAAGTTCCCCGTCGCTTGGAACTCCAATGCCTGTACTGCTGGCGTCTTCATTGGGCAGGCGGGTGACTTTTCACGTCAGCATGGACCTGCTCGATCCCAAGATCGATTTTGCTAAAGATACGTTCGACATGGTCGTGTTCTCCCATTGTTCATGGTACCTCGATCATCCGAAGACCCTGGCAGCCCTTTTCCAGAGAGCGAGAGGCTGGGCAAAGAGGCTTGCTTATGCGGAATGGAATTTGGTGCCCGACCGCTTCTCGCAGGTGCCGCATGTCCTGGCAGCGCTCTTGCAGACCCACATCATATCATTGTGCCCAAGCGCCCATCGCCGCAATATCGTATCTCTCATTCCGCCGGCGCTGGCGCGGGAGATGGCCGAAAAGGCGGGATGGCGGATTGCCCAGCACATAGAGATAGATTGCTCAAGGCTCCAGGACGCCGTGTGGGAAGGACGCGTTGCTCACGAATTGGCAAACGAATTCACCCCACACCTTGATGAGTATTCGAAGAGCGTAGTGCAAGCAGAACAGTATCTGTTGTCTGCCACTGAGCAATTCATCGGCGGCGCCTCCTCGCGAGATCCGAAGGTGCGGGAGCGGCTCATGAGCGAGAGAAAGATTCAATCTCTGTCCACCCAGGCTTTCATAGCCGTCTGAAAAATGGGCAACTTGGCCGGAGATCTTTTATGAGTACAGTTTCTGTTATATTTCTGTTATAAACACCTTTACCGACGATAGGAAAATTAATTATTGTTATAATTAATTCATTGACGTTTTATATTGACAATAGGTAGAATGGGGCCTGAAGCGTTAGATTTCATAATATTAAGATTGCAAGGAGATAACGAGATGGCACTTTTCCGCGACATCGAGGGCCGGTTCTACGAAATTCCCAAAGAAATTTTGGAGCAACATGAGGTCAAGAAGGCAGTGATAGCTGAGGATTTCCGCAATAAGCCCGTGGTCGGCGTCCAAATTCCCGGCCCGGAAGCGCAATCTCCGGTCACTGATATGATGGGCCAGACACCCGGCATCGTGGTGAACCAGTTCTTCGGTGTGAATCCAGGCCAGATGAACTGCCCCGCCGAATCTCTGCCATCGGATATCGAAATGGCCCATTACGGTACTACTGTCGATGACCCCAAGAAATAGGAGAGAACGCCAGCCCCAATTCTTCTAAGATAAGTTAAGAAGCCAGGATAGGGGGGATAACTGGGCTCACTTCCTCATATTCCTTTCCTCCTGCTTTCCTTGCGCAACCTAAAAATTAGCCGTTGCCACAATTGCTGGTTACCTTGGCTCAGCTGGGGTAGTTCAGGCTTGAGTTAAACTTTGGCGATAGAAAGGTAACTGCATCCCCCTGGCAAGGAACAACGGAGAGGAGGACCATGACCTCTGCAATTCAGCTTTGCGCGTCGATCCAAATCAAATTCTCTGACATCTTTAACTCGACTCTCCTAACCTATAGGACCAGGTAATATGGCAGTCTCCAACGTCGAACCCATTGCGTATATCTCCAGCACCTCACTCTGTAACAACGATTGTGTCTTCTGTGGTTTGAAGAAGTATAACATTCGCTACCAAATTCCCCTTGAGGAAATTCGGCAGCAACTCCAGCACCTACAAGAGTATGGTGCACAGCGTATCGTCTTTACGGGTGGAGAGCCCACGATTCACCCCGATATTGTCGAGATCATCCGATCCGCTAAGGAAATAGGCTACGATAGCGTCAGCATCTTCACCAACGGACGCAGGGTCAAGGATATTGACTTGCTCCGTGAGCTGGTCGAGGCCGGACTGAAGTCAGTTATGGTGAGCCTCCATGGGAGGACCGCGCAGACCCACGATCAGACGGTCCAGAGGCCAGGAGCGTTTGAGGAAACGATGGGCGGCATCAGGATGATGTCCGAGATCAATCTCCCCATGGTAATTAATACCCCCGTCACGGCGATCAACCTGGGCGAAATCGCGTCGATGTACGACATGCTCGCGCCCCTCGGGGAGAAGGTGCGGCGCTGGCAGCTCAGTAACCTCTTTCCCACGTCTGTGGTCATGAATCGGCCGGAGCTGCATCCCGCCTACGAGGAAATTCAGGAAGTAATCTTCGAGATAATGGCCCGGGCGCAAACTGGACATTTGCGCTGTGTCACCCAGGAGTTTCCCCTCTGCGTCGTCTTCCCCTGGTTAAACGAGTCCCGGGAATTGTCGGATGACAGAAAGCAACTGATCTGCCGTAAGGACATCCAAGGAGACTACCGGCAGTATCGTCCCTGGACCAACCTGTATAAGTCGAAGCTCCCAACGTGTGAACCGTGTGGGATGCGCAAGCGGTGCGGCGGAATACCTTTGTGCTACCTCATGTCCCATCGGGACCTATCTATTTTTCGCCCGCTTGAGTTCATTTCGGACGAATCGTGGAGACGTCAGATGGGTCTCAGCAACTAACCGCGGATTATAGTCGTTCCGTGGCTTGGTGGGAAAATACCAGCGAGGGAATCCAAGCCCTGTTAGGGCGCGATTTGGCCCCCGTGGATGTGGCAATCGTGGACAGCGGTGTCGATGCCACCCACCAGACGCTCAGTGGGCGTGTGAGCAGCGCGGTCAGGGTTGAATTTCAAGGTAAAAACTATCAAATCGTCAGGGCGCCCCACCCGGCAAATCAGGACCGTCACCATCACGGCACCGCAGTGGCCGGCATAGTCGCACGCGTCGCTCCGAACGCCCGGATTCACGACATTCGCATCTTCAATAGCCAAGATAACGCCTGTGGAGCGACTAATGTCGCCGGCTTCCGCCACGCCGTCGAACAGGGCTACTCCATCATCAATCTTAGTATCGTGTGCAACGCCAACCACGCCGCGGCTTTGCAAGAGATTTGTGAACAGGCCTATCGGCGCAACCTTTTAGTGGTGGCTGCCCGGCGCAATGTCCCGAAACCGGACATGGGATTCCCGGCGGAATTTTCTTCCTGCATTGCCGTGGGAAATGGAACTTTCGACTCCGTGTATACCTACCGCTTTACAGCCACGCCGCCCATCGAGTTCATTGCCTTTGGGTGTGGAATCGAGGCCCCCATCGCCAACCAAGGTTACACCTGCATGGATGGAACCAGTTTTGCGGCGCCAGTCATCTCGGGGCTTTGTGCGCTCATTCGCGGTGCTTACCCAGGGATCGCCCCTTTCGAGGTCAAGGCAGCCTTAAAGGCATTTGCGTCGCAGGATTGACGGTTTCAGAAATCCCGCGGTTGCGTCTGCTGGGCGATATCATCCATGGCAGCGTTTTCGTCGTTGCCCTGTTGCCAGCGCCACATAGCAGCGTAGGTCCCATCCTGGGCCAAAAGGGTCTTGTGATCACCCTGTTCGACCACTTGGCCGTTGGCGAGCACCAGGATTACGTCGGCGTCCGCAACGGTGGAGAGCCGGTGCGCAATCATCAAAGTGGTACGAGACTGACTGATCCGGTTTATGGCTTGCTGAATATCCTGTTCGGTGCGGCTGTCGAGGGCACTGGTGGCCTCGTCCAGTAACAAAATTTTGGGGGACTTCAGGATTGCCCGGGCGATGGCGACCCGCTGCCTCTCGCCACCTGAGAGCTTGAGCCCCCGCTCACCCACCAGGGTATCATAACGGTCCGGCAGCAGGTCGATGAAGCGCTCAAGCGCCGCCAAATGGGCGGCTTCCTTTATTTCGCCCTGGCTGGCGCCGATGCGGCCGTAAGCGATATTCAGGCCAATGCTATCATTGAATAGCACCGGATCTTGCGGGACCACCCCAATGGCCGCGCGAACGCTCGCCTGGGTCACAGACTTGATATCCTGATCATCAATACGAATCATACCGTCATCCGGGTCATAAAACCGGAAGAGCAGCCGGACAAGCGTGGATTTGCCAGCGCCGCTGGGGCCAACGATTGCTACCTTGCGGCCGGCTGGCACGCAAAACGAAACCCCCTCCAGCACTTTGCTCCCGTTGTAAGAGAATGAGACGTTGTCAAACTCCACCTCACCGCCGTACACCACCAACTCGGAGGCCCCGGGTTGGTCCTGAACCTCGCTCTTTTCGTCGAGCAAACTGAACATACGGCTCATATCCGCAAGCGAACTGCGCACTTCACGATAGACATACCCCAGGAAGCCCAGAGGTAGATAAAGCTGGAGGAGATAGGTATTCACCACCACGAAATCACCCACCGTGAGGGTGCCAGACCAGATATCCTTTGCAGCCATTCCCATTACCAACACCAGGCCGATAGCAATGATCGTCCCCTGGACAAAATTCACTGCAGCGATCGAGGTGCGCCACTTTACCGCGGCATTCTCGTAGGCATGCAGCGCCTTATCATAACGTTGGGCCTCAGCAGCCTCCGCGTTGAAATACTTGACGGTCTCATAGTTGAGCAGGCTGTCAATGGACCGCGTAGCGGCACTTTCATCGGCAGCATTCAGATGGTTGCGGAACCTCATGCGCCATTCGGTCAGCACTATGGTGCAACAGATGTAGATTACGACAGTACCCGTGGTCACAAGCGCATAGTAAACTCCGTACTTTTTCCAGAGAACCCCGGCCACCAGAGTCACCTCGACGACTACGGGCAGGATCTCGAACATAGTCAAGTGCAACAGGAAATCGATTGCCTTAGCACCCCGGTCGATGGCTCTGGTTAACCCGCCAGTCTGGCGATCCAGATGGAATTTAAGCGATAGGGTGTGGAGATGACTGAAGGCGTTCCACGCCGCCCCCCGCACGGCCCGCTGAGTGACTCTGGCGAAGACCAGTTGCTTGAGTTCTCCGAACAGCTCTTGGCTCAGGCGAATCCCACCGTAACCGCATATTAACCACCAGACTGTGGTCAGATTAATCCTGCCACTTGAGACGCTGTTGACAGCGGCACCGTATAACAACGGGATGGCCACAGCAGCTACTTTCTCGGCCCCAAGACAACCAAGGGCTAAGCCGACACGCAGCCGCATCCACCAATCACCAGGCGGTAGCACATAATGCACCAACTCAGTGAGTGTGGTGTACACAGATTTTTTCCCCGGTTCTCTATTTGCCTGCTGTCGGGTGGACATGTACAACCCCAAATGCAGCGAATTGTAAACTTAGTCCAGGTCTTAGCCTCGGATAAACTTAAGAATACCTTCGATGGCTTTCCCGAAGCAACTACTTTTCATAAATAAAAAATTATTTCTTGTTCTTTTTACACTCTTGAGTTATTCTCGCATTGGTTTTTCACCAAAACTAAAATTGAGAAACTGCAAATGATATTGTTTTAATTAAACGAAAGCGAGCTGTAATACGTAAAGAAGATGAAATGTAAAATTATCTTAATATTAGCTCTTTTATTATTTACATGTCCTCTTAATGCCTGCCCAGCGACAGCTCTCAAGATTACCCGTTGTGAACCAGACAAAATTATCGGAGAACCACCTTATATTTTGCTTAATTATGAATACCCCCAGGATTTTAAAAAGTCCGGGGTGGAGATTACGGTAAACGGCCGCAAAGCTTTTTATGAGCCCAATGGCGGCGGCTTTGGGGGTGGCATGACTTTTGAGTCGGCGCTGGTTTACGTAGGGGGCCCCGGCAAAAAACAGATTAAAGTTAGCGTCAAATCAGCCGATACCGTTTTAAGCGGCACAAAAACCATAGATTTTCGCTCACAGGGTGACATCTTATTGCTGGACCGGAGTGACGGTGAAGCGATTTTCTCCCCTCCCGGTGAATTGCATTTTTTCGGGTATTTTTTTAAGGACCTGAAGATGGAGCTCAATGGTGAACCACTAAAATTCCACCAGGAGCCCCTCAAAGTATCGGCCGATCATTCCCAAATCAGCTGCCGGCCTGACCTGCGCCCAGGAAAGAATACTTTGGCGCTCAGCTGGAAAAGCGATGCCGGCAAGCCCAGGTCGAGGCAATATCACTTTTACCTGGTGAAGCAGGGGATAGTAAAGCAGGGGGATAGCCTCAAGGTCACCCTGGGGCGCCTGCAAAGTAAAATGGGTCCCTTTTATTATGCCAAACTCAAAGGGAGTTGCTTGAAGGGTGAAAGCGGTCCGGTCCTGGCCAAGGAGATCTCCTGGAGAAGCCATTATCTCACCCAAAATCTGGTCGTCAGGGTAATAGTGAAAGCGCAAAAGCCTGGCAAAGGGGTCATCGAAATATATAAAAAGGAGGTCTTCTATAACCCATCCGCACTTAACCGCCAGATTGACTTGACGGTGGTCAAATAGATCCTCCGGCAGGATGGGTTGTAACAGCGGGCCCCGGGAGCAAGGGCTGCACGGTTTGCCTCATGGTCCGGGCCGGTGTAAAGAAAAGTTAACTTAGCATGGAATACCGGGGTTTATGACTCAGGAGGGGTGCATTTACTCAAGAGGAGGAGTTAAGGAGATGTGGCGGAAAATTGTTTTACTGTTTTGTTTGTTACTGTTCGCCGCGGCGGTGGCGGGGGGCCCACAGGTCGCCTGTGCCAAGGATCAAAAGAAGAATAGCCAGCAGCACTCTAAGCAAACGCAATCCTTTAAGCAGAAATGCGAGCAAAAGCTGAATCAAATCAAAGCGAAAGTCAAACAAAGGATGGAGCAGAAAAATAGAACCGCTGCGGTGTGTGCCACCAGGGGTTAGCAAGATTCTTTTCTCGGAGCCTGCAAGCGGGGCCATGGCCGCGGGGACTGAAGGTCCTGGCTGAGGGGCGCGGCAGGCTGCAAAGACCATCATCATCACGTCCAGGTTCGGAAAGCCAAGGCCGGCAAACCCCATGGCATTTCCACGAGAGCAGGTTTGTCTGCCCCAGGGAAATCAACAGTCTGTTGCTGCAAGACCAGAAAAGCGAAGATGGAGAGAGGATTACGCATGTCGCGCAAGGTATATCTAAAGCCGCCGGCCCTCACCCGGACCATGTTATGGGCCCAGATAATCATTGCGGTGCTGTTCCTGCCGTGGGGGGGGATAATGCTGTATCTCGCCGACGGGGACGCAAGGCCTTATGCGGCATTTTTTGCCGTGGTCTGGACGGCAGTGATCATTTCATTGATTGTGTTTGCCGTAAAGTCCTTGAAGCTGGCAAAAGAAGGCAAAATCGAGATCGCCGCAATCGACACTTCGACTGAAGGGACGGAAAGCGACTTTGCGGTGAGGTTGCGTGACCTTGAAGCACTTAAGAAAGACGGTCTCATATCCGATGGGGAATATCAGAGCAAAAGAGCCGAAATAATGCAGGAAAAGTGGTAAAGGGATCCCATGTCGGACAGAAAAAATATCTCGCCCAAAGGAAATGACAAAATTTAGCGTGCTTTTTTCTCAGGAAATTTGCAGGTGCAGGCCGCGGCCTTGCTCAAGGTCTCGGCGGTCTATCTGAATGCCGGCCTGGTCGTAGGGGCCTCGCTGGGCTCCATTTCTTCGCCCTTCAAGATTGCCATCGCCGCGCCCATGTGCGGCGCTTTAGGGTTGGAAGGCAAAATTCTCCGGCGCACCATTCCTTTGGGCCTGGCCGCCTCTTTCCTCATCGGCGTGATTCTCTGGGCCCTCTGAACCTGGCGCTGAGAAGCAACCAGTTTAATATGGTCCTCCGAACTGTCTCAGGGCAAATTTCGGGCTAATATTACCCATGAAAAGGCTGATTGCAGCTTGGTCTTAAGGGTGCTGTTCCCCAAAGGGAAGCGAGCCCCAGCGGGACAGGTCTTTAGGGCAGGCCATCTCTGCGGCCAGGCCCGCGGCTTCGATGGTCAGGTTGCGGCAAAACTGCAGATGCTCCCGGCAGAGCCAGATTTTACGCCACTGAGAGGTCAAAAGCCGGCACTGGGTGCTGCCAAAACGCTGCTTAAATTCGTTGGGCAGGCGATTGAACAGGCGGTAGAGGCCGGGGTTGCCTTCCAGTTCGGCGATCGCGGCCCTGACATTGGCGGGCACTTGCCGGCGGCCGTACACCGCGCCCAAAGCCGCCATGGCTCCCACCAGCGCGCCGCAGGTGTCGCCGAACAGCCCGCCGCCCCCGCCAAAGCCGGTCATGACGCACATGGCCTCAACGGGCAGGCCGGTATCGATATTGGTCAGCACCGCTTCCATCACGGATTCG
>Ga0315542_1000903_pt1 | contig 18778 bp, 25 predicted proteins | sample SalMarSW160120MG_FD_202541 | JGI IMG/M metagenome (GOLD analysis project Ga0315542, IMG submission 202541) | Salt marsh sediment microbial communities from the Plum Island Ecosystem LTER, Massachusetts, United States - Salt Marsh Sediment SW1601-20 ...
TATATGATTTACAGGAATATGTAGAAGATACTATAGTAAATTGGGGCAAAAAGTGATTTAATTTGAAGGGGGGGATTAATAATATGGACTTAATTAGTTGGGATGATTTATTTATGAATATGGCGTATTTAATTGCCATGAAAAGCAAGGACAGGAGCACACATGTAGGCGCAGTTGTAGTAGGGCCGGACCATGAGATACGGTCTGCTGGTTATAATAGTTTTCCGCGAGGGATAAACGATAATGTTCCAGAAAGACAGGAAAGGCCCGAAAAATATAAATGGTTTGCTCATGGTGAATTTAATTCTGTGGCTAACGCCGCTTTGGTGGGTGTTTCATTAAAGGGGTGCACAATGTATACCAATGGGATTCCGTGTAATAATTGCGCATTGAGTATTATAAACTCAGGAATTGTAGAAGTTGTTGTAGATAAAGTATGGGATGACAATAACTATAACCAGTGGTTGGAAGAAGCTAAACGTACTAGAGTTATGTTCGGCGAGGCGAATATTAAATTACGATTTTGGGAAGGTGAATTACTTGATATTTACCGATTTAGAAATAGCCAAAAGATTTAAGGAGGTATATATTGCCAACATTAGCGAATGGTTATGATGCTTTATTAGTTAAAAAAAGATACTATAGGAGATCAAATATGGCTAAGAGGAAGTCGGTATTACCTAGAAAAGAAGCCGAATGTATTAAATATGTAAGTAATTTTCTTAATAGAAATAAAAATAAATACAAAGCAAATTTTAGAATTAGAAAAGATGTGGAAGAGCATTTTATACCTGAACTTGGAAAATGTGTAATTTCTGACGCCGCTATTTATGATACATATAAAGTTAGAAATAAAGACGCGTGGTTGGATAAAGTTAGGCGAGTAATTTCATTAGAATTTGAAGAGCATTTAAAAGAATACTCTATATTAAAAGATGCTAATAGATGCCCTGCTATACATGTACCTTTAAGAAAACTATATTATTTTAGACCATTTGATGCGCAGTATTGGATAAAGATTGATTCAGACGGTACTCCAATCTGTATTCCATACAAATATATCGCTCAAAATAGTAAATGTATAAATGATATAGGTGCTCAAGGGCAATTTACTTCTAAATATCAAACAAATATGATATTAGCGGCAGCGAGGGGTGAAGAAGGCAATTTTCCGGACTATGTTTTAGTAGGTTGGAGAGCGGTGTTTAAGGAGTTTAGGCGTATTTTAACGGCTTATGATACTAAAAACCCAGTAACTTAATATAATTTATGATGTCATTAATTTTTTACCTAGCAAAATTTAAATTGTATTCTATAATATAGATGTAAGGGTTAGTGGGTTCAAAACCACTGACCCTTTTTTATTGAAGAAATTTAAGAGGAGGAGATTAAAATGGCAACAGATCAATTTGATAATTTTCAATTAAACCCCAATGACATTGGCAGTGATTGGGTATTTAGTGGGGACGCGGCTGTTGGTAATGTGTCACCTAATTCTAAAATATCCAACTATAATGCTTATTTTGTTGGTGCAAGGATGAGTACTGACAGGACTAGGACTACCCTTGGTGGGCCTGATCCAAGAATCAACCCAGAAAGAGTTATCGGCGATGGTTACGCTGGTTTTGGAGTGGATTGGGGGATGTTTAATTATAACCCATACTCAAAGATTAATCCTAACTTTAGAGTTAACAATGACTGGCTAAAGATTACCGGTTTAGGTGGAATTGATGTCGTAACTGACGATGTAATGGATAAAGACGAAGTTGAGGCCAGCGGAATGCTTCAATACAGAAATTATCCAACAGAAGGATATAATTCGTTTGGTAAAAAGGGTGATAAACGCTGGATTTGGCAGGGTAATACTTGGGTACCGGGCGGTGAGGAAACTAACCCTCTTGCATAACATAAATAAATTTTTTATCTAGCAAAACTTGGATTTTATTCTATAATACAGATAGTGGAGGCATCCATGTTTAATAAACATCGTAATGCTTCCGTCAAATTTCATTGTATAAGCTGCGGCGGAGTTTGGGGGGAAGGCGAAGATATTGAAAGTTATGGATTATGCATTGAATGTTTTGCAAAATGGGCGGTAACTAAAAAACCTTGTTTTGGTATAGATTTTGTAGTAGAGAATAGTACAAACTGCCCATTACATAAATATTGCGGAGAATTTTATGGATTTAAACAAGATTTATCAAGGCGATTCTAGAAAGTTAGATAAAATAGAAGATGAATGTGTACATCTAACTGTTACCTCGCCACCATATTACGTTGGTAAGAAATACGAGAAATATTTACCCACATTGGAATCGTATTTTAAAATGCTTGTAGAAGTATTTCAAGAAGTTGTTAGGGTAACTGTTCCTGGTGGGAAAATAATAGTAAATCTAGGAGATATTGCTGTTGGTTCTCAGTATAATGGTGGATTTCCAGAAGAAATTATGGTAATGCCTATTATAGTGGGTGCTTTAAAAAAATTAGACACGTATTTGTATGCGAGAGCCATATGGGAAAAAGACGATCCTTGGGCAAACAGCTCTCATGTTACTTTTCATGATAAAATTCAGCATGCGGAATATCGTTTTCTACCCGCGTGGGAATATGTGTTTATTTTTAGGAAAGGAAAAACAGCTCGAAGGGATAAATCTTCAGCAGATTTGCGATGGATCCCTAAAGAAGATTGGAAGAAATATGTTCATGGTGTATGGAAGTTGCGTTCTGTACAAAATAATAATTATCATGAAGCGATGTTTCCAGAACAGTTTGTCAACTTTTGTGTAAGAGCATATAGTTTTCCTGATGATATTATATTCGATCCTTTTATGGGCTCTGGCACCACGGCTGTGGTTGCTAAAAAGTTGCATAGGTATTACCTAGGATATGAATTAAAACCTGAGCATGTTGAACACGCGGAGAAGAGATTATCAGCTATAACAGATGATATGTTAGAAGAACCTATGCCTTATTTCGATAAAACTGCTAATAGAAGAGATTTAGAGGTTAAAATATTCTAATGAAATATCCATGTGATTGTGCAGATATGAAGTGGATGATAAATAATAACAAAGTTTTTAAAAAAGAAGATGGTCAATGGATTCTGAGTTGGATAGAACTTGATAAGACTGGAGCTGGAATTTATATTGAAAAATTCGGAGTCAGATTTGATCATTGTATGTTTTGTGGAAGGAAGATCGAAGGATAGGAATAAAATAAGAATTTAGGAGGAATTGAAAATGTTTGGAAAAAATAACACAAGGACAAGGTTAGAAAAAGGATTGAGTTACATGGCTCAAGGTAAGTTCAAGGCGGCTATTAAAAACTTTGAAGCTGCTGTGCGAAGCAAGGACGGCTCAAATTTGGAAAGAGATGCGGCTGCATGGTGGATGGTTAATGCGGCTAAATATCGGAGAGAGTGGAAGAAAAAGAGATATGGTAATGCTAATTTGTTTTGGTATGATGATGATAATACCGGCAAAGCTTGGTCAGATGTAGATATTGCTGCTATTCTTGTTACTCCCAACGATAAGAAAATGAATGCTTACCTAGCTAAGTTTTTGGGAAGAAGTCCCGAAGCTATTAGATTTCAAAGACGTTACGTATTTAGTATTCCACTTAGGTCGTGGTCTGCTGAACGCGGGAATCGTTACACTAGATTTACTCAGACCCAAAATGTGAAAAGTAGACTTGGTGTATAAATAGCACCAGCACTCTGTAGCGGCTGGAACATGTTGCATTAAAGCGTCCTAACAAAATAGTATTTAAGCAAATGTGAAAAGCTGCTCACATAGCTTATACTTGTTCCTCAGAGTGTTGTCTATATATAAGATACGGTGGGTGATCCTATCCATCCACCGTATCAAACTAAACGAGGTTGAGATGCGAGACAAAAATATCCTAGTAGTTGATTATTTAACGGATCGTGTTATCTTTTTTATAGAAAGATTTGGACATCAGAATTTAGATATCACCGAAACTTCAAATGACGCGGTTAGATACATCAACGAAAATTTTTATGATTACTTATTTTTGGCAGGAGAATTAGGTAAGTACGGCGGCAACTGTATTGATGTCGCCACTTTTTTAGGTAGTCATATAGATAACCCTAACTATAATTCTTTTATAGTTATTCATAGTTTGGATATTGCATCTGTAGCTGAAATGGTTAAGTTATTACCAGAGGCTAAATACTTGCCTTTCAACGAAAGGCAGTTTAGCACTCTATTTGATATTTAATAGGGCCTATATGAAATAATATAGGAGGGATATGTGATGACAACAAAAGAAAGTTTGTTGCCGAGTGTCGGCTTTCTTAGCACACCAGCTATCAGACGTTTCAGATCAGAACTGGACTCGTTATTTGAAGGATTTTTTTCAAAGGACTGGGGATTTGATGTTTCTGTGTTTGAAGATATGCAACCAAAAGGGTCTTTTCCAAAGGTTAATGTATCAGAAACAGATGATGGTTATAATGCTGAAATAGCTGTGGCAGGTTTTAATAAAGATGAAATGCAATTAATGTTAAAGGACAATGATTTGATTATAAGCGCGGAAAAATCTGAGGAGTCTAATAACGATGAGGAAAAAGAAGATTCTTGTAGATATCTTTGTAGAGAAATAGCACATCGATCTTTTAAACGGGTTATTAGGTTTCCGCATCCAGTTGATGTTGATACACTTAATGCTGAATATAAGGACGGAATGATAAAATTTAGTGTTAGTAAGAAAAATGTAATAGAGAATAAAGATGCTATTACTATAGAAATTAAATAAATAAATTTTAAATGTAGGCCCTATTAAAATCCTTTGAAAGGAGATGATATTATGCCAAGAAGAGATGGAACTGGACCAGGTGGTAAAGGTCCTAAAACTGGACGAGGTGCTGGGCCTTGTAAATCCGGCAGAAAATCTGGTAGACCGTCTAAACCTCTTAGACGTGGCAGTAGACGAGGGAAATAGTATGCGGTGTGAATTATGTAATCGCGAAATCATTGAGGGCCAAGAAAGCATACATCATCTAATTCCTAAATCAAATAATAATGGGAATGGCCCTATGGCAATTTTACATTCTATATGTCATAAACAAATACACGCATTGTTTAGTAATAAACAACTAGCTAAAACGTATAATACTATTTCTAAACTGAAAGCGCATAAGGACGTAGAAAGATTTGTTAAATGGGTAAATAAAAAACCTATAGATTTTGATGCTAAAATAAGGATAGGCCGCAAAAATAGGTAATTTACCTAGCAAAAAGGGGGAATTGTTCTATAATATAGTTAGAATTTAAAGGAAAAGGAGAATAATTATGGGAAGATATTATGAAGCAGAGCCAACAGTTTATAATCTCATGGATGAGATTATAGCAGAAAGATTTGGCAACACTTTGAGCGCGGCAAAGATTAAGGTTTTAATGGATAGCAAGCCGAAAATTGATAAATTTAATAATCGTATGACGTTCGCGTCCATTAAAAGTACTAACGAGGTAGAAAGATTTTTGAGCGCCGACGGGCACAATTTAGAAGGAATTGATTACATTATTTTTATATCAGATCTCGTGTGGGAATTGGCAAATGATAAAGACAAAAAGAGAATATTATCACACGAACTAAGACACACATTTGTGGATGATAAAGGGTATTTCAAGATAGTTAAGCATGATATTGAAGATTTTTATGCTGAAGTTAAATTAAATGAGGATGACCCCATGTGGGGGCAAGCTCTTAGTACTATTGCAGTAGCAAAACTTGACCAAATGAAGGCTGAAGCAAAGGCTAAGTAAACATTGGAGGAGATTTATGGCTAATTTAAAAGAGTTTACAGGCAAAGAGAGGATGCTTATTGACTGGATGTCGGTTCGTAATGCTATTCTCAGAGCGGATACGGGTGAAATGAAAATTACTCACCATAAAAATGAGTTTGTGAATGGTATTGTTGGGGTAGTGGTAGAACTAGTGTTAAACTTTAGCGAGCCTGTTCCGCCAGGGTTCACTGAAGATGAAAAAAGTGCTATTGATGCGGCTAAAAAACAAAAAGATGGTCCAACTTCTGATTAAAGTAACTACATATAATAGAGGGTTTGTATATTGATTTATTTAAAGACACCACATCAAATAAATAAAATTGAATATGTTAATAAATTAGGCGCGGAGTTTTTAAATATATGTTATGATTACATTAAAATAGGAATTGCAACCTCGGAGTTAGAAGAGCTAGTTATAAAATTCTGTGAACAAAATAAAGTTCGCCCATCTTTTTATAATTATAAGGGGTTTCCCCATAGACTAGGCGTGTCTGTGAATGACGCTGTTATACACGGGTTTCCAGATGAATACGTAATTAAAAATGGAGATATCGTAAGCGTAGACCTTGGCTTAGAAAAAGACGGGTATTTTAGTGATTCAGCTTTTACAAAAGTAGTAGGAAAAGTCCCTAAAAATACCGAAAAACTTGTTAAAACTACCAAAGAGTGTTTGTATAAAGGCATTGAACAGGCTATTCCCGGTAATAGGTTGTTCGATATTTCTAGAGCTATTCAGACACATGCTATACAAAATAATTTTGATACTATACGGGAATTTGTGGGGCACGGTGTGGGTTTAAAAGTACATGAACCACCGCAAGTTCCCAATTACGTATCTATAGGGACCAATTGGAAATTAAGACCCGGCATGGTGCTGGCTATCGAGCCAATGCTGGTGGAAGATAGTTACGAAATAGTGGTTCATTTTAATAATTGGACTGTTTTCACTGCCGATGGCAAAATGGCATCGCATTTTGAACATTCCATAGCTATTTTAGATGCCGGTCCTAAAATATTAAGTAAAATTATCTAGGAGGATTGATACGATGGCGTTAAAAGAATCAATAGATAAAGTAAATGAATCTATAAAAAATGCGGATGAAGTTGCAAAAAAGCTTACGACTAAAGACAGAAAAGGTTTAAAATCCAGTACATTTTGTGGTCCTAACAGAAGCTTTCCAGTTCCGGACTGCAAGCATGTGGGCACAGCTAAAGCTTACTTGGCCAGATCTAAATTTTCGGCGGCCGTTAAAAAACGAATCGCTGCTTGTATAAATAGAAAAGCCAAATCCTTGGGATGTACCCCAGGTAAACCAGCTAAAGGGTCTGTCGAATATTCTTTTGATAATTTACCGGAAGATTTGAAGAAGTTAGCAGACAGCCGGATTTTTAAAACCACTAAAGATTTGGTAGAAGCTTCTCTTGAAAACGAAGGTATGGAGTTGGATTTTACTGGGTGTGACGAGTGCCAGGAATAAGCAAGTCTATTAAGATTATTATGACAAATATTTATGAGGGGGAATTTTAGAATCAATGCCGTCTTCTAATATAGAAATCTCGCTTGTTAAACAACTTTTTGATACCATAAAATGCGGTGTTGTTATGGTAGATGCTGAGACTAGGGAAATTGTTTATGCAAATAATGAAGCTTTTGTGATAATTGGTTGTACTGAAGAAACTCTTATAGGAAACCAATGCACAGATTATTTTTGTGAGCAAGACCTATTGTATTGCCCTGTATTAGATGAAGGGCAACTTTTGGAAAATTATGAAACTTTTATTAATAGACCTGACGGATCGCGGGTTGTTATAAGTGAAACGATTAATGGCCTGATATATAATCATAAGAAATATTTAGTAGAAAGTTTCATAGATATTACAGAAATAAAAAAAGAAGAAGAGCGTGTGCACTCACTGCTCAAAATATCGGAAAGTAAACTATCCTCTGAAAAAGAAATTGCTCTTTTTGCTTTAAATGAAGCAGTGAAATTAACCGATAGTAAAATAGGGTACTTGCACTTAGTAAGTCGTAACGCATCAAATGATCTCGAATTAAGTCTTTTTGTGTGGTCATCTACAGAAGATGGTTCTCCTTGTATAGCTGAACATATGACTCATTACCCACTAAAGGAAGCTGGTATATGGGCGGATTGCGTGCGTACGGGTAAACCAGCTGTTCATAATGATTATATAAATGCTCCTAATAAAAAAGGTATGCCAGAGGGGCATTTTTTGGTTACAAGACATTTAAGTGTACCAGTTATCAATGGTGATGATAACATAGCTGCTGTTATGGGGGTTGGCAACAAAGAAAACCCGTATAGCAAGTTTGATATTGAGCAACTACAGTTGTTTGCTAATAGCACATGGCAGATAATAAAGCGAAAACGTTTAGATAGAGATCTTTTATGCAGCGAATCTCGTTATAAAGACTTAGTAGAAAAAGCTCCCGCAGCTATATATGAAGTGGATTTTTCAGACCCCAATCTACCCATTATAACAGCGGATGGCGCCATAGAGGAAATGAGTGGGTATACCAAAGAAGAATTGTTATCGATGAGTAGTATGCGTTTGTTAATACCTGAAGATCAGAAAAAGTTTGAGAATCGTATCAAGGATGTTCTAGCAGGTAAGAAGATACCGCCTGAAACGGAGTTTCGTGTAATAACTAAACATGGCCATGTTAGACATTCATTTTTAAAGGCTAATTTTAGAAAAAGAGAGGATGGTCATATTATAGCATATGTTATAGCTGTTGATATTACGAATTTAAAAGAACTAGAATATAAATCACAAACATACCTCCAACTGGTTCCTTCTATATTTATTTCACTCGATGACGAAGCTAATATTACTTTCATTAATAATTTCGGAATGGATGTTTTAGAATGTGACGAGTCTGTTTTTGGGCAAAATTGGTTTGAGACATTTATAAGTGAAGAAAATCGACATGAAGTGCGTGAAATTTTCGATAATTTATTAAATGGGTCAGTAGCATTTTCAGCATATGAAAACGAAATTATAACTCGAAAAGGTAATCTGAGAATTATTGCTTGGAGAAACACGGTTTTAAAAAATTCGACAGGAGTAATTACAAATATACTTTCGGCTGGTCACAATGTAACTGAACAAAGGATCCATGAAAAAAAATTAGATAAACAATGGGAAGCCGAAGAGGCTAGATTAAAAAAGCATTTACGGCCGCTAAGTCTTTTAACTAAATAAAACTCATTTGGGGGTTTAATATACTATTATGCCAGATTCCGATCTTAAGCTGCCGGTAGGAATAGTTAATACTGTTATAACTAAGATAGCTGATTTTACCAAGGAGATAGAGATTTTACGAGCTCAGTTACCAGATAAAACTATATGGCAGACAAAACTAAATACCTTAGATGATAAGTTAAGTATAATACTTACTAATTTAAATCAGAAAGTGGACAAGACGTTTACAACTATTAAAACTGTGTTTGTACTAACTATGATTGCAGTTGGACTAATATTTGCAGGTTCGCAACTTTTGACTTGGTATGAGAGTAAGCAAACCATGCGTCCTCTAGACACCATGGCAGTTGAATTAAAAAAAGAAATAAGTAAAGAGCGTGCTGGCGATTTGGATATTCTACGTAAAGAGCGTGCTAAAGACTTGAAAAAAATAATAGAAGAAATCCATGATTTGGAAGATCGTATAGACAAAAATATCTCTATCCGCAAATAAAAAGTTTTAATCCCAGAAGAAAAGGTCCGATAAATTACAAAAAATTTAATAAATATCTTGTTTACGAGCCATTTTTTACTTTTAAATCATATTTATTGATTTTTTAAAATCCCGTAGAGTTAGAGGGCATTTGCAGGTATGGCAAATAAGTAAGCAATGCGGGGGATAAAAGATATGGAAATTTATTTTACTGCATTAACTGCATTAATAGTGCCCTTACTAATATTTATTCTAGGCTTCATAGCTTCTTGGTTTTGGTATAACAGAAGCGCGAGGGCAAAACTTAAAGATAAAAAAGAACTAAAAGATAAAGAAGTTATGGGTAGGATCGTTGAGCTAGAAAAACAGCTGAGTACTCTAAAAGCTACTGTTGTTCCTATATCTTCTATCTATCAAGCCATTCTTGTAAAAGAACTAACTCACTTTCACACGCCTAAAATGGATGATTTGTTGGTAAAGTTAGGTCCGCCTAATATTTTGACAGATGATGAGGTAGATGAATTGGCGATAGCTCTGAAAGAAAGAGCAGAAGATATGGGCAGTAAGATCAGTGCTTCGGAAAGAGATGCTGCTATTATACTACCTTACGTTGTTAAGAGAGCGAATACTGAGATAGCGGCTTTAGCGCACGGTGGTAACGTAAATGCTGCTTTTGTGGTAGTAACTATGGTTAATGATGGTAATAATACTCCGAAAAATCTTGAATGTGTCGAAGTTGAAGTAGAATAATTACTATTTACAGCCCGCAGAATTATATGCCGGTTGCGGGCACGGCTAATAAATTGACCTGGAGGTTATGATTATGTACAGAGATAAATTTGTTTTGTCCATCATACACGATGGGCACCCAGTTAAAGAAACTGGTAGATTAGGAAATAAGGAAGTAGCTTTACCGTTTGGAAGTGAGTATAAGATTCGTTTAAAAAACAAGAACAACAGATCATGCACAGCACGTGTGTTTATTGACGGTAAAAAAGTGAGTCAGCTGGGCGATATTATTATTTCGGCGGGGGGATCGGTAGATTTAGAACGATATATCGATAGTTCGCTAGATAAAGGCAAAAGATTTAAATTTGTGTCCGTAGATCATCCTGACGTGGATGATCCTACTTCCTCAAGTAATGGTATTATAAAAGTAGAATTTAAAAAGGCTAAGCATGATAATGGTATAAAGATCAAGCCAGATGTTTTCATTTATGATAATCCATGGACGCCTCCTGATTATAACTACAAGGAAGATAATTACGGTCCGAGATGGGTTTATGATGGGTCGCCTGTTAATTCTGGCGGTTCCTCGATTTCAGCGTCATTTTACTCTTCTTCTAACCTATCTAAGGGAGAAGCGCGGTGTTGTTCTCTTGGAGCCACTATAGAAGGAAGCCAATCACACCAGCAGTTTACATACTCAGCTCTAGAAGTGGAAGACGAATCTGTGACATTAACATTAAAAATTGTTGGAATAAGAAATACAAAGCTTGTAGATACTAGATATAAATATTGTACTCGATGTGGCCAGAAATTACGGCATATTGATAAATATTGTTCTGCGTGTGGTTGCAGAACATAAACACTACTCGCCTTGGTTATGGCTCATTACTGTAATCAAGGCATTTTTTTAGGTATTTTTTGTGTTTAATTATGAAATCCGCTTAGCAAAATTGATTTTATATTCTATAATATAATAAGAGGTGCGTGTATGTTGACCTTGTTGCCCCACCAAACATGCCCTTTAGGCAGTATTTGTAAGTATTCGGATAATTCTATAGCTGGTAAATGTAAGGGGTTGGATCCACACAGAGATAATGTATTTGTGTGTGAGTTATGGATCGAAAACTATGAGTGGGAGGAGTTAAAAAATGCCAGAAACGACCGAGAATTACCACAGGATTCCAGTGGTCAGGAAGAAAAAAGGTAATGAATTAAGAACTATAACACTTGGTAAAGGTATAAAAGCTCTCTATGACCCTAAACGAAAAGTTATAGTGACTTATCTATTTAGTGTAGACCAATATACAATGAAGGAGGCGAAGCGGTGGATAAAAAAGCATAATAGTAGTGCTGCTGTTTCTGTAGAAGCAGCTTCGTTAGTGAAAGATGTACAAGCTCTTTATAGAGAATCAAAACAAGAGCTTCTTCAAGTATTAAAAAATTAGATTAGGAGGATAAGGGCATGCGTGATTTTGAAAATATTATTTCTGAGCAACAAGAGTGTGAAAAAATTGAGGAGTGGTCAGGTACGCTTATAGAGTATTTATACAAGGTTAAAGAGAGTGCCGAAATGGCTATTTTTGCGCCTGGCAGAATATACAACATGATAATGATACATGGATATGATGAGGTTGATGAGTCTGATAAGCTAAGAGGGTATGAAGATCTTGTTAAATATAAATTTTTTGATAATAAAATTTTTGGGAGTTCCGAGTCTATACACGACATAATGCGATTTTTAAAAGCTGCGGCCCGTCGTACAGAAACGGGCAAACGAATTTTGATTCTAGTTGGGCCTGTTAGTAGTGGTAAATCTACGATAGCCGCTTTGTTAAAGAGGGGTTTGGAACAAGACCCGATTCCTAAATATGCTTTAAAAGGGTGCCCATTACATGAAGAGCCTTTGCATGCTATCCCATTTACAGATAGAGAGTATTGGCAAGAAAGATTAAAAGTTAGAATCGAAGGCACATTATGCCCGGTATGCCAAAAAAGATTAGATGATGAGTTTACTGAAAATGGTGTATCTCGTTGGGATAAATTAGAGGTTGAAAGTATTAGATTTTCTGAGCAAAGACGCTTAGGTATAGGGACGTTTCAACCCAGCGATCCTAAATCACAAGATGTTACAGAACTTATTGGAAAAGTAAACATGTCTAAAGTAGCACGGTTTGGGGATACTGATCCTCGAGCTTTTCAATTTGATGGTGAATTACAGGTTGCGAATGGTGGCTTAATTGAGATGGTTGAGCTTTTAAAAACAGATATTAAACTGCAATATGTTTTAATTTCTTTAGCTCAGGAGCAAGTTATTAAATCGCCCGGCTTTCCTCAAATATATATAGATACACTTATTTTGGCTCATACAAATCAAACCGAGTTTGACTCATTCAAAGCTGATAAAAAGAATGAAGCTTTACACGATAGAATGTATCCTATTATGGTTCCATGGAATTTGAAAGTGTCCGATGAAATCCAAATATATAAAAAAATGATTAATGAATCTGATTTTAGAGATATTCACATAGCTCCACATACATTAGAAGTAGCTGCTCAATTTGCAGTGCTTTCTAGATTAACTGATTCAAGCAAGGTATCAAACAAATTGGAAAAAATGAAGCTTTATAACGGAGAAATTACTAAAGGTTTTAAAAAATCTGATATAGATATAAAGGCAGTTAGACAGGAAGGTAAAGATAAGGGCGAAGGTATGTCAGGTATTTCACCTAGATTTATTATTAATGCATTAAATGTAGCTCTAGGTAGTAAAGAAGAAAAAAAGTGTGTTAATCCTATTGATATTATAAGATATTTAAGAGACAATTTTGATCATCACATTGGTATTATCGAAGAAGATAAGGAAAGATTTTTGAATCTTTTGATTGGTGATAAAGATTCTGTGAGCGCTGAGTATAAAGAAGTAGCTAAAAAAGAAGTTAATATGGCGTTTTTGTATGCTTATGAAGAACAAGCAAATACATTGTTTGATAATTATATGAGAAACATCTCGTCATTTTGTAAGAAGGATAAAGTATTTGATTCTATTACTGGGGAATATTCTGACGCTGACGAAAAATTAATGAGATCCATTGAAGAATTAGTTCCCGGCGGAGTACCAGAAAATTCTAAGAGTGAATTTCGTAACGGAGTTTTCGTGTATAAATCCTCAGCATTAGAAAAAGGTAAAGAATTCTATTACAAAGATTATCCGCCACTAAAAGATGCAATTGAAAAGAAGCTTATGGGGGATCTTAAATCGGTAGTAAGCTTATCATTAGCTGATACTACTAGTACAGATCCTAAAGCATCAAAGCGCAGAGAAAAAGCATTAAAAACCTTACTTGAAAAAGGTTATTGCGAAGAATGTGCCAATACATTGTTGTCGTTCATAGGCGAGGTTCTGAGAAAAGAAGAATAATGCATATTTATTGGAGGATGACATGACTATAATTAACCACCCGGATTGGGATTTATCTGAGCGCGGTAAAAAAGATGCTGAAAGACATCGTAAAAAAATAGACGAGGCTATTCGTAAAAATGTTAGAGATGTTATTTCGGAAGAATCTATTATCACTCGTAAAAAGGGGAAAACAGTAAGAGTTCCAGTCAAGGGATTAAAAGACTATAGATTTATTCACGGAAAAAATGAAAAAAGCCAAGGTAAAGACCAGGGCGAAGGTGGTGGTGAGGGGGCTGGGCAAGGCCAAGGACAGCCTGGCGATGTCATAGGTCGAAAATCTAAGAAAGCCGGCGATGGGAAGGGCGAAGGTAAAGCAGGTAATCAACCTGGCGAAGACTTTCTTGAGACTGAAGTTGACATCGATTATTTAATTGAAATAATGTTCGAAGACCTTGGATTACCTTGGATAGAAGATAAAATAAAAGCTAGTATGTTAGTACCTAATGGTTGGAAATTTGAAACTATTTCTAAAAGGGGAATTTTACCTAGGATACACCAGAAGCGTACTATGCTTGAAGCTATAAAGCGTAATGAATTATACGCCAAAGAAATAGAAGATGAAACAGGGTGTGACCATGACGATGCTTTAAAAGCTTTGACTCAAGCTAAAGGTGATATCAATAAAGCTATTAAGATAGTTAACACCGGAGTAATTGATCTAGCACTTGATCCCTATGTCATTATAGAAGATGATGACATGCGATATAAACAAATAGAACAAGACTATGAACTACATTCAAATGCAGTGGTTATTGCTATGATGGATACGTCTGGATCTATGACCACTGATAAAAAATATTTGTGCAGATCTTTATTATTTTGGTTAAATGAATTTCTTAAGAAGGTTTATGATTTTGTTGATATTAGGTTTATCACACACACAACCGAGGCTAAGCTGGTAGATGAAGACACTTTTTTTTATAAGGGTGAGAGTGGCGGAACTTATTGCTGGACCGCTATTGATAAAGCTTTACATTTAATAGACACAGAATACCCAGTAGAAGAATGGAATATCTATTGTATATATGTGTCTGATGGTGATGATTTCAATAGTGATAAAACTATTAAATATATTGAAGAGTTGTTAAAGCGTAGGATTAGTATGTTTGCTTACACAGAAGTAGACCCTGGGCGAGATATTAGCGGCGGCAAAGATCAAAAAGGGGTCTTCGGATTATTATGGAGCTCTTCAAATACTTTGATACGGAAAATAAAAAGTAAGTGGTCTTTTGTTTGTAAGAGCGAGGAAGGCACTGAATTTTGTAAGAATAGTGACAAGCATTTTTTGATATCGGTTATAACAGATAAGACTCATGTTTATCCAACATTGAAACACATTTTATTTAAGGAGGATAAATAATGACTAAAACTGATCTTCAAAGGCTAATTAAAATAGAAGATAGAATGAAACAAATATTCCACGAAGATCTGGGATTAACTTGTTACCCAATAGAGTTTGATATAGTTCCTCCTCAAAAAATGTTGGAGATTATGGCATATAATATTCCCACCAATATCTCAAACTGGAAAAAAGGAAGGGATTATGAAATTCAACGCACTAGATATGACTATGCTGCTGGGGGGTTACCTTACGAAGTAGTTATTAATGCTGATCCTGCTAGAGCGTATCTCATGAATAGTAATAAATTTGCTGTACAGTGCTTGGTCATGGCTCATGTTTATGGGCATGCCGCATTTTTTACGCACAATAAATTTTTTAAAAAGTCTCGCCGCGATATAATATCCACTATGAAAGCTGCGGCTGAAAGATTTAATAGTTATGAAAAAAGATTTGGTATGGACGAGGTAGAAAAAACCGTAGACGCAGGACATGCTTTGCAATTTCATTCGAGCCCGTTTACTTTGAGTGAAACTGAGGATGAAAAACGCTTGAGGATATTTGAACAAGAAAAAAAGAAAGCGCATAGCCGTGGAGGTGCCTACGAAGATATAAGTGGAGATAATAAAGTTAAGATAGATGAAGATTTAGAATTGTTTAATCAAAAACTATGGCGAAAATTAAGACTAATGACGCCGGTAGAGCCGACTGATGATATATTAAGATATATAATTGATAACTCTACCGTGCTAGAAAATTGGCAACGCGATATTTTAGAAATACTAAGAATGGAGGGGCAGTATTATTGGCCTATAATTAAAACCAAGTTCATGAATGAAGGATTTGCAGTAGTGGTGCATGAAAAAATAATGAACCAGTTATTTGAAGAAGATTTACTAAGTAGTGAGGATCATGCTGATTTTAATTATTCCAACGCATTAGTAAAAGCAGAAAATCCTTTCGGCCTTAACCCGTATTTAATGGGGTCCGCAATGTGGTATGATATAGAAAATAGGTGGAATAAAGGACTTCATGGGTCTGATTGGTCGGAGTGCGCTGATGCTAAGGATAAAGAATGTTGGGATACGGGAGATATGAAAGGATGGTCAAAATGTAAAAAAGTTTTGAAAACACATTCTGACTGGTTCTTTATGCAGGAATTTTTAACGCCAGAACTTATAGGGGATATGAAGATTTATGTGTTTGCTGCTAAAGATGCTGGGCAAACCATAGATTATGTCATAACAAAAGATACGGCGAAAGAAATTCGGGATAAATTGTTGAATGCTTTCGCTCAAAACACAATACCTCACATTGAAGTGGTTAACGGTAACTACGAAGAAAAAGGATGGTTAGCACTAAATCATGGATGGGACGGAATAAATTTAGATGAAATGTATGCGAAAGAAACTATGCATCATATCGCACATCTTTGGGGTAGGCCCGTTGTATTAGGCACAAAACTAGATGAGGAATCTAAAGATATAAGTTGGAAAATTTCACCTACAGGGGAGGATAAAGAAGAGGTTTCTGTTGAAGAAGAATTAAACGCGCAATCAGCCGCGGGTTGGTGGCGAAAAGCGTGGAAAATTAATTCACCACTAGAACAAACATACCGACGTCCATGGTAAATGGACTAACGGGGGCGACATGGTTTCGACGTGGCAGGTTGGAACTAAAGCTGCGATGCATAGGGCTGCGACTATGTGTTTAAAACGCGGAATATATAATAATTGGCAAAATTTCAATTTTTGACTATGCTAATGAGGCTCTTAAAGGCGTGGTCGTTAAATCTAAGTACGCTGCGGTTTAAAGCGTGCCCCGGCTTCTATAATAGCTAGGAACAGAAATTATAGCTTAATAGGTTATTCTCACAGCGCGGCCTTTTAAGTATAAAATGCGTGGAGAGCGATAATGGATCCTTCCTAGAGGTTTCGATCATCGCTTATATATCTAGGAAAATCATCGTACATCAGCTTAGTATCTGGGTGTTGCGGACCCGAGTTCGACTCTCGGCGCCTCCAATTAATACCTAGCAAAATTCTAATTTTATTCTATAATATAATGAAAGGAAAAAGACAATGGCAAAAAAATGTGGTGGCGGCAAAAGTGGTACTAAAAAAGGCGGTACTAAAAAAGGCGGTAGTAAAAAAGGGAAGTAGTGTAATATATGATAAGTTTTATAAAAACAGGCTGATAATAAATGCGGGGGCTCGGTGTGCATAGCCCCCTCTTTATTTGCCATGGTAATATAGGAGGTGGTGGGTATGAGTTTTATATGCGATATTCCAAAAGATGTTTGTAATTTAAGAGGCCCGGACGGAGTTTGTCCATTACCAGCGCGGTGTGAAAAAGTTATTGATAAGTGTTTGGAGAATGGTGGCTGTGTGAAAATTGAAAACGGTTATTGTAAAGCTTATATCCGACCGTCAGTTAAATGGCTTGGCACAAGTCCTTGTCCACTAGCAAGTAATGTTGAGATAAAGATTACTGGAATATCTAAAAAAATTAGGGCTGGTCAGCAAAAACAGAAAAAAATTAGAGGTTAAAAAGTATCTAGCAAAAACACTAAATTATTCTATAATATAGATAGAATTCATAGAAAAAGGAGAATTAAACAATGCAAAAAGAGATTTTAGATGCCTTGTATGAGCCTTTTGAGTTAAAAGCTCGTCCAGGCCAGGGTGGTCAGACATTTAAATACGTCCCAAGTGACGATATTGTTGACCGAATGAATCAAGTTTTTAAAGGAGACTGGAGTACAGAAGTAGTCGAAAAAGAAGTCATAGAAGACCAAATCCTTATTAGGGTTAGAGTAATTGTAAAAGACCCAATGGATCAAGATTCTATGGTATATTGGCAAGAGGGCTATGCAAGCCAAGCTATTGCACGATTTACTCAAGGTGTTAGAAGCGGCCAAATTATTGATGTTGGTAACTCGTATAAATCTGCTATGTCAAAAGCAATAAAAACTGCGGTTGCTCGATGGGGTGTTGGGCTATATTTAGAAAAAGGCAGTACTGACGAAGCAGATTCGCCGGATGTTAATTCAGATGCAGGTAATGCACCTTTTTTTCCGGGAATTAATAATGCACCGGCTGTTTCTCCGACTGTGCCTAAAGTAGAACAGTCGTCTCCTCCAGTGAAATCTCCGGTAGCTGAGCCAGTTAATATGCCATCTAATAGTAATATTCCATTTGATATTCCTTTTGATACTTCTACAAGCAAACCCGCTGCGCCAGGTCCTATTAAAGAGGAGGCTGACCCAGCACCTGTTTTTACCGATAATAATGTAGTAGTTACAAAGGGACCCGGTTTTCCTGATTTTACTCCACCTGTTGACTCAATGCCAAAGTCAGGTGTGGTTGAAAATTTAACGGATGTACAAAAAGCGGCTATAGATAATATTATGTCGGTTCATGGTAAAACATTTTCCGAGTTATCAGCTGCAGCGTTACAAAGAACTTCTGATTTACCAGCGTCTGTTGAATCTCTGTCTTATCAAGATGCTGTTAAATTAATACAATACGGTAATAATCTAAATTCTAATGTATAAGGGAGAACACAATGAGTGAGAATTATAAAGTGGTCAAAGTTTTTCTTGAAACAGTGTCATATAGTCTTCTAATTTTTAAGATCCCTGATGCGGAAATCAATGATAAGCTGACATATCTTACACGTGAAAAAGGGTTGATAGCTAAAAGTCTGTATGATGACTTTTTGATAGCTACTTTTGTGTCAAATAT
>Ga0315542_1000904_pt1 | contig 18776 bp, 10 predicted proteins | sample SalMarSW160120MG_FD_202541 | JGI IMG/M metagenome (GOLD analysis project Ga0315542, IMG submission 202541) | Salt marsh sediment microbial communities from the Plum Island Ecosystem LTER, Massachusetts, United States - Salt Marsh Sediment SW1601-20 ...
CCCACTCCCTCAGGGTCGAGGCGTCGCTCCTCCTCGAGGGGGCGCCGGAGATGGTGCTGCAGCGGGTGATGGCGGGCCGGCACGAGCTGATCCCTCTCGACTACCTCGCGCGCATCCGTGATATCCCGGGCGTCGGCGAGGTGGAACCCCGCTTCTGGGGGTACTACTACGACGCCCTGGTCGGGTCGAACTACACCCTGATGGGCGTCGAGCGGGCGCCGGGCCAGATCGAGCTGCTGGACGGCTCTCTTCCCTCGGGGGTCGGTGAGTGCGCGATCGGCGCCGGGGTGGCGCGGGCTCGCTCTCTGGACGTAGGCGACGACCTGGTCATGGTGGATGGTCGGGGAGTGGGGGTGACCTTCGAGGTGGCGGGGATCTTCGACGCCCGCTCGTCCATTCTCACCAACGATCTCGTGGTGCTCCGCCAGGATGAGCTCGTCGACTTCTTCGGCCTTCCGGAGGGCATGGCCACCGACGCGACGGTCCAGGTCTACAACCCGGTGGAGGTGGCCAACGTCGCCGGCAAGATCACGAGGATCTACCCGGACACACGCCCCATCACGAGGAGCGAGCTGATCCGCACCTACGAGGCCGTGTTCAGCTGGCGCAGCGGCATGATCCTGACCCTCTTCGTGTCGGCGCTGGTGGCCTTCTGCATCCTGGCCTGGGACAAGGCCACGGGCATCAGCGCCGAGGAGCGACGGGAGATCGGACTGTTGAAGGCGGTGGGGTGGGGAACGACCGAGGTGTTGGAGCTCAGGTTCTGGGAGGGCGCCGCGCTGTCGGTGACCGCGTTCCTGCTTGGATTGATTCTTGCTTATGTCCACGTGTTCCTGCTGGGGGCATCGATCCTGGCGCCCGTGATCAAAGGATGGTCGGTCATCTTCCCGAAGTTCCGCCTGACGCCGTACCTGGACCTCTACCAGGTGTTCGTGATGGGTTTCCTCACCGTTGTGCCCTACGTGGCGAGCACGGTGATCCCATCATGGCGGGCCGCCATCTCCGACCCGGAGGAGGTCATGCGGGGGTGAGCGGCGAGCTGATCCGCACCGAGGACGTGAGCAAGGTCTACCACCGAGGCCGCCCGGACCAGGTGCGCGCGCTGGACGGCGTGAGCGTGGACGTGCGGCGGGGCGAGGTCTTGGTCCTGGAGGGTCCCAGTGGCTCCGGCAAGACGTCGCTGCTGAGCCTCATGGGCTGCATGTCGCGTCCCACCTCGGGCCGGGTCGTGGTGGAGGACCGTGACGTCAGCCGTCTGTCCGAGGAGTCCCTCACCGGACTGCGGCGCCGCCGCTTCGGGTTCGTCTTCCAGCAGTACCACCTGCTGGCCGACTGCAGCGTCGTCGAGAACGTGATCCTGCCTCTGTACCCCGAGCCGGTGGGGTTTCGGGAGATGGCGAGACGGGCGGCCGACATCCTGGCCCGGCTGGGCCTCGAGGGGAAGGGACGACGGCGCGCACGGGACCTCTCCGGGGGTGAGCAGCAGCGGGTGGCGGTGGCGCGCGCCCTGGTCAACGACCCCGAGGTCGTGATCGCCGACGAGCCGACCGCCCACCTGGACCGTAGCCTCTCCCTCGAGCTGCTGGGCATTCTGGAGGAGCTCAACCGCGGTGGTCGCACGATCGTCATCGCCACCCACGACCCCCTGGCGGCGGAGCATCCCATGGTCAGCCGGCGCATGGCCATGCGTGACGGGCGCGTGGTGGGGGAGCCCGGGGCATGATCCTCCACCCGGGAATCCTGGCCCTGTTGATCGGATCCGGCATCGTCCTGGTGATGCTCCTGGTGGCCGGTTGGACCGGGCTCCGTATCATCCGCCGCTGGGACGCCGACAGCACCTCTGAGGCCCAGCTCCGCATGGAGCGCAGAACCTACCTGGTCTCCACCCTGTCCGCCTACGCCCTCGGGTTCGAGGTAGTGTCCCTGTTCCTGTTCGTGTTCACCGTGGACGACATCCACGGCCTGTTCGTGGGCGCCATGTGCGCCACCGGGTCGTTGAATGCCCACAGCGGAGGCTGGTGGGTGCTGCTCGTGAAGCTGCTCATCGTGGTCGCGGCTCCGGTGTGGATGGCGTTCAACCGGCTCGACCAGCGCGCCGGCGACTTTCCCATCGTGCGTGCGAAGTACGTCGGTCTGCTCGCGCTGGTCCCCCTGGTGATCGCCGACCTGGTGCTCGAGCTCCACTACTTCGGGGGGCTGGAGCCCAAGGTGATCACGTCCTGTTGCGGGGCGCTCTTCAGCGACGCCAGCCACTCGGTGGCCGGCGAGATGGCCGGCCTCCCGGTGCCGGAGATGATGTGGTTGTTCTACGTGACCCTGGCGGCGTTCGTCTTGGAGGCGGCCATCGGCCTTTGGCGCGGCTGGGCGGCCCCCCGGGCCGCACTGTCCGTGCTGGCGCCGGTGCTCCTGGTCGTTTCCCTGGCCGCCATCGTGTCCTTCGTCTCGTTGTACATCTATGAGCTGCCAACCCACCACTGCCCGTTCGACGTCTTCCAGGGGGGCTACTCCTACGTGGGCTACCCCCTCTACGCGAGCCTGTTCGCGGCCGTGTACTACGGCCTCCTGCCGGGCCTTTCCCTCCCCCTGCGCCGGATCCCCAGCCTGCAGGGGATGGTGCTGGCGGCGGATCGGCGCTGGCTGGGCCGGAGCATGGTCTCGGTGGTGCTCTTCACGGCGATGGCATCGTGGCCGATCGTCTTCGGCGGGTTGTCCTTGATGGGGTATTGAAGGTGAGTCCACATGCAAGAGAGCAGGGTTGAGTCGTTGACGGGGGCGTTCCGGGGCGGGCGCCGCGGACGGACAGGGCGGGCTATGGTGGCCGGCGTGCTGACCGTGGTCGCGGCCATGGCCGCTCTCCCGCGGCCGGCGGGCAGCGGGAAGTACACGCGCGAGGAGGTGACGGTCGAAGTTCCGGACGTGACGCTCGTCAACCAGCGCGGTGACCGGGTTCCCCTGCGGGCCAAGCTGCTGTCCGAGCGTCCGGTGTTCGTGGAGTTCATCTTCGCCACCTGCACCACCATCTGTCCGGTGCTCTCCGCCGGGTACGCCAGCCTCCAACGCCGCATCGAGGATCCGCTGCAGGCCGAGCTGGTGTCGATCACCATCGACCCCGAGCACGACGGACCACCGCAGCTCCGTGAGTATCTGGAGCGCTACGACGCGAAGCCCGGGTGGGACTTCTTGACCGGCACGAGGGAGGACATCGACAAGGTCATGCGCGCCTTCGACGCGTTCGTGCCCGACAAGATGTCCCACCGGCCCTTGATCTTCGTGCACGGCCCGGACGCGGACCACTGGGTGAGACTGTACGGCTTCCCGGGCAGCAAGGACCTTCTGGCGGAGTACGACGAAGCGCGCGGCGGGTCGGACCGAGGGGAGGGAGGCGCGACATGAGGAAAGGGGCACTGGCGCTGCTGATCGTGGTCTGCGGCATCGCGACGCTCGCGGCGGCCGGAGAACCGGAGGGCGTCGTCGGCCTGACGCGGGACGAGGCCTTGAAGCTGGGAGAGATGATGTACCGGCGGGGCGTCCTGCCTTCAGGGGAGCCGATGCGCGCCCTCGTCCAGGAGGACATCGAGGTGGACGGCACCATGTTCAGCTGCGAGAGCTGCCACCTGCGCAGCGGCATGGGCTCCATCGAGGGGACGGTGGTGACCCTCCCGACCTGTGGGTCCTGGCTCTACAAACCCCTGGTGGGCCGGGAGATGAAGCGACAGTCCGAGGAGCGGCTGCCGCACTGGCTGAACCCGCCCCCGTTCCGGAAGGCCTATACCGACCGCCTCGTGGCCCGCGCCATCTGGGCCGGCAAGGACCCCGACGACCGTGAGCTGAGCTGGGTGATGCCCCGATACAAGATGTCCACCAGGGACATGGAGATCCTGGTCTACTACCTCAAGAACCTCTCGTCCGAGTTCTCGCCGGGGGTGGACGGCAAGACCCTCAAGTTCGCCACCGTGATCGGGGACGACGTCAGCCCGGAGGATCGCGAGGCCATGCTGGGCCCTCTCGAGGTCATCGTGAATGACCACAACGGCCAGATGCGTCACGAGGAGCGGCGCGCCCGGCACGGTCCCTTCAACATGGAGGAGAGGTACTCGTTCTACCGCCGCTTCTCCCTCGCCGTGTGGGAGCTCAGGGGGCCTCGCGACACGTGGCCGGCCCAGCTCGAGGAGCACTACCGACGGGAGCCGGTGTTCGCCCTGCTCGGAGGCATCAGCGGTGGCGACTGGACGCCGATCCACCGTTTCTGCGAGCGCAACAAGATCCCCTGCATCTTCCCCATCACCGACTATCCCGCCATCTCGGCCTCCGACTGGTACACCCTGTACTTCTCCAAGGGCTACTACCAGGAAGGAGCTGCGGCGGCGCGATTCCTGCGGCGCCGCCAGGATCTGGCGCGCAACATCCCGGTGGTGCAGGTGTACCGCGCCGGCCCTGCGGGGCGGGAGGCCGCGCGAGGGTTTCGGGAGGCCCGGGTCACCATGGAGCTGGCGCCTCCCGTGGACGTCGAGCTCGCTCAGGACCAACCCCTCGGGGAGCCGTTCTGGGGCCGCCTGGTGGCGGAGCACGCGGGGGCGGTGGTGGTCTTGTGGCTCGCCGGGGGAGACCTGGACGGGGTGGAACGGCTGGGCGAGGAGCCGCGCCCGCCCCTGGTGATGGCATCGGCGACACTGCTCGGTGATGCGCCGTCCGTGCTGCCGGCTGCGATCCGAGACATAGCCTACGTCACCCATCCCCTGTCGTTCCCCAAGGACGAGGAGCGGTCGCGCCTGGTGACGCGGCGTTGGCTGCAGAGCAAGGGACTGCCGGTCACCAACTTCGAGATCCAGTCCAAGATGTACTTCCTGGGATGGATGTTGGCCGGCATGGTCAAGTCGATGCGGGACGACTTCTACCGCGACTACTTCCTGGAGCGCGTGGACATGATGCGGGACCAGTACTACTCCATCGCGGTGTACCCACGCCTCAGCTTCGGACCGGGTCAACGGTATGCGTCGAAGGGGTGCTACGTGGCCCGGGTCGCGGACGGCGACCCACCGGCGTTGGAGGCGGCGAGCGAGTGGGTCATCCACTGACGGAGGGGGACGGGGAGGGGGCCGCGCGCCGGCGTGCAGGCTGACCCCCACCAGAGCCGGCGCGGCACCCGGCGCATCTGATCCACGGTGAGGGGGGATACCTGCTCCTCTCCGGTGCTGCACCACGCTCCTGGCCAGTGACTGTTCACGATGCGAACAGGGCGCCGCCCGAACCGCCGTTGTCTCACTGTCTCACTGTCTCACTGTCTCACGAATTGACAGTGAGACGGTTCCGCTGGGAGAGAGGATCAGAACCACCACCACGGCGGGCTGCATTTCTCAGGAATCGTTGTTCATTTGCGGCGCACACGGCGGAGGACTGGCACGGTGGCGGGGTGTCTCACCGTCTCCCCGGGCTTCGGGCCGCGACCTGCCCACGCTCATCCAGAATTCTCTCTAACTACCTACATGAGCCCGAGTTATGAGGTTTTGTCGGCCGTCCGGCCGAGTTGGCACAACCCTTGCGCAGAGTCAACGCGAAATGCGTGAGAGTGACCCCGGACACAATGGTGCACTGACATCGAGTCGGAGCTCGGAGCAGGTGAGGTCGTCGCTGGAGTGCCGGCGTCGAGCGCAGCGGGCTCTCGACCTGTCGTCCTCCCTCCTCGATCTCGCCAACGGCGAGCGCGAGGAGTGCGAGCACGACGGGTGCCTGCTGTTGGACGGGATCCTCCGCGACTGTGCGCTCCAGATCCGGCGCATCGCCACGGTGCGTCTCGTCGAGCTGGCGAGCGCCGACGGCGCCGGGGATGGGTCGCAGCCGAGAGATGGAGATTGGGACATGAGCCTCGACCAGCAAGCCGCGATGGGTTTGATCGCGCCTACGGTAACCGTTTCTGAGGACCAAGGAGGGAAGCGATGAGAACGAGGATGAACGAACAGACGTCCGGCGTCCGAGGCGCGCGCCCCAGCCTGCTCCTGCTGGGGGCGGTGCTGTGTCTCGGCCTGCTGGTGGTGCCCGTTGTCCACGCGCAGATGCCGACGATCCACGTCGTCGGTGTCGCCGCGGACGGGACCCAGACCAACCTGGACGGCTCGGACTACCGCTGGCTGGTGGAGGAGGACCTGATGTATCACGTCCCCCTCCTCGGCGGGGTTCCTCAGTCGGACAACGACACCTTGTCGGTCAGCTTCCAACGCTCGTACATGCCCCTGGTCGCCACGGGCTGTGCGGGCTCGGACACGGCGTGGCAGGCCCAGGCGCAGTGTGCGTCGCTGCCGTTCTCCGATCCGGATGGCGGCGCCGTAAACCACTACTACCTGTCCGTGGTGCCCCGCACCGGCTACCAGATCGGCGGCGCGGCCTTCGACGACGGCGACACTGATGTCACGGTGTACGTGAACCAGTGGCCGATCCCGACGGCTCAGATCACCATCCTGGTCTTCGAGGACAACTTCCCGATCAACAACGTGCCCGATCTCCCGGGTGAGGATCCGGCCAACCCCGGCAACACCGACATGAGCGGCTTCCAGATCGTCGTCGAGGACGGTGGGGGGCGCTACGGCGCGGCGTCGGGCATCCAGAGCCAGGACGCCTTCGGTCACCCCCTCGGCACCCAGTACGACGTCAACGGCAACGTGATCGGCTGGCAGCCCCTGGTCACGGGGCCGGACGGGGTCGTGGTCATCAAGAACCTGGCTCCCGGCAAGTACGGCATCACCGCGGTGCCACCCGCCGGGATGGGCTGGCAGCAGACCTCCACCATCGAGGGCACCAAGATCAACGACGCCTGGGTGAAGGCCGCCGAGCCCGGCTTCTTCGCCGAGTTCGGGCCTCCCGGCTACCACGTGTTCCTGGGCTACATCAGGGAGTTCAACAACATTCCGGCGGGCGGCGGCGCCACCATCAGCGGTACCGTCGTCAACCAGCACATGTCGAGGCCGCCCGACTACACCTTCTACGACGGGCTGTGCTTCGGCCACACCACGCCGTGGGTCGGGCTCAACGACATGGCGGTCGGCACCGGCCAGGGCATCTACGCCGCCCCCACCGACGGCAACTGCCAATTCTCCATCCCCAACGTCCCGGACGGCAACTACCAGCTCGGGGTGTTCGACGAAAACCTGGACCTGATCTTCGCCTTCAAGGGGGTCACGATCACCGACGGGCAGTGCAACACCCCGAGCGGGTCGTGCAACCTGGGCGAGGTGCCGGTCTTCCAGTGGTTCCATCGCCAGGAGTGGTACGTCTACAACGACATCAACGGCAACGGGGTGTGGGACGACGGCGAGCCGCCCATCAACGACCAGGTGCTCAACCTGCGCTGGCGTGACGGCACCCTCTACCAGACCAACGTCACGGACTTCGAGGGCGCCTTCGCCTTCGACCAGGTCTTCCCGTTCTTCTCGTGGCTGGTGGCGGAGGTGGACTACGGCCGCTTCCAGGCTACCGGGCTGAAGGTCACCGTGGACAACGGCGGGCCCATCAATCCCGCCGATCCGTCCAGCTACGGTGGTCTCCTCACGCCCCAGGACCAGACCAACCCGCCGGACCCGGCCTGCGCCGATCCCAGCGTCTGCATCGAGACCACGAAGGACCGGATCGACCTCGGGCCGGTGCTGCTGGCCGGCTTCCAGGGCTTTCTGGGCCAGACCAACGTCTTCGAGTGGGGCAAGCGCCACTACCCCGACGGGGTGAACGGCGGCTTCACCGGGGTCGTGTACTACGACACCACGAGGGCGGAGAACGACCCCCGGTTGGCGGCTGCCGAGCCGTGGGAGCCGGGGATCCCCAACGTCCAGATCAACCTCTACGATGCGACCGGCAGCGAGCTGATCGCCACCACCACCAGCGACAGCTGGGACGACAATACCCCCACGGGCTGCAAGTGGGGCAACGGCGCCAGCGGCCCCTTCCACTACGACCCCGACGGACCCGGACCGCTGGGCACCGACACTGACTGCTACGACGGCCTGCGCGTCTTCAACCAGGTGCGGCCGGCGGTGTTCGACGGCGGGTTCGCGTTCGGACCGGACGTGACCTGCGGGGAGCTCGCGACCGGCAACTGCGACGCCTACACCGCGGTCGGATCCGACGGGAAGCGGTACTTCAAGCCCGGCGACTACGTGCTCGAGGTGGTGCCGCCGCCCGGCTACGAGCTGTACAACCCCGAGAACAAGAACGTGGACTTCGGGGACGAGCGCAACCCGGCGCCGGCCCTGGTGCCGCCGCCCTGCGTGGGTCCGGACCACGCCATCCCCGACTACCTGACCCTGTACCCGGACCAGCAGATCGCGGCGCCCTTCGCGGGCACCAGCCGTCCGGACTGCAGCCGCAAGCTGCTCACCATGTCGGCCGGCTCCAACCCCGCGGCGGACTTCTTCCTGTTCACCCACGTGCCGATCGCGGCCCACGCCGTCGGCTTCATCCTCGACGACACGCAGAACGAGTTCGACCCGAACTCCCCGAACTTCGGCGAGAAGTACGCGCCGCCGTTCTTGCCCATCACCATCCGTGACTGGACGGGACGGGTCATCGGGCAGACGCTCTCCGACCAGTACGGCGTGTACAACTTCCTGACGCCCTCGACCACGTCGGGCAACCTGCCGCAGCCCAGCGGCGTCTCGCCCAACATGCTCACCGCATGCATGAACGATCCGGGGGACGACCCCAACAACCCGGACCCCAACTGGAACCAGCAGTACAGCACGTTCTGCTACACCCTCCAGTACATGCCGGGCGCCACCACCTACCTGGACACGCCGGTGGTGCCGGTGGCGGCGTACGCTGGTCCCGACCAGTTCCCCCTCGATTGTGAGTACCCGGACGGCACGCCGCGTATCTACTCGGTGGACGTCCAGGGCAACGGCGTCGGCGGGGGTCCGTACATCGCCACCTACGGCGGCCAGAACAACGCGCGGCTGGCCGGCACGCCGAGCATCGTCATCACCTCGGTGGGGACGATGAGCGTGATCAACCCCAACTACTGCAACCCGGCCGCCGGGGCCTGCCCCGCGGGCTCGGACACCACGAACAAGCTCATCGCGCGGGACTTCGGTTTCGGCAACGCCCAGGGTTCAGTGACCCTCGTGGGCGGCCGGGCGAATCGTGATGACGCGACCAACGCGCTCATCGCGGGCAAGATCACGAGCTGGAGCGACACCCAGATCGTCATCACCTTCGACGGGGCGGACTCGGGCTTCAATCTCGGTCCCGTGGGTGGCCGCCAGCTCATGATCACGCGCGGCGACAACGGGCAGGCCACGAAGGTGGGCGTCACGGTCCAGGTGGGTCTCCGGCAGGGCGCGAACGTCGTCCAGGTCGGTCCCCCACCGGCGGGCGCGGCCTTGGATCACACGCTGCAGGACGCGATCGACGCGGCGGGTCGCAACGACCTGCTCCTGGTCCGTCCCGGGCAGTACAACGAGATGGTGGTGATGTGGAAGCCGGTCCAGCTCCAGGCATGGGGCGAAGGATCGACCATCATCAGCGCCATCAAGGCGCCGGCGAACAAGCTCGACGAATGGCGGACGCTGGTCAACGCGCTCATCAGCTCCGGCAGCATCGACCTCCTGCCCGGCCAGGAGGTTGGGACCGGCACGCCCGAGCCCATCACCCTGTGGCACGAGGAAGGTGCCGGGGTGCTGGTGCTGTCCCGTGCGAGCGGCCGCGACAGCTTCAACCGGAACGCGGGGGCCCGCGTCGACGGCTTCACCATCAAGAGCGCGGACACCGGCGGCGGCATCATCGTCAACGGCTACGCGGACTACCTGGACGTCTCCAACAACCGGATCACCAACAACAACGGCTTCTACGGTGGGGGCATCCGGGTCGGACATCCGGAGCTCACGGCAGAGCAGCCGGACGGCACCTTCGGCTACACCGACGGTGACAACGACTACGTTCGCGTGCACCACAACCAGGTGGTGTTCAACGGTGGACTCGGCGGGGCCGGCGGCGGCATCTCCATGTGCACCGGGTCCGACTCCTACCAGGTGACCTCCAACTGGGTGTGCGGCAACTTCTCCATCAGCAACGGCGGCGGAATCGGTCATATCGGCAAGAGCGACGGGTCCTGGATCCTGTATCCCAACGTCGGGCCGCAGAGCCAGCGCGTGTGGACGCTCGTCGATCCGCCCCTGATCGCGGACAACACCGTGATCTTCAACGAGAACTTCTACCAGGGGCTCACGGTCTCCGGCGGCGGCATCTTCATCGGCGGCGGCCAGCCCCTGACGGCCGGCACGCTCAGCCCGGGTGCCGGCAACCTCCGGGTGATCGGCAACCTCATCCAGGGCAACTCCGCGGGCGCCGGGGACGGCGGCGGTATGCGCCTGGCCATGGTCAACGGCGAGGACGTGGCCGCCAACCCGGGCAACGTCGCACCCCGCAACGGCAATGAGGGCCGCTTCGACCCGCGGCCCTGGTATGCGGTGGACCTCTACAACAACATGATCGTCGACAACTCGGCGGGCCTCGCCGGCGGCGGCATCTCCCTGCAGGACGCGGTGGAGGTGCGCATCCGAGACAACACCATCGCCAACAACGAGAGCCTGGCGACGGCGGGCGAGGCGTTCAGTGTCGGCAATCCCAACCAGTCGAATCCGCAGCCGGGCGCCGGCGTGGTCAGTCGCTCGCACAGCGCGGCGCTGCAGGCCGCTTCCGCCGGGGTGGGGACATTCTCCACGCCCAGCGTGTTCGCTCAGAACATCATCTGGCAGAACCGGCAGTTCTACTTCTACGTGGACAGCAGCTCGGGCTGCCAGCCCGGCAACACGAGCTGCACCTCGACCTTCGGGCTGTGCCCGGATCCCAGCGGCACGTTGGCGTGCCCGGCTCCGGGGACGGCCCTCGTCTTCGACGACCTCGGCGTGCTCGGCGCGGCGGGAGCGCTCACCTGCACCGACTGCCTGACCACCCCCGGCGGGTGGACGGCCCCGGCGGCAGGTGACCCCAGCGCTCTGTTCGTGTCCGAGTACTTCAACGGCCCGCGCTCGAGCGTCCTCGGCCTCGTCCAGCCCGAGATCACCACCGCCATCGAGGCGCCCGCGGCCTTCGACGAAGGCGGCAACTTCATCCGCGCCCGCTTCGGACCGCTCTCCCTGTACCAGGACGCGACCACCGACGGCGATCCCGGGACCCTGTTTGGCGACTACCACATCATCCCGGGCTCGGCCGCCCACGATTCCGCGTCCGGCGGGCTCGACGACGACTTCGACGGCGATGTCAGGCCCCAGGGAGGGGGCTACGACTTCGGCGCCGATGAGATCGCGGAAGCGGCGCCCGTGGCTGCGGGCGGTGCTGCCGCGCAGGCAAAGCGGGCGGACGCCCCTGCCGCCAGCCGGGCGGGCTCGAGCAACTGACACAACCGCGGTGAATCCCCGCCGGACGGCCGGCGGGGATCCGCCCTCTGTGAAGGAGTGAACCATGAGAGACACGAGGTTTTACCGAACCCTGATGATGGCACTCGCCGCGGTCGTGCTGGCCTTCGCCCCGGTCTCGGCCCAGGTGCTGGTGCAGTGCCCGGGAGACAGCAACGGAGATGCGATCCCAGACCCCGGCAGCCCCGGCTACGACCCGAACGTGGAGTGCCTGCACCTGACCGGCGGTGACGGTTTCGCGAAGATGGCGGACGGCCGCCCGCTCTACATCTTCAGCTTCTCTGACGTGACCGGGGTGCCCGAGGTCAACGTGATGACCGAGGGGATCCTGGCGGCCCACTGGCCGGCGCCGGTGATGGCGGTGGACGAGGGCGAGGACTTCTATCTCACCTTGACCAACGTGGGGATGCTCATGCGGCCCGACCTGTTCGACCCGCACACCGTGCACTTCCACGGCTTCCCCAACGCCGCGTCCGTCTTCGACGGGCTTCCGGAGTCCTCCATCGCCATCAACATGGGCGCCAGCCTGACCTACTACTACCACCTGGTCGAGCCGGGAACCTACATGTACCACTGCCACGTGGAGGCCACGGAGCACATGCAGATGGGGATGCTCGGCAACCTCTACGTACGGCCGAGGCAGAACCGGCTGCCGAACGGCACGATGCTCGGGAGCTGGATGCACCACAACCCGGACTACAACCCGGTGCTCGGCCTCGACGACCCGTTGGTGGGTGACAAGTACGTCTACAACGACGGTGACGGCTCCACGCGCTACGACGTGGAGGCTGCCCTCCAGCTCGGGGGCTTCGACCACGTCTTCCACGAGCAGCATGTGCAGGTGCAGCCGTTGCCCTTCGCATCCATGCGCGACACCTATCCCATGATCAACGGCCGGGGCTACCCCGACACGGTCAACCCGGGTCCCATCGGCGAGCCCATCGACCCGGACACCCTGGAGGACCTGAACGGCGCCGTGCACTCGCAGATCGAGACCTCGCTGATCACGGCGACGTCGGGCGACCGGATCCTGATCCGGCTGTCCAACCTGAACATCACCGCCGTGGACACCCTGATCAGCCCCAGCATCCCCATGGAGGTTGTGGGCATCGACTCTCGGGAGCTCCGCACCGAGGACGGCTCCACGCCGATCCACTACATGACGAACTCGTACACCCTGGGCGGCGGGCAGGCGGCCGACATCATCCTGGACACCACCGGCGTGGCCCCGGGCACCTACTACCTGTACGCCGCCAACCTCAACTACCTCAGCAACTATCAGGAGGATTTCGGCGGCATGATGACCGAGATCCACATCAACTAGGGCGAGGAGGATCACCATGAAGACCACCATGTATCGAAACCGGACCTCGGGGGGCCTCACACTCGTCCTGGCCAGCGCGCTGCTGGTGGTGGTGGGGGCGGTCGGTGCGGACGACCAGGTCCGGGGAGGGCTGGCGGACGGCGCTCGCACACGAGGTGCGGGGCACCGGATCCTGACCACCCACAGCAAGGCCGCCCGCGTCGACGGCATCGAGAACCACGCCGCGCTCGACTTTACGGCCAAGGCCGGGGAGCTGAGCACTCCCGACGGCGGCAGCTACATGTTCTGGGGTTACCAGGACGACGGTGGCTGGGAGCCCCTGCCCAGCGGCGGCCCCCTGCCGCAGTATCCGGGGCCGACCCTCATCTTCAACCAGGGGGACGTCGTCTCCATCAACTTCAAGAGCGACCTGCCCTACAGCCAGTGCAGCTCAATGGTGTTCCCGGGTCACCAGGTGACGGCGACCGGTGGCACCACCGGGTTCCTCACCCAGGAGAGCTGTGGCCCCGCCGACGTGGTGAACTACACCTTCACGGCGGCTCAGCCGGGGACCTACACCTACTACTCGGGCACGGATTCCGAGCTGCAGGTGGAGATGGGCCTGGTGGGTGCCATCATCGTCCGTCCGATCACGGTGCCGCCAGGCGGAGCGCCCGGCTCGACGCCGGACCAGTACGCCTACAACGACGCCGCGAGCTACTTCGAGCACGAGTTCCTGTTCATGATGACCCAGATGGACCCGGTCATCCACCAGCTCGCCGAGCAGGGCCGGTTCACCGAGATCGACTTCTCCCACTACTGGCCGGTGTACTGGTTCTTCAACGGCCGCGCGGCCCCGGATGACCTGGCGGACCCATTCGTCGCCTGGCTTCCGCACCAGCCGTACAACTGCGCCCCCCGCACGACACCGGGCAAGAAGCTGCTCATGCGTCTGATCGGCGGTGACGCGGGCCACCACCCGTTCCACTACCACGGCAACAACGCCGACATCATTGCCCGCGACGGCCGCCTGTTGGCCCAGTCGCGGTCCCAGTTCACCACCCTGTCCAACCCCGGCGAGACCGTGGACCAGATCTTCGTCTGGACCGGTGAGAAGCTGGGATGGGACATCTACGGCACCCCGGCCGACGGCATGCCCGCCCACGCGTGCATCGACGGCGACGGCGACGGGTTCGGCGACCTCAGCGCGGGGACGACCTACGACCATGAGTACTGCGCCGACCACGGCAAGCCCTTCCCGGTCGTGCTCCCGGAGAAGCAGAACCTGGCCTTCGGCGGCTGGTGGTCCGGTGGCCCGTTCCTGGGCGTCGGCGGTGCGCTGCCTCCCGGCGAGGGTGGTCTCAACCCCTTCAGCGGCTACTTCTTCATGTGGCACTCCCACACGGAGAAGGAGCTCACCAACAACGACATCTTCCCCGGCGGCATGCTGAGCATGATGGTGGTCGAACCGCCCGGCACGCCCATTCCCTAGACGAAGGAGGCACTGACCATGACTAGCAAAGGACTCGGAAGAACGGCGCGTGGGCTGGCGCTGGCCGCCGCCGCACTCGCCCTCGCAGCCCCCTCCTCCTTCGCCGTGGAGCTGGCGGCGGTCGAGGCGACGGCAAACCTGCCGGACGGCGCGTCCGTGGCCATGTGGGCCTACGTGGATGCCGGAGCCGACGCCAGCACCTACGTCTGCCCCGGCAGCCCGGTGAGCTGGGCCCCGGGACCGCTCATGACTGCGGCGGACGGGGACACGCTCACGGTGAATATCAAGAACTGCCTGAGCCGCCCGGTGTCGGTGTTCATCCCGGGCCAGTACAAACCGACGGCGCCCGTCACCTTCACGGACCTCCAGGGTCGCACGCGGGTGAGGTCGTTCGACGCGGAGACGGCCCCGGGGGCGGTGGGCAGCTACACCTGGACCAACATCAAGCAGGGGACGTACCTCTACCACAGTGCGTCCCATCCCCAGATCGCCGTGCAGATGGGCCTCTATGGGGCCCTGAAGGTGGACTCGGCGCTGGGAGCCGGCTGCGCCTACAGCGCTGACGGCCTCAGCTGCGACGTGCCCTACGACACGGACAGGGTCTTGCTGTACAGCGAGATCGACCCGGCGCTCCACGACGCGGTGGCGACCGGGACCTACGGCACGGCGGCCTATCCCAGCACCTTCGACTACCGTCCGGCCTACTTCCTGATCAACGGCCAGGCCTGGCCAGACACGCCGGAGGTGGCGTTCACCGCCGGCGACCACCTGCTCCTGCGCTTCGTCAATGCCGGGATCGAGAGCCACTCGCCGACCCTCGGTGGCGGCCGGTACATGCAGCTCGTGGCCGACGACGGGAACCTCTCCCCGTTCCCGGTGCAGCAGTACGGAGTGGAGCTGCCGCCGGCCAAGACCATGGACGCGACCATCGACGTGCTGGCCCCGAGCAGGACCGCCCTGTACGATCGCGCGCTCCACCTGCGGAACGGCGACATCATGGATCCTGCGAACCCGGCTCCCCACGGGGGCATGCTGACCTATCTGAATGCGGGTGACTCGGCTGGTCTGTTCCTCTTCGATGCGGCCAGCTACAGCGTCGCCGAGGATGGCGGCTTCGTCACCATCACCGTCAGCCGGGTGGCCGGCAGCGCGGGCGCGGCGACGGTGGACTACGCGACCGCCGACGGCACGGCGACCACTGCCGGGCTGGACTACTCGGCGGCGAGCGGCACCCTGAGCTTCGCGGACGGGGAGACCAGCCAGAGCTTCGACGTCACGATCCTCGACGACTCGGTCTACGAGGGTGACGAGACCTTCGACGTCGCCCTGAGCAACCCGACGGGGGGCGCGGGCCTCGACACGCCGGCGCTCGCGACGGTGACCATCACCGACAACGATGCCGGTCCCGGCAACCTGCAGCTCGGCGCGGCGACCTACAGCGTGGCCGAGAACGGCGGCATCCTGTCGGTGACCGTGGATCGGGTCAACAGCGCCGTGGGTGCCGTGACCGTGGATCTCGCCACGAGCGACGGCACGGCGACGGCCGGGTCGGACTACACCGCCGTGGCGACCACGGTGTCCTTCGCGGACGGCGAGGTCAGCCAGGTGGTCGACATCCCGATCCTGGACGACACGGTCTACGAGGGCGACGAGACCTTCGACATCAACCTCAGCAACCCCACGGGCGGCGCGCTCCTCGGCGCACCGGTGACGGCGACCGCCACCATCCTCGAGGACGACCCGGGACCGGGCGCCCTCCAGCTCGATGCGGCGACCTATAGTGTGGCCGAGAACGGCGGCAACCTGTCCGTGACCGTCAACCGCACGGGCGGAGCCGGGGGAGCCGTGACCGTGGACCTCGCGACGAGCGACGGCACGGCGACGGCCGGGTCGGACTACACCGCCGTGGCGACCACGGTGTCCTTCGCGGACGGCGAGGTCAGCCAGGTCGTCGACGTCCCGATCGTGGACGACGCGGCCTATGAGGGCGACGAGACCTTCGACATCACCCTCAGCAACCCCACCGGGGGTGCCGTGCTCGGCACGCCGGTGACGGCGACCGCCACCATCCTGGACAACGACGCTGCGCCCAACGTCGCGCCTGTGGCCAACGACGACACCGCGCAGGTGGTCCGGTACCTCGGGGGGACCCCGACATCGGTGACCTTCAGCGTGGTCGACAACGACGTCGACAGCGACGGGACCATCGACCCGACGTCGGTGGTCATCACCACGGGCAGCCTCGCCTCGCGGGGTGGAACGGTCGTCAACAACGGTGACGGGACGGTCACCTACACGCCGAAACGTGCCTTCCAGGGTACCGATACGTTCAGCTACACAGTCAACGACAACCTGGGGGCGACCTCCAACGAGGCCACCGCCCGCATCAACGTGACCAGAAACTGACCTTCAACGACCCGGCCGGGCGGACGCGGAATCCGCCCGGCCGGAGTATCGTTGTCCATCTGAACATCTGAGACACCAAGGACGAGGAACAGTGCACACCCGAACCCAGGCAATCGAGTCGCGATCGCCGGCCCGCGCCGGTCGAGTTCTCCTGATCACGGCGGCGCTGGCCATCGCCGTGGCAACCGCCGTCGGCGCCGCCGACACCCCGGCCGGGCACGAGGCCGAGGCCACGGCCCCCGCTGGCCCGGCGAGCGTTGCGGCGGCAGTTGGTGAGGACGCCCACGCCGCGGGCGACGTCGCCGCGCGCTGGGGGGTCGAGGTGACGAGCATCAGGCTCACCGCCCACAACCACATGATCGACTTCAGGTATCGCGTCCTGGACGCGGACAAGGCCGCTGACCTCTTCAAGCGGCAGATCAAGCCCCACCTGGTGGACCAGAAGACGGGACTCGTCCTGTCCGTGCCCGAGACGGCCAAGGTCGGGCCCCTGAGGAACTCCAACACCCCCCAGGAGGGCCGGATCTACTGGATGTTCTTCGGCAACGCCGGGTTCCTGGTGAAGCCCGGAGACAAGGTGACGGTGACGATCGGCGACTTCCGGGTCGAGAACCTGGTCGTGGAGTAGAGCATGCGGAACGGGTCCTCTCGCCGGACGCCCCTGGCCCTCTGGGTCGTGCTCGCGCTGCTGGCGGCGGTGGGAAGCGCTGGCGCGGGCGTGCTCGATGCCCGGCTGCAGGGGCTCCTGGACGCCGCTGGCGCCCACGAAGAGATCGCGGTCGTCGTGCGCTTGACGGATGGCGTGGGGCCGGTGCTGGAGAAGGGTCTGCAGGCCGGCGGCCCGGGGGCTCGCGGGGAGCTCGTCCGTCGTCTGAAGACGCGGGCGGCGACCGCAGAGGAGCCCGTGCGGAGGCTGCTGGAGCGCCGTGGCGTAACCAACGTGACGTCCCTGTGGGGCATCGGCGCTGTCGCCGTCACCGCGACGCCACAGGTCATTCGAGAGGTGGCCGGAACCGAGGGCGTAGCCCGCGTCTCCTACGACGAGAGGGTGACAGCCCCGGTCACGGCCAAGGCCGAGACCTCGGAGTCGGACGATTGGAACCTGGAGATGATCCGTGCTCCCGAGCTGTGGGGGCGCGGGCAGACCGGCGGCGGAGCCCTGGTCGCCATCCTCGACACAGGGGTGGACGCCCTCCATCCGGATCTCTCCGACCGCTGGCGGGGGCCTGAAGGGGGCTGGTTCGACCCCTATGGCGAGCACGCCGAGCCCTATGACGTGAGCGGTCACGGCACCCAGGTCGCGGGGCTCGTCGTCGGAGGCGACGCCGGCGGCTCGCCCATCGGCGTGGCGCCCGGAGCGCGCTGGATGGCGGCGCGCGTCTTCGACGATCAGGGTGTGGGGACGCTGTCCCGGATCCACGAGGCCCTGCAGTGGGTGCTCGATCCCGACGGGAACCCCCAGACCGATGACGCTCCGGACGTGGTGAACAACTCTTGGGGCTTCGAAGATCGCCCGGGGGAGTGCTCCGAGGAGTTCAGCGCCGACATCCAGGTCCTGGGTGCGGCCGGTATCGCGGTGGTGTTCTCGGCCGGGAACACCGGACCCGCGGCGCGCTCCAGCGTCAGCCCCGGGAACAACCCCGGAGCCTTCCCGGTGGGCGCCAGCGACGGCGGCCGCGAGGTGGTGGAGGCGAGTGCGCGCGGGCCCTCGGCGTGTGGGGGCGCCTTCCCGGCGGCGGTGGCTCCCGGGCAGGGGTTGCGGACCAGCGACAAGACCTTCGACGGTGTCTTCCCTGGCTCATACAGCGTGGTGTCCGGGACCTCCTTCGCGGCGGCCCAGGCCTCGGGAGCCATGGCGCTCCTCCTCGGCGCCCACCCGGAGGCGACCGTGGACCAGCTCGAGCAGGCCCTCACCCAGTCTGGTGACGACATCGAGGACGAGGGGCCAGATGATGACTCCGGCCACGGCCTCATCGACGTGGCCGCCGCCGAGGAGACGCTGGCCAAGCTGCTGGCGAACCCGGCCGCCGCGACGATCTACGGGGATGAGACCTCGTTCCTGGCGGCCGCCGCGGACCTGGCGCTGGCCGGCGAGGGCTTCGAGGACGACGCCGTGTGGGGGGGAACCCGCAGCCCCGCGGGCCTCGCCGAGGTGTCGGCAGCGGGCGTGACGTGGGCC